>Ga0307515_10026241_pt1 | contig 10036 bp, 5 predicted proteins | sample 17_EM_MG_FD_194513 | JGI IMG/M metagenome (GOLD analysis project Ga0307515, IMG submission 194513) | Populus trichocarpa ectomycorrhiza microbial communities from riparian zone in the Pacific Northwest, United States - 17_EM | ecosystem: Host-associated > Plants > Roots > Unclassified | place...
CCATATATGAAGATATAAACAACTTACGATGGTGATCATCTACATATAATGAAATATTCTACTTCAAAATTATTTTTTAAGAAGTTTTCACAGTCGGATAATTATTAAAATGTCTGGTTGATTAGGTAAACATAATGTTTTATTAATTCTAGAAAGAAAATTTCGTTATAAATTGAATATATATATATATATATATATAGACAAAAAAGATACAGTGGTATAGCTTTTGCAGTGTATATTATAGTGGTCATTGTATAAAAAGTTAATAACTTATAATTTTTTAATAAGATCCCATATGATTTTAACAAAAAAATAAAAAACAATTTCATTGCAACTTCAATGTGCATAGCTTTAAAACCAAAATTGACTTGATAAGTCGGCATGCCGGCTCAGAAGTTGGCTATCTAAGACCTAAATTAATTAAATAAAAAAAAATTAATTAGATTTGATTTGTTAAAAACTTGGATTGACTCACAAAGGATTTAGTCCACTCGAATAAAACTTGATAAAAAACTTGTTTATCTTATATTATTTTGATATTTTTTAAAAAATTAAATTAATGATTCAAGTTATTATCATGTTTCCAAACTATGGTAATGATCCAAGTCAGGATATGTTTCCAAACTATGGTTAGATGTTAGATGTGAATAATTTTTGTTATAAAGAATTAGTTTAGCCCCTTTCGTTTTCTATATCACAAAGTTTTATCTCTTTAATCTTGAACATATTTCTCCCGTCTATAATATCTATGATGCAACTAATAAAAAAAAAAAAAAAACTTACTTTATATCACTGACTATAGTTTTTGAAATAAAAAAACCCTTCATATCCTTTTTTTTTATACTAATATTTCAAAAAATAAATCATAATTTGTTGTAACGTAGAACTCACACTCCATTTGATTATAAATCATTTGTCATCTTTCTGTAGATTAACACTAGTTTTCAGAATCAGGACATGTTGCGGGTTAGATAAAAAAAAATTTGAACTTAAAATCTAAGTTGCAATGAACTATTTGATATTGTTATTAAATTTGATCTAATAGGTTAACCTTGAATTTTTCTGATTCGACTCTTTACCTAGCCCTGTTTTAAAATTAACTCTGTGAGAGTTGCTATGACATAATCTAGTTGACTTGACGGATTCAAAGACAATCTAAATGACCGGTAAAAAGCATGATTTGGCTTTTAAAAAAAACTCAAAATGCATCTTTTTTTTTTAATATTAAGACGATGACATATTAGATCGATGAGGGCTTCACAACTTACGCCACACTCATGATCGGATCATGGATTCCATCGGGCTTAACAACTTTGTTTTCTCAAACTAATTTTTACTTAATGATATGATAATAAAAATAAATACTCACAAAATTGAGCACCAATCAAATGTTGAGATATTTGTTTGAAACTACAATAACTTCATAGAAAGCAAATTGAAAGCCAATTATGAATACTAATTCAAAATCAATCAGATATTGAAGAATGACATTGATTAAAAAAAAAAACTTTTTTAAAAAATTGAAATATGGAATTTGAAAAAGAAGAAGAAGAAGGAAAGTACTTGGCTTTGTTATTATCTAACACCATAAGTTAAGCTTAAAATCTTCTGAATCGACTTCTTGTGATTCAATTAACTTGGTGGGTACAAAAATAACTCGAATGACCAGTAAAAACATACTTAGGTTTTTAAAAAAATCTTAAGATGATTTTTTTTTTAATATTGAGATGATAACATATTGAATCGATCTGGACTTCATGACTTAACTCGTAAAACTCGTGACCTAGATCATGTATTCTAGTTTAAAAACTTTGTTTTCTTTAAATTATTTTTTTATTAGATGATATGATAACAAAAATAGATGTTTGTAAAAATTAAGCATCAATCAAATATCAATATGTTTTTTTATACTACGATAATCTCATAAAAAAAAACCAAAATAAATTATGACGATCAATTCAAAATCAATAAAATATTAAAGGATGAAATTTAAAGAAAAAACCTGAAAGGTATAATTTTTTTTTTAAAAAATTGAAAATATTTTTTTTTTAAATACATATAAACTAATCACTAATTTTTTTTTCAATTGTCTTATAAGAGAGTATAATCTCTTATCACTACGTGGAAAAAGATTTAATATTTAATTATATTTTTATATTTGAAATACAAAGATCATTATTATTAAACATGTTTGGCCTAACAGGTTGATTTGAGACTCAGTTAACCTGCCCTCCTGACCCGAATCAGGTCTAAAAAAATTCATTTCAAAATTAATATAATTTAACTAAGTATATGTTTATTATTGTAATGCAAGGTGTTTTTTAAAAGTATTTTTCAACACAAATTAATTGTGATGTGATTCATCTAGTCAAGATCTATTAACTTTACTCTTTTTTTTTAAATAAAATTATTTTGACATTTAAAAAAAATATATTGATACGAACTAACCTAGCTTAACACACTTAATTCAGAATTATTAATATAAACTAGCCTAGTTTAACACGTCTAATTCATGATCGGAGTATCTAGCCGGAATAACTTTTGGCCGGGTTTAATAACACGAGGGAGATGTGACAGATGTAAAAAGGTGCTGGCAACTTGTGGCAAGGAAGTACGTAAATGGGTGGTGGGTGCCCTAAAACTAGAACAAAGGACAGAGGCTTCTTCTCATTCTCCACCATCCAATCTAAATCCAACAGTTGAGAATGAATCTTTGACCAGATATAACTTTAAGATTCGATTTCACTGTTCTACAAGCAGGCCCAAATAATTTACATTCATCGACAAATCTTCCCCGTGCATCTTCATCGTACTTATACACGTCCAGATATCTGACACGTGTCCATTCATGATTTACAAAGAAGATTGAGCTTTTACTCTGGCTTAGCTCGAGTCTTAGGTGGGGCCATATGATGACTTGGAAATAGTATCGCGTGGGCCCATGTGATGACTTGGCAATAGTGTCCGAAGTTCTGTAGTCTAAGTACTAGGTTTGGTCTTCTTGAGGCTACGTGGCAGTGTCCCATTTGCTGGTTTAAAATTGTTTTTGTTGGCTGAAAGGACTTTTACTGTTTGACAAATAAGCAGAAGATCTTTCCATGCGGTGAAATAGTAATTACTTGTACTCGGGATTCACAGGCATGACTTGAGTATACGGGGACAAATTGTTCAATTAGCTTATAAATTAAAAAGAAACCGCAAATCAATAGGGAAATAACAAGTTTTGCTGAAAATACTTTTAAATTTTATTTTTCATAACCGTGGTATTTAATTAATTTCATTTTTTAGAAATATAATATATAATTAATGTTATGTTTCTAACAACCATATTAATTAAATATTACGATTCTAAATTATGATATAAATAAAACTTTGGGATCTATTCCATAGAAATTCTAGCAACAAATTTTCCTCCATCTAAGTCTAATAAAAAAGGGTCTTAAAAGATTTATTTTTTTGTTTTTTAATCTGATATTTAATTTAGTTAATAATTTTAGAGAGTATTTTTTTTAATTTTAACAAAATTTAGGCAAAGTTTTCCTTATATAGAAACAATATATAAAATTTTGTCTTGCTTAAAGAACCTTGTAAAGAACCACAATAACTAAACACAATAAATTCTCACATTTTATAATCACAAGTAGCCTTATGAATGGAAAAAAAAACATATATACATGCAAAATGAATCTTAAATACTGAAATAATACAACATTCTAGTAATTGAAATCTTAAAACATATCAACATAACCCATTTATCTATTTACGTTTATGTTGTCTACTGGATAATCCGGGCTCGTCAAGAGCACGACTACATTCTGCTCCTACTTATGCCTAAGTAACCTCATTTTCTACCATGACATCATAAAGAGTTAAATCATGGTCTCATCTTGCATGACAATTTAAAATATATAATACCTTCACTGTTAAGTAATGAAAAAATATATTTAAATATTCTTACGATCCTGTTGAAAATATCGTTCGATCAATGTCTTTCCCGCAACAACATGACTGAAGTATCAGTGGGTCTGATAGGCATGTACTATATGACTCATGCTTTTCATAATCATAGACATGCTCTCCGTAAATGTCATCTTCATGCTTTCCGGGAATGTCATTGTCGTAATGTGGCCATTCAACATGAGAAGAAGATCTGCTACCTCATGTGTGATTTATCCTGTATAAGACATGTTTAATATGCTTTGCAAAAATATCATAATATATTTGACCAAATATTTGTCATACAATTGTATTGTCATACATACGTTGTCGATTAAGGCATGTTTTTTTTTTTTTTTATCATGGCATGTGTCATTGTATATGCCACACCTATAATGTGCATGACCCTCCTTTGCACCCATCTTGTTATGAAAACGAGCAAAAATTCATCGATCACACCTGAATTTTCATCTAGACGAGTCTGCTTCAACTCGAGATTTACTGTAATTACTTTATTCTAACTTGTCTGGTAATGAACAAAATGATATGCCATACACTAATCTATAGCTCTGAACCATGCAATGATCATTGACAAATTGTATAAAGTCTTAGTGATTCTCAGCACAATATGCCAGAACATGTGAACATGGAATATCCTATTATTTGCATCAAAAGTAACTATAATCATTAACTTTTCATTATATTGTCTATATAAATGTGTGCTATCAACACTTATAAGTGGTCTATAGTATTTAAAACCTTCAATACAAGCTATTAATTACAAAAAAAAAAAAAAAAAACTCTCTAAAAACCATTGTACTATTATCAAGATTTTTTTTGTGTGCCCAACTAATAACTCCAGGATTTGATTCCTTTATTTCCAACACATTTTGATAATTTTTCAAAAGACTCCTTATGTGAGCCAAAAAGATGCTCAAACACCTTTTGTTTTGCAACCCATGACTTTTTATATGATATTTTATATTTGTAATGCAATTTTATTTTATCTTGTATGCTTGCAACCATCATTGAAAGATTATTCCCACAAGGGTTGTTCTAGCATTAGCAATAAAATTTGTATTGAGTTGATGATATTTTTGGACAAAGGACGAAACACATGTGTGTAGTGATTAGTACTTAAAAGTGCATTTTTATCAAGGTTTTATATCATCATATTGCACTTAAAGTATCATTAAATCCCCTAACTTAAGCATGTTTTATAATAACAAGTCTGATAATATAAGATATCTTTAATTTATGGTAAATGCTCATTTCAAATGCAGGTATGTTTCATAATTCAAAGGATTAATTGGTTTGTTTAACTATTCAAATTGAGAAGACAAAGAGAGAGCTAAGCTTGGAGAAGAGATGCTGGTTCAATTCAAACTGGAATACCATTCGGTTATTGGATCATAACTAGAGCTGTAGAACTTTGATTTAGGTCTAGTTTATATGGATGGAAAGCTAAGACATAGGCCTAAAATTTTCATGAAGAGTCCAAAATTCAAAATAGCAGTTTTCAAGCTCATATTGTAGCAACAAAAGAGATGTCGGAATTTGTCCTGCAGCCCAGACACTGCTCAATGTTCAGTCCATATCTCGAGTTTTAGAATTCCAAAGAGCTCATTCTTGTTTTGTTGGAAAGCGGAGACAAATGCCCAGAACTTTCATGAAGACTATCTGTTCAAATTCTGACGTTAGTAATGACGTTTTGTTCAGACAAGAAGATAATGGTTGTCACCAAGTCAAAAGGTGGCCACCCACTCAATAATTAGTTATCAAATCAATAATTCCGAATTTTGGCCTATAAAAGGAGGCATTTGCCATACATTTAGACATCTTGGTGTTCAGATCAAGATCACTCTACTCTCTTTCTTTGTATTTTATAATGTTCAAGTTTTATTTTATGTTATATTAATCTCTTGTTTATACTTTTCATTTCCTTTACTATACTTAGTTAAAAAGAGTAATAAAAAGAGTTTATATTATACTTGTTTGAAATACCATTAGTGGATCCTCTAACCTTGAGAATTGTTTTATTCTTGTTTAATCCTTACATCAATATTACATCTCAAAAGTTCTCTTTAACTCCTTTTCATTTATTGTTTATAATTTTATATAGTTCACCTCCTTGTGGTTCGACCCCGGTCTTGCTGAGTTATTTATTACTTCGACACTCTTGCACTTGGGATAAGACATCAATCTTTTGATCGTGTCAAGTTTTTGGCGCCGTTGCCAGGGAGGTAAGTTACTTTATAAATTATATATTTTATTTTATTTTTCTTTTCACTTTTATTGTTTTTCTAATTTATTTTTCTTTGTTTCTTCTTTTTCTTTTTCTTTCCTTCTGCACTTGCATGAGAGTTTGGACATGCACATTAAGTGGTAGACTTTTTAGGAAATCCTCATCATTTTCAGAAAACATGGCCGAAGAGGATAATCAGTCGCTTCATAATGAGAATAATGAAGATAATCGAGTTAGAATACTTAGAGATCACATGAATCCAACAAGAACAAGTGCACCCTCATATATAGTTTTCCCTCCTGATGCATCTCACTTTAATTTTAAGCCTGACATTATTCAACCTTTACCTTCTTTTCATGGCTTAGATCTAGAAAATCCCTACTTGCATTTGAGAGAATTTGAAGAAGTTTGTAACACTTATAATGACTCAAATTGTAGCATGAATACCATCAGATTAAAGATTTTTCCTTTTTCTTTAAAAGATAAAGCTAAAACATAGCTACGAAATTTGAGACCAGGATCCATTCGTGCTTGGGATGAAATGTAACAATAGTTTTTAAAGAATTTTTTCCCTTCTCATATAACAAACTCTTTCAAAAGACAAATCACAACATTCACTCAAAAGCTAGGAGAAACATTTTACTAGTGTTGGGATAGGTATAAAGACTTGCTTAATACTTGTCCTCATCATGGTTTTGAAACATGGAGATTGGTTTCACACTTTTATGAAGGGTTAACACCTAAAGATAAGCAAATGGTGGAATTGATGTGCAATGAAACTTTTGAAGATAAAGACCCTGATGAAGCAATGGAGTACCTAGACTTGTTAGCTGAAAATGCTTAAAATTGGGACACTACAGGTACTTATGAGGCACCAGGTAAAACTCAACCCCATACATCTAGTGGAGGTATGTACAACCTTAGGTAAGATCATGACCTCCAAGCCAAATTTGCATCTTTAGCTAGAAAATTAGAGGCATTTGAATTTAAAAAGAGTGGTCAATTAAAATCTGTTTAAGACATTGTGTGTCAAATATGTGAAATGAATGAACATGCAACCAATGGTTGTCCAACTTTGCCTTCTTTCAAGAATGTCTCTATGAACAAGCCAATGCTTTAAACAGTTTTCAAAGGCCAAATCAGAATCCATACTCACAAACGTATAACCCTGGTGGGAGAAATCACCCAACTTTCAGTTGGAAGAGTAGTAACAATAATGCACAAACTTCACAGCCACCATTTCAAGCACACCATAATTTTCAAATTTCTCATGGATATGCACCTCCTTATGCTCCCCTTCCTAGAAGAAATCTTGAGGAAACATTGCATGCATTCATTGAAAAGTAAGAGACAATCAACACTCAAAATGCTCAAACTATGGCAGATTTGAAAGATACTTTTGCAAAGTTCACATCTGCTCTCAGTTTTCAGGAGAAAGGTAAGTTTCCATTTCAACCACATCAAAATCCCAAAAGGCAATAAAATTCAAGTGCAAGTAGCTCCGGAAGCCAACACATGGATCAAGTCAAATAAGTCACTACTCTCCGCAGTGGTAAGGTTATTGAAAAACCTATTCTTGAACCTTGTGAGAAAGATGATGAGTTAATCTCTGAGGGTAAGGAAAGGGTTGAACCTGAACATTGCAAAGAAAAGACTGATTCCCCACCAGTACTTCCATTTTCTCATGCCATGACCAAACAAAGGAAAGTCAATCACAATTCTGAAATCTTTAAAACTTTCAAACATGTAAGGATCAATATACTTTTGTTGGATGCTATTAAACATATACCTTCTTATGCTAAATTTTTGAAAGACTTGTGCACCGTGAAGATAAAACTGAATGTGAAAAAGAAAGCCTTTTTAGCCGAACAAGTGCCATTCTTCATAACAATAATGCTTTGAAATATAAAGACCCTGGTTGTCCTACAATTTCATGCTTTATTGGAGAACGTAAAATTGAAAAAGCTTTACTTGATCTTGGAGCTAGTGTGAATTTACTTCCATATTCGGTTTTTCAAAGTCTCATTCTAGGTGAATTAAAACCAACTTCTGTAACTCTTTTACTTGCTGATAGATCTGTAAAAGTGCTTAAAGCAATAGTTGAAGATGTGTTAGTACAAGTTTATAAATTCATTTATCCTGTGGATTTTATTGTCTTTGATACACAACCTGTTGAAGCATATAATTTAATTCCTGTTATTTTAGGACGTCCATTTCTTGCAACTTCTAATGCATTGATTAACTGTAGGAATGGAGTGATAAAGTTATCTTTTGGAAACATGGCATTGAAGATGAATGTTTTTAACATTTGCAAGCAACCTGGAAATGATAATGATTTATAGAAAGTAGACTTTATTGAAAAATTAGTTTATGATCAATTTGAAACTACTTCTAGTGAAATTGAGTTTAATGAATCTGAAGATTTGCAAATGGTTTATTTTCAGGAAGAATTAAAGGCAAATAGTTGGAGAAAAAAAATTATGGAATTGCCATCACGATCAATTGAGTCCATACCTTCAAGTTTTCAACCACCAAAACCTAAATTGAAGTCGTTACCATTCAATCTCAAATACTTATTTTTGGGAGAAAATGAAAATTTTCTGATAATAATCTCTTCCAAACTTAATGCACATCAAGAAGGTAAGTTATTACAGACTCTGAAAATGCACAAAAATACATTAGGATAGACCATAGCTGACATAAAAGGAATTAATCCTTTGATTTGCATACACAAGATTTATTTGGAGGAAAATGCTAAACCTTCTAGAGAAATGCAACGAAGGTTTAATCCTAATATGAAAGAAGTAGTGGGGAATGAAGTCATTAAGCTTCTAGATAATGGAATCATTTATCTTATTTCTGACAGCAAATGGGTAAGTCCTACCCCAGTTGTACCTAAAAAATCTAGAGTCACTGTGATAACAAATGAGAATAATGAGTTAATTCCAACTAGGACTATTACTGGTTGGCGCATGTGCATTGACTATAGGAAACTTAATTCAATAACTAGAAAAGATAATTTTCCTTTACCTTTCATGGATCAAATCCTAGAAAGAGTTGCAGATCATGAATTTTATTGTTTCCTAGATGGCTATTCAGGTTACAACCAAATTGAAATTGCATTGGAAGATCAAAAGAAGACTACTTTCACATGTTCATTTGGTACTTTTGCATATCGAAGGATGCCTTTTGGATTATGTAATGCACCAGCCACGTTTCAAAGATGCATGCTTAGCATAATCAGTGATATGGTTGAATGTTTTCTTGAGATTTTTATGGATGATTTTTCTGTTTTTGGTGATTCATTTGATGATTGGTTAACTAACTTGGAAATTTTTTTGAATAGGTGTGAAGAGAAGAATCTTGTGCTGAATTGGAAAAAAAATGTCATTTTATGGTAACAAACGACATTGTACTTGGTCATATTATTTCATCAACAGGAATTGAGGTTGACAAATCTAAAATCGAGTTAATTGTCAACTTACCAACACCAAAATCTATTAAAGATGTTAAATCATTTTTAGGACATGCTGGTCTTTATAGAAGGTTCATCAAAGATTTTAGTGTAATATCTAAGCCATTGAGTAACCTTCTAACAAAGGATAATATTTTTGAATGGACCGAACATTGTGAAGAAGTATTTGTTAAACTTAAAAACTTGCTTACTTTTGCTCATGTCATTCATCCTCCTGATTGGTCATTACCTTTTGAAATAATATGTGACGCTAGTGATTATGTCGTGGTTGCTGTCTTGGGACAAAGAAAAGATAAGAAACCTTATGTGATTTACTATGCAAGTAAAACTTTAAATAGTTCTCAAGTGAATTACACTACCACTGAAAAAGAATTACTTGC
>Ga0307515_10026242_pt1 | contig 10035 bp, 10 predicted proteins | sample 17_EM_MG_FD_194513 | JGI IMG/M metagenome (GOLD analysis project Ga0307515, IMG submission 194513) | Populus trichocarpa ectomycorrhiza microbial communities from riparian zone in the Pacific Northwest, United States - 17_EM | ecosystem: Host-associated > Plants > Roots > Unclassified | place...
TGTAAAAAATGGTTGTTACGGTTGTCCCCCCCCCCCCCCCCCCGATTTCTTCTCGTTTTATACCAGGACAGAACTTTTGGGGCATTTCGTACGGGGAACACAGAAAGGAAACCCTTGGCTTATTCATGATCTTCCCTCTCCCACCCGACGATCCAGTGGCATTCGATGATCCCGTTTTATTGATGCATGCCCTCTAATCGATTAATTAGTTGCTCACACACGGGTATTTAGGAAGGTCGTACCACACAATTCGTGTCCAGGTTCCTCCCTCTGCTGTACTGGACGCTCCTTACTGATTGGACTATTTCTCCTCCCTCATTTCACGTCTCTCTTCACGACACATCGCGTGACGACAAGCCGCCGGGCCTGAATTACTCGCGCTTTTACATTGGGATCTCGACTCTTCCACAAGAGTCACAAAAGTGGACGGGTTCGACAGATAGGAGGACCGCCTGATCCAGGACTTATCAGGAACGCAGAGTTCTATGGTGTAAGAATGCGCCCAAGACGCTTGTTCGAACATTTCCAGTTGGTGTCTTGCAAGCGATGGGTGACAGAGCCGACGTCCTTGTGACAAACGCATGTGAGTGCTAACAGAACCATAAGACGCAGGAACGCAGGTCTGAGAACACTTGGATTATCGTCATCTGGTCACCCTGTACAATATTGCTTGTGATAAGCGAGGAGCCCAGCTCAACGACAGTGAGGAAACAATTCCACAATTAGTTGATCATCGACGTCAGCAAAGTTCACGTTGGTTAACAAGGATGCAACGCTCTTGAAATATGAGGGCCTATTGTAAGAGAGCCGGGCAAACGAGTGGTATGAAATCAACAGATGTTCTAGAGGCGAGTAGTTCCAGGGTAAATTTGCAGTGGCAGTGCAATTGAAGGTCGGAGTGGGAGAGAGTCAAGGTGTTCATACTTTCTAGCAACCGAAAAAGTTTTTATCATCTCGTCCGTAACTCCACGTTCGGTATCAGATTAGGTCCGGCGTTGCATTCGCTAAGGGTAAACTCTCCAGTCACTCGTATCGAAGGGGAGAGCTAGCGGATTTCAACTGCTTGGATTTCCTTGCGGATGCCTCCGAAATCGGTATCGCTAGGAACGAATGTGAAAAGCTGATCCATGTCTCGACTGCAACGGGAGATCGTGGACCAGGTTGATCACGAAGCACGCGAAACGAGGACCGTTCCCTCCCCCAGAAAGGTGGGAAGCGCACAGCGGATCCCCTGCACGCAGTGGAATCGAATCATGTGCAGAAAAGGCCCCCCGGCGCAATTGACGCTTCTCTAGCAACTATCCACACTTCTATCGACCGGAATTTTCATTCCTATCAAAGGAAGTTGGATATGGACGGTACTTCAATGTGATCGAAACCGTTAAGTTCGTCCGACGATTACAGAACTCTGAGCATGAAAGGGATCCTTTCTCCTGATATCGGGCCGGCAACAACCCCTGTGGATTTCTCGAACCCGGTCCTCTCACACCTTGCTTCGACGACAACGAAGAATGGCAATCATCGCACGTTACCGACGTAATCTCTCTCCTCCATCCCCTTCTCCCTGGCGCCCATCTCAGACCAATGACCTCACCGAGCTCCTACCTTCGAACGCACACCTCCGAACCCCACTCCCACGAACGGACTCTGACAACCGTCGTGAGGAACTCGCCAAACAGCTCGCGAGAGACAACGAACCGGTATCCATCGAATCTTCGGGAGGAGAGGATGCGAACTATTTGTTAGCCAAGGCCGTGGCGGGGAGGTATGCTGAGTCGTATTTGCCGACAATTAAGGAACATCGGATCGTGCTGGAGAGGGGTATAGAGGTCGTTGGGGAGAGTTTGGGGAGACGTAGGGGAAGGGGAAGGGGAAAAAAGGAAGTTCCGGATTCTGTGGCTTCAACATTCGTGAATGGAGTCGAAGCGGAATGGATGATCTGGTCGAGAATAACCCCGCCAGTGGTGGCTCTGTATTCGTGGTGGGCCGTTTTCGCGATCTGGAGGAAACTTGACGACGGAGAGCGCGATTTTCTCGTCCAGTTCACGACGAACAGGGACAAGGTCGAGACTTGGCTGATGTGGGCGTTCGCGGGACTTGCTGTCGTGTTATGTGTCCTGGCTCTCGTCGTTTGGGGAGTCGTCGAAGGGATGAGAATGTTCTCGGATTCCAAGTTGGATCCATCACTGGGGGAAGGTGACGAGCCTAGATTTAATTAACCATACAGACCTATGGTATGTGGAGATGGAACTACAAGAAGGACAGGAGTTGTAGGTATACGTAGCAGCTGTAGCAGGATATAAATAGTGATACCTAAAATTTGTACACGTACATGTTACTCGATACCGACAATCCCGGGGGGGGGATCCGCAGGGCTAAGTATTGGAACACGCAGCACAGAGAGAACCCGCAAACCGCAGCGGCCTAAATATCCTTCGGCTGCTCGGTCGCATCGCGTGGGGAGGATAATTCCAGTACGGCTTGGTCCTGTTCCGCGCATTCAGCTTCCATTTCGTCGCGTTCTCTCCGGCTCTGTTTCCCTTTCAGGCCAATGTTCAGGAGCGACACGACCCAGACGAGGACGGCGCGAAAGATGAACGCGTTGCGCATGTTAAGTGGAGGATGTGCATCTGGCCCAGCTCTTAAAGCCGACTCGGCTGTTGGGATTTGTTAACTATGGTGCCCACAACTTATCGCGAGAAAGGGGCACGCACAGAGTATCATCACAACTGTGAAAGCGTAGGAAGAGCCCCAGAGGAATGCCGAACTGGCATCCGGTGCCCTAGTGAGCTCGGCACCTAGCTCAAGGCCCACTGGAAGCAGACCGAGTCCACAGGTTCCCAGGAGTGCGGAGATGGCAAACAGAGCGGCAGCATTGTTTGGGCGAACTGGATCAATAGGAAGTTAAATCAGAAAACTGTATGTGAAAAGGGAGAATCCAGAGGTCTTACCAGCCCAGATCATGGAAAGCCAAGCCGCTGAAAGTACGGGGACGAACACCTTGACGGTAAGGGCCAGATGTCTCGTGAGCACCCTATCGAAGATCGGCGAAGTAACCGCAGAGGCAACAATGCCCGATAGCAGTAGCGTGGCACCGATGAACCCCGAAACATCTTCAGAGTATCCTTGCGGAGAGAAATATTGGGACGAGAGGACGCTAAAACCGTTCACGCTGAGGAGAGTGGTGAGATACGCAAGTCCGTAGAAAAAAGATAACACCTACGCTCCAGCTTGGATACCGAACACCAGAACAACGATCCAGAAGTCCACCTTCTCACGTCTGGACATCCTACCATACTCGGCTTCGTCCCCGCTTGGGAGCCCGACCAGCCCTTTCAGGAGAGCACGATGCGATCTTTCTTGGGCAGCCGCGTACGCTGCAGGGGGATCAGTGCACTGAAGAAATATATAGTGTGGGTGTGATATACTTGGAGGGGTTGGGGGTCGACTCCAGATGAGGAATACAGCCGGAGCCGCTACAGTCTCAATGATGCCAAGAACCAAGATCTACACGGATGGGTTAGTGCCCCGGGGTACCACGCGGGGGGGCTGTGATTCTCACAGATTGCTTTGGTCCGCCTGTTAGTGGTGCGATCAATTGTGCTACACCAGCACCGACTGGATTCATGACGGCCATAACCATAGTTGCAGTAGTCCTTCCCCGCAGGTTGAACCATAATTCGCTATACTTTACCGGAAGTACCTGGAAAATGGCTTGTGGAATGCTTGATAAAGACTTGGAGATAACACAGGTGAGATATTCATGTGGCGTGAGGGACGTAAGGGGATTGTGGGACGCACTTGACCGATGATGAGGAGAGCGTAGGCTTTGTTGCCGGTGAGTGAGCTTGCGGTGCCGGCGTACCGGACCCAGGCGGCGAGAATCAAGCAAGCGGAACCAAGTTCGCACTGGAGCAAAAGAGTTGTCGCAGATCATCCGGAAAAGTAAGGCAGAGGATATGTGACGTACTGTCCTCCTCACGCCATACCGTGAGACTAGCCAAGGGGTCAAGGCGGCGGCGGGGATGAATATGCATGCCGTTATGTTTCCCAACCAATTTACACGATCCAAGCTAACGTTAAACTCCTGTGCGGCTGTGGAATTGGCTTCGATAAGAACCTTCTGATTGGGGGTGGGCAAGGATGAATGGGCATGGGCGTACTCGAATTTGCGATTGGACCGAACCAGGGGAATGCCATGGCACTGACGAAGTTCAGGATGCTCTAACAAGTCGGCGGAGGACACAGGTGAAGAGGGTTTAGCGAGTCTATCGGCGAATCGTTGGGCGGTATTTCGCAAAAAGTGACATACTATGCCAAGCAATCCTGCAAAGCGCCGTCTGTAGAGCTTGTATGTACAGACATCATTCACCTGGGGTGGAGGGACGTCCTTAGACAAAGGAGTGGGGGAAGATGGGGACATGGTGTCCGCCCAGAAGCTGGCGTTGGGAGGTGTGGTCGGACAAGTCACGAATCACAAGTTGATTCAGTGCCCGCCCATAAGTACATTCATCCGCTGGCAGCCAGTACGGGAACTATACTGTTCTAACCCCGTGATCGACAATACTCCCGTAGTACTTGGCGATCGGGCTGGAGTCTAGCCTCAAGTTCAGAGGCGGGGAAGCCGTAGTTAGAGGAGATATGGTACAGGGAGGAGGGCGCCCCCGAATCGTCGGTGATTAGATACGGTCAAAATACGAATGTTTGTTTAATTTTCATAATGCGATGCGATGACAACTTTCTACTGATCAAGGTCAATATGGAAACTTGTAACCTGGGCTCGCGCATATCAATCACCGCAAATTCACATCTAATCAAGTCGACTTACCTGCGCAAGATAACCGGAACCGGCTAAGTCCAAGATGTGCACATCCTCGTAGACATCCTGACCATTGAACCCTCCAAAAACGAATATCCGACTATCCGCAAGAAGCGAAACGTGATATCCCCTCGCTGATAATGGTTGACCCGCCACCGCTTTGGTCTCGTACGCTAGCGAGACTGGGGTGAAATACTTGAGCAACCGAATGGAAAACGCGCTGCCTTGGCTTACCGAGATTAAAGAATAGGATATCGGAACTGTACGAATTTCCATCGTGACCGCCAATGATGAATAGATACGATCCCACTTGGGTGACGCTGTGAGAGAGTCGACGGTGTACCGTCTCCAGTCGCACCTGATCCCAACGAAGTGTATCTAGGGTGAAAGGCGATTCATGAGTGTTCCTACCCCAGCGCTCGCAAAGATAGGAAGCGCATCTCACCCAAGTTTAAACACCATATGTCCGAGAAACACTCCCGCCCGTCACTCCCTCCGACAACGATCATGATGTTCCTCACCAGGTTTGCCGTGTGGTATCCCCGCGCACCAGGTTGTTTGCTCCCCCGTATTTCCACCTTGTTCCAGCTCATCTTCTCAACCGGACAATTCACCGTCAATGTCCACACATCATTCAGCGCCTGCGATCCGTTCCCTCCTCCAAATACCCAGATCTTTCCATCGTAATAGACAGCCGTGTGAGCACGTCTCGTGGTAGGATGTGGGGCATCCGCAGGGAACTCGACTTTCTGCCACCGACGATGGATGGTGTCCAGTATGTAGACGGTGTCGTAGTAGACCGGTCCTTCGCCGCCGCCGAAAATTACAATCCTTCGGTCTACGAGTGTTGCGGTATGTGCTCGACACGGAGGAGGGATATCACCTTGCACTTCTGGATGCGACCACTGCATTGTTTCTAATAAAAAAGACTCTGGTCAGCCAGAAAGAATACACGCAAGTACGTTCTGATGTAGATGCACCTGTATTGAAGAGCCAAAGGTCTTTCCAGCATCCCCTCTCGTCACACCCTCCAAATATCCACGCCACCGAGTCCACAAGGGTAACACTGTGCGCTCTCATACCATGATTCGGCATCGTACCCCACACTGGAGCCTTACTCCAGTACATCTGGACGGTGGGCGCAGTCTCTGTGTCCTTCGAGTGAGGCAGGTACGGCAGCAACCTAACACGCGCAGAACTAGACGATAGATGCGGGGTCGTTCCATTTGGATGGCTCGAACTGTGTCCGGGGGTATGTGGGGTAGCACGACCGCTGCGGGAGGCTCGAGTTGATAATCCAGATCGACTCGTCCTATGCGTCAGTGCGCTGTTCGCCTTTCCATCCCTCACCTGTTCCCGCTCTGCATCCCCATTTCCACTCCCCCCTCCACTTCCACCTCCATTGCTCCCAGGACTGGTATCACTCGCAGAACGTGGTTGTTTCTCCGGCCGAAGGGTAGCAGATGCAATATGTCTCGGTCCGGTTGGTCTCGTCGTGGTTTGACTGGTCGTGCTCCCGCCTACGACCCCAGTGCTCGATGTCGATGGTGTATGCCCATGACGAACCTGGTCAACCGCATGGCTCATGCTGAGAGACCGTAGACTGTTGTTACTTCCACTGGCCACCTGTAGATTCTTGTGCTGCTGTCTGGGACTGAAGTACGGGGCAGACATGCTGGAAGCGTTGCTGATCTGGGGCGTGAGCGGCGGTGCCTCGTTCCGCGAGTAATCGTCGAGGGCCTCAGCCGGCGAATTGCTTCGCCCTGGAGGCATTTAAGGAGGATTGGAACAGAGAAGCGCGTAGAGCAGATGCGTCTGTTGGCTCGTTCGATGTCGGCTCGTTCTGGGGGGAGGATGATCAGGTAACCGAGCACAACCATAGCACCGGCCCGATTTCGATTTCCAAGTATCAATCGATCACTAGCCCGAAAGGTTTCTTCGAATCTCTCTCTCCGTTAGATTTGGCAAGTACCACTAGATACACCGTGCTACATACGCTACGCTCAGAGGGGGTCAAGGGGAACTACGACGCATCAAGCGAGGGGAATCAAAAGAAAGTTGGTAAAAGGGTACAAGGAACGTGAAGTTGAGAATAATTCAAATCGAGATCAATCCAGTGAAACGAGGTACAACAAAGAACGCAGCGAGGGTATTCTTAGAGAAAGTCCAACACTGCAACTTAGGCACGGCGTGAAAACTTGTGCATACGCTTCTGGTTTCCTTTGTTGCCACTCTGAGGCTCTTTGCCTCCCTTCCCATTAGCTCCCTGAGTAGGAGTCGAGTCTGGAAGCGGGACGGAAGGTGAGACAACGGGGTTCTTGGCATCCGTTTTACCATTCCCCGGAGCGGGAGCGCTGGGCTCGGGGAGGGCGATGGGGGTTGACACAACGTCACCTCCCTTGCCACCCTTCTTTCCACCCGTGCTAGTAGGAACAGGAGGCTCAGAAGATGAGTCATTACTCCCCTTGCCGCCCTTCTTTCCACCCGTGCTGGTAGAAACGGGGAGATCGGAGGATGAGATGATGTCTTTTCCATCCTTTCCGCCTCTGCCAGTGGGGGAGGGAGAGGTGGAGGAAACTGCTGGTAATGAAACGGTCGAGCTCAAAATGTCCGAAGAGGGGACACCACTTTGGGAAGGAGGGACAATGGAAGAGGAGACAGCGTTGGCGTCCTTTCCGCCGTCAGTGACGGTAATCTGGGGGCGACGTGTCAGAACCTTCCTGACAGTTGTATTAGTATGGCGAATGACTCACGTAGACCACATCGTTGAAGCTACCGCGCTGGGCGACAGGGCCGAGAGTCTCTTGATGATTACCGGCAGAGTTGATGGAGGCAATACGGTAGACACCAGCTGGGAGTCCCTTGGTAACGTCGGCGGTCAATATACCGTTCTTCGCAACACCATTGAGACCCTTGAAGAAATCGAAGATCTTGGGGTTCAGGGGCTCAGGTGAGTCGAGAGATGCCAATTTCTGCACGGTAACGTGACTGTGACCCTGAATGACACCGTTGACCAGCTGTTGCGGGGCGGCATAGTAAGTGTTGGCCGCATTCGTGAACGTTCCGGTAGCCAAGTTGCGAATTTGGAGGGAGATGGTGAATGGGGTGTTGGCAGCGATGGTATCAAAGTTCTTGGGGGAGTTGAATTTGGCGGAAGGCTGCCAGTAACATGTTAGATCGATTCTCGGAAGAACAGAGGAAAACTTGCCATGTTGTCAACGGAAGGAATGTCACCCATGGGAGTAGGGTTGCAAGAACCCGTCTGGACCTGCTTACCATTCGTAATGGTCTTGCCAACACAAAAGCCGATAAAATTATTCCTGGAAAATGTTAACTCGCGGGGTTTGTCCACATAAAGAGAGCAAAGCTTACGAGCTAATGAGAGAGTCAGCCTCACCAGCCGCCTGTCCCTTGCCATTGATGTTCTGGATGACAGAAGGATCCAATGCTAACAAACCTCATCAGCTCGAGAATTTGTTCCCTTCCAAGAGGTTCACTTACTAAGACCGGTGGCAGGGTTACCAGTGTTGGCAGGGGGTACAGCCGTGGAGGAGGGTGAGACGGCGAGCGAACGACCAGTAGTCTTGACGGGAGGAAGTGACGTGGTAGGAAGTCCTGAGGCCGCAATCGCTAAATTAATGAACCAAGAGGCGAGGAACAGACAAAGGCATACCTGTTGAGCTTGTGATGACGCTGCTCGTCTTGGTATTTACGTTTTTGGTGTTGGTGCTGGTGTTGCCATTCTTGTTGGTGCGCGTCTTAACACTGGACGTAGGTGTACTCTTGACCACACTGCTGGTTTTAGTGTTCTTGATGACGCTCGAGGTCTTGGTGTTCTTGATAACACTAGAGGTCCTGGTATTCTTGATGACACTTGAGGTCTTAGTGTTCTTGGTGACGCTCGAGGTCTTGACCCCTCCATCGCCCAAGTTGACGTTACCGGGTCGTGTGGTCACGACGGGGGGAGGGGACTTTGCGGAGTTGGCCGGTTGAGAGCTGGGAGATGGCTGACCAGGAGCAACAGTCCGTGTGACGGTAACGGTCCGGACGCTCTATTGCCGATCGAAAGCTAGATCAGCTAAAATGGACGTTGAGAGGAGATGCGGACGGACCTGGCAAAATTGATTTCCACCTCCAAACTGATAGCGGGAGTCGTCTGCAGCGGCGACCAACTCGGTGGTGTAGAAAACACACAAGAAACTGACGACTAAGAACCTGGACGAGAGCATTTCGGGTTCAAGGGAACTGATTCGGATTTGAAGAATTTAAAAGAAGGTTTGAAGCGAAGGAACGAAGGTCGCTTTGTGGGCTTGGATGGGTGAATGACACCAGTGTCAGATGTTCGCAGGTAGAACTCTTCCTGGAGTGAGCGAGAGCAAAAAAAAGGGGAAAAGAAAGCACGGGAAGGGCAACAGCCTCCTTTGCCAAGAAGGAGCGAGAGAGAGAAAGAGCGAAGAGGAAAGAGAGATGGGGAAAAGTATCAATTCGGATGCTCAGTTACCCCTGGTTATATGGACAACGACCCCATCACACCGGCATAAGATCGATAGCGAGCGGGGTAGATATAGTTACCATGTGACTCGCCCTACCCTTTTCGGCTCACTTACAGCCTCCCAGCTTCATTCGCGCAACCTATGTTCCCCTTGAATATTTCAACAACAACTAGCTACCGATTCCCCGACGTGGATACCACAACACTTTCCATCTCAATCTGCGTGGACAAGTAGTACTGTGTCCTGGTCGCCTCGAGGGATGATCCTGCATGACCGATATCCTTGGACGTCGTGTTGACAACGTGGAACACGATCCTTGCAGATATAATGCTGTGAACGATAGTTTGCAACCTAGAAGTAAAAATAGATTGAGCTACACGGGCTTTCCGGACAATGAGCGAGGGACCGACTGTGTTCCACCCTGTCGGAGCTGAGGTGACTGACAAGTCGGTGGCCATGAGCGTGATTGCGTTGCCAGGGGGGCGAAACTACCGCATGCTTACCGAAACTTGAACAACAAGTCCGATATTCAGGGCCCCGAGGACTATTGGAACCGATTTAGTTGGCGCTCAAACGAACCGACAACTAATCACACACCCAGCATCGAAGCGAAGTATAGGATCCCTATCCCAGGGAGTCAGTCGCAATCGCGGAGCGAGGATACACGAAGGAGACAGCACCATCAATCTGGAGTGTGGATAAAAGTGAGCACCTGGCATGAAG
>Ga0307515_10026243_pt1 | contig 10035 bp, 10 predicted proteins | sample 17_EM_MG_FD_194513 | JGI IMG/M metagenome (GOLD analysis project Ga0307515, IMG submission 194513) | Populus trichocarpa ectomycorrhiza microbial communities from riparian zone in the Pacific Northwest, United States - 17_EM | ecosystem: Host-associated > Plants > Roots > Unclassified | place...
GTAAGGGGTTCATTTACATATTGTGGTATGAGATGTCCTGATGGACACTTTGTGCCCTCAATCTCTCTTTTCCAGGAGGTCTTCCGAATCCCCGCAGAGGAATTGGATCGCGCCTACAGCGAGGACACCGAAGCGTTACAGGAATGATTCTGAATGACTCACGTGGTCACTACCTCATTTTCTGAATGATGTACAACTGCCCTCTGATCTATTGCCTTTTTTAACGACAGTTATCGGGCGTCGGAGAGCGCCCAACGGACTGTTCATGTCTGTCATGAGTGCAGGACACACAGATTGACAAACGTATGGTTTGATTACATGTGGATACCCGTACATAGCTAGGTTATTCGTTGATTCATGTACATAAATATATATAGGGGGCCCCCCTGAAAAGGCACAGGCAAAATGGGTGACAGTCGTACGACAGAGTACAGGTCGTGCTAATGAAACCGTTGACAGAAATCCAGATTTGTAAACCCCTGTTTTAGGATGCTTCTGTAGCTAGGTGCGTGTAGCTATTTATTCGATGAGTGGGATTTGGACCTGACCATACCTGGCGATGTGCCCTTGCAGTTATTAAGCCATGGTGTGAAAGCTAAGCGAAAGGAGGCTCAGTCCGTAAGTAGCAAACTGAGGGCGAATGGAACTTAAACTATTTCCCCCCCGCAAAGCGGGCAGGGGCAAAGACATTACGGAACAATATGGAACAGAATTACCGACCGGCATTTCCCGATCTCCAATACATGGAGGACACCTTATTATATTCTGACAGATGAGGCACGGTACCTCTGACTCAAGGTGAACATATTCCAACAGTCGTCAGCTCAATGGTATTGTTCCAAACTGGATGTAGAGTAACTGGATTTGGTCATCAGGAGATACCTGCCAGGCGACGTGGCCATTCTCGAGGGCGACACGACCGTAGCGGCCAATTTTTGAATAATGTCCAACATCAGGCTGAATGTCAGGTTCTCAAATCCATTGCTCGAAGTGTACGTGGCCAGCTGCGCTTGCCATGATCAAACTTGCACCTGATGATTAGATAAATTACCATTCCGTGATCGAGATCCGCCTGCATTTTCAACCCCGACCATGCCAGAGAGTATTACTACCCTACCCACAGAAGTGATAGAGGAGATAATGTCGTACAGTTCTTATAACGACATTTCTGCTCTCGCTCAGAGTCCCACGAGACTCTGGCAGGTTGCCGCCCCAAGAGTACGCTCCGTCATTCCACTCCTTACCGTACCGGCGAGAGGATCAGGAGATGCATCCAATGTCTTGCAGGCGACCCTCAAAGAGCCACTCAGATCCTCGAGGTCCATCTCCCGAAGCTCATGCCATGACGTAAACCGTTGCCTTGGTGCTTCAACTTCATCGACAGGTTGTTTATCGTCACCCTAGAGCGTGTAGTCCCTCTCATATTCCTCCCAAATGAGACATACCCAGAGCTTGGTCGCGTTTTTAATAATGCCCTTTGCAATATGACGCAACTTCGCGTCCTTGCCGTCCATTCGTGCCAATATCGCGAAATTTGGGAATCTTGTATCATTATCCCTTCCCTCCGTGAAATATTTGTCTACCCTGGAGCAGAATCATGGTATCTCTGGCACTGGGCTGTCAAGCAGCGTAGTCTCATAACTCTACGTAACTGTTGGGAGTACCCCGACCAGCTACATTGGAGTCCGTCTGGTCCAACATACCGTGGTCCACTAGTTTTCCCACCTTGATAACAGATCCAGAAGGTGCCACTGAAATATTACCCAAGTCTGTCGTGTCGGATTTGACTATACAAAGCCTGTCAAAGCCTTCGATTGTCAGCGAATATCCGACACATGTCGCGTACTCTCATTGGGCGGACTACGACCCACCCTTCTTGTACGAGATCGTTCGCAGCAATAACCGCATACCATTGCGCCGTATAACACTATCAGGAACAGTAGATGCTATTTGCTGTGTACTTCAGGAACTCGAGTCTCGTCGTTCACTTCCGCCTGTGCTGCGGATTTTTTTGGACCTAGAGAATGAGAAATCCCAAAGAGATCTGGTGCACCAAATCTTCTTAGTATAACCGTATCTATCTTGATTTGGCCTTTCTATCTAGTTGGTAAATCGCCAGTTGGACGAAACCATCCAGGGACTCTCCACTGTGGAGGTACTCGAGGTGTACAAAGAGGCCATTGGGCCAGATTACGCGAGCCCTGAGGTGGCGTTACCTACCGAAACAGTCCCTCTAGAAGAGATCAAGGTGCAGGTTTGGGCCTCTGCTTGCATGATGTTGCAGGTCATTCGGTTCCCATCCAATTCGAAGTGGGCTATCACTCGGGAGAAGGGAAACATATTCCCATGTATGGTGCTCCACTAGCTCTGTGTTCCAATGAGCCGATCCCACTTCCATAAGTTCTGCTCGTTTTTTCTCTCTCTCCATGCGGTGGTTTTTGTCTTATGCTGTGCTCTACGTGGCCAAGTCGTATTGAGCGGCTGCTATTGTCACGAGTAGCAGAAACCCGGCCAGCCCAGCCCAGCATGCTCCACGTAAGGCGTAACATGACAAGGTTGGGGCAGGCTATTCAGACGTCTCCTCTCCCAACTCCTGACTTCTTGGAGTTCCCACAACTGGCACAGTGGCAAGCTACGGACCCTTTGGACCTGAATCAGTGCAGATCAACCTTAGACCCTTTCACGACTCCTGGAGTTGGCGAGCGATGGAGATGGAGGACTGACGATGACGATGACGATGACGATGACGATGGAGATGAAGATGTTACGACTGCGGAGTTTTCAGGCTGCCCGGCCAACCGAAGACGCTCCGCGAGAGAACTCGAAGAGACCGTGTACCACGGACGGAGGGAGGCGACGACGACCCCCAACGTCGCATTCGAAGGTCTGCCTGCATTTCTCCAGACAATCCTGTGTTTATTCCTAACATGGCGGGTGTACAAGGCAAAACGTGTAACCAGTGATATCACTGTTGGACTCCCGGCATCCGATTTAACCCCAGGCGTTTGGTCACCTGTGGCAAGCCCTCCATTGTGTGTAACCAACGGCGCGATAAGTACCATCTCCAATGGTTCAAAAATAACCTACCAGTTCTATGGTTCGCGCATCATCAATATTACGCTAGCACCCCCAGGTTCCTAATATAGCAACTTGTACAGGGACGTCTATAATCGTGAACGTTGTCCAGTTCCGCTCAGGTGCACCGTACATCGTGACGCTCGACGGTGGATCAACTTCATTGGACTCGTTCAGTGCAGCAGATTCATGTACAGCCTGTTTCTCACGAAGTGAATTGAAAAAGCAATTGCACACTATCGTTATCCAACACAATGGAACTGGTGGGCTCGCCGGTCTAGCAAATCGACGTTCATGTTCCAAAGCCTCGTGTAATCGCTCTTGTCCCCGCACATGGCACTCAGGAACTAACTTCATTGCAGGTACACACCATTTGATCCCAGTGAAGTTTCCAATGTAGACATCCCTGCAATTGTCGGCAGAGTACTAGGTACAATCGCCTTTCTTCTCGTAGTGGGCTTCGCATACTGGCTCTGGAGGCGCCGGAAGCCTGTGGGCGACATGGCAACGGAACGCTCCGCGACCGATCAGCACTACCAAGGCTTGAATTCAAACTGGCGTAGTTCAGACTCTAGGAATGCACATATCACATTCCAACACCGACCGTCCTTATAGTAGGAAACAGGAGCTAGGCAGTGGAACCTCCAACACCTTGGCGTCTACCGACCACTCACGTGGTGTATCCACAGGGAGCGGCCAAGGAGCAGCTGGATCCGGATCGGGGTCAGGTCCCGGCGGTGTGAGCGACTCACAGCCCCGCCCGGCTAAGACCCGCCCGCCCCACAGCTACAGCCACGCCCTTCCCCCCCCCCTCCACTTCCCGCGCACCAGCACAATAATCGCCCCCGCAAGCAAATCTCTTCATCCCGTCAGCGCAGCGTGCTTCTAACTGGGCCTCCGCAGAGGACGACTTCTCTCCCGAGGTCACGACCGCCTCTCATCCTACTCCCTTTCCGACCTCTCGCGCCGAGTTGAACAGCAGATGCCGCCACCACCGAGCTACGACATGATCAACCGCTCGCCGCCACGCCCGCCGCCGCTCTCCAACTTGTCAGGGAACACGTCGTACACCGCGTCGTCTTCACGGCGGCTGCTGCCGCACACAGGGTCTGTAATCCAGGGCCAGGCCGAGGGCCAGGGCCAGCTCAGCACCGCCGACGTGGACACGATCGCGCGCCGGGTTGTGCAGCTCATGCAGACTCCACAGGGCGCAGGCCCCCCTCCAGCCTGGACAGTATGTCAAGCAAGCTGTAGAGGATATCCTGGCGCAACAGGAGAAGAAGGGGTGAGGTAGAGGCTGCCTGGTTATCTCTCATGGGACGACCGCGTATGATCGCCTCTTTGTCTTTCTCGTACTAAGGATGCGTTACGGTCTCGAAATGTGATAACCGCAACTTACTGACCATATGATCATCTACCACACATTCGTTTTACTTTCATGGATCCAGAGCGCGAAAATGGACGGTTCGCTAGAGTACTGCCAGATTTCACATCAATCGTTGCGCTCATGCTATGTTGGTTCATTTATCCCTCGCTCATGTGGACTTGGTTTATACAGCGACACCTCTCCGCTGCCATCTGCCTAGACATTTTCGAGTTTTAAGGCAACCCCAACACAGCTACTGGCCCCTACCATCTGCGATATCTCATCACTACCTTTAATCAAGCATCGGAATGTCCCATTTCGTTTCGTTCGTGTGTCAAAGTCGGTCAGTACGACACAGGGTGGATCATAACGGTGCTATGGAAGCTGATGTCTTCGTAATTTTACCGCCTATTGTCATCTTGGTCACGATCGTTGCAATTCGTCTGCGCGGCAGCAACGTCTATGGACAGCTGGAAAGAAGGAATTCAAGATCAAGAACGCTAAGGTCTCGAACCCGCCTCTGCCAGCGCTGTGAGTATTATTCTCTGCGGTTTTATCTGTCGCCAACCTTTCTTCCCCACAAGAATATGTCGCGCTCAAATGGGCAACTGCAGGCAGCAGTTCATTCACAATTCCCCCTCTCCCTTCTATTTTGGGCCCAGTCCCCCCTGGTCTCATTCCCCTCACCTGCAGACACCACATGAAGTCCCTTCAACGACTCGGTAGTAGCCTGTGGAGGTAAAGACGGTAGTATTTGCGTTTGGAAGGTGGGACACAGCAAGTTCGATATCTGGGGAGTTGACCATTGGGAAGCCCAAGATTTCGACCCCGTCTGGCGAATCGACGCCGCGCCGCGCAGTTGGCCAAGTCCTACAGCCTCTCATGTTCCTACCTCAGTCTCGGGTGACCACGTTGCCAAACTCTGGGATCTCGACTCTCCTCGTGCGTCTCTCACCGGTGCCACTGATATGATCCAGTCCATCGACTTTAACCCTACCGGTACCCTCCTTGCTACCACAAGGCGTGATCGAAAAGTCCGAATTTGCGATCCCCGAGATGGGGGATTGAGAAGCCGTTCTGGTTCAAGAAGGTCACGCAGGGGTCAAGGGTGCAAGGCTGGGTTCTCGAAAATGAGCGATCGCCAGATTGGGTTTGGGAGACGGCCGGTGGATTAAGCAATTCGAAAATGATTGTCATCGACCAGTCTGCGAGTATTATCATACCCTTCTGGAGCGACAATGGTATCTTATTATTGGCCGGGAAGGGGTAAGCGCCATTTCACTGCTTCCTTCGCTAATACTTATGGTCTGCATTTGCCTTTTTGTGCAGAGATAGCAATGTAAGGTACTATGAGTACGAATCTGGTACTCTCCATCCTCTCAGCGAGTACAAGTCTAGCGACCCGCAACAAGGGATGTGCTCCACGCACTCAATGTTTTCGAATGTGAAATCGCCCCGGCGTACAAAGTTGTTCATCCGCCTTGTTTCCTGGGTTTAAAGCCGACTCTTTCCACTCCGACATCCTCCGAGCGCTGAACCTTCTCTGACTGCGGGCGAGTTCTTCTCTGGCCGCGAAGAGGTTACGCGCAAGGTGGTGTTATCCGTAGCCTCACGAGTGACTATCACCCCTAGTCCGAATCCTCCCTCACAATCGACGCTTGCATCACAGCCCCCAACTGCATCTCTGGGATCAAGCGGATACGCCAAGGCAGCTCCGCCTGGTGCAGCCACCCTCTCGACGTCATGGAGCTCAAAATTGATATCCAACAGACCCAGCAGGTGGTAAGCCCAACCCACTACTCCCCGAATCTCATACGAGTCATACCCGACGGTAGTCGTGCCTTCCTAGCTAGTCAATATGACGAGACTGACATGGTGTACAGGTTGACGAGTGCCATCAAGCTGGCGAAACGGCTACAACTCCATACCTACGCCGCAACTGAACTCAAGGTGTACAAAATCAACGTCAAACCAACCATGGATAATACGTACATCAAAATAGTGCAAGGCATATCCCAAGTCTTGAGCGACGCTGAGAACGCTGAGAATTCGGCGGAGCTCAGCGGGTTCTCCCAGCTGAGCAAGGTCGTCGATATGATTTGTTCAACTCTCGAATCGGCCAGTTGTCCGTGCTTGATATTTGGGCACCGAGTTGTCCTTTGGTGATATCCACAATCTAGCTGTCACCAACAGCCTTGACTAGCTTCGGCGCATATTTCATTTCTGGCGTCGAGTGCCGGCCTCCATATGCGGGATCTTGTTGTTCCTGATGTGTGCTCTTCTCTCTGATTCACATGCTAGCGGGATCGGGACCCTGGATGCTGTATGGCAGTCCGCGTTGCCGATGGTCATAATCCTTTTTCTCACCTATCGGACTGGACTTGTATTCGTATATAGGTATGAACTTGCATCTACGCCAGTTGATCCGTGAGTAACTTCATTGGTTCTGACGTTTGTGCATGTGGTCAGCCAGCTCCACGCCAGAACACTGCACGTGTGCTGTACATGGGTGCACTCGTTTCCCGTTCAGGGTCGATACAGCTCAAAGGCAGGTATCTTGAGAATAGATCACAAGTGTACAGATCAAACAGGAGCAGTGACTACCGTTGAATCAAAGATATGGTCAACCATGGTCCAGTCATGGTCCTCCGTGATCACCGCTCCATCTTCTGCCCCCACATGACGTTTCACCGTTCGCCGGTTCAGATTTCGTGGGTATCTCGTCGCACCGTTGGGCCCAGCCCAGTCAAAGTCGAGTAGAAAGATGTTCTGTGCGTTCTCCTCTGTTCTCCAATGACGACGAGTCATCATATTGATGTCACGAATGTCCCCATGCACGAACCCACCAGTGTGCAATACTTTGACCACTCGCCGGATCTCTGTCATAACTCTGGGATCGCTGCCATCCTCAGGCCCCAAAACGCGGTAGGTGTCGGGGTCCAGATACTCCATAACAGCCATATACCATCCGGCGTCCAGAGACTGAAATCCAAGTAGACGAGGGGCTACCCCGGCCTCAGCACAATGCCGATGTGCTTCTTTTGAATAATGTCGAGTGAATTTGACTAAAACCTTGTTTCCCCCAGCAGTCGTCGCGAGAAATATTAGCTTCTCGTTGTTAAAACGAGAATCGTAGGTGAACTTGATTCTTCGGTCTTCAGTCTCATAGACATCAGGGTACGGGAATGTCACTCTGAACATCCTTTCATCTGTTTGGAGTTCATCCAGGTTCCTTGAGTTTAATTTCTCGTAGTAATCGCGAAGATCGTTGACAGCGGTCCTAAATGCGCCAAATGCACGAGCCAGCCGGATATCCATGGCATCTTCGTGGACATTTGTATGAAGAGTGAAGCACCCTGTAAGGCTCTCGAGCTGAAAGCGGTCAGTGATGACCGTTCCAGAAAACCCGATTAGGTTGCCTGTGAGGAGTAAGCAAAGGGTAGCAAGGCAGTGAGAGACACACACCAATACAATATACTACGATGCAGGGGAGTAGATCGAGCGGGTCCTTTCCGCCTCGTAAAATTGGTCGAGAAGCCTCGAGAGAATAGAGGGAGGCTTGCACTTCCGAGTCTCCTTGACCATTCCAACCCTTCATCTCAAGCACCACATACATGTATTTCCCAAGAACGGCATGTCCGTCTGAATTGCGAGTCGTTGAGGCGACCGCCGCAGAGTATATCTGGATGCCATAATGCTTGGCAAGGATCTCTCGGAACATACCGCTCTGGGCCACTTCATCCTCCCATGGTTTCGACATGACTTCGCACAGCTCTAGTACAAGCGCGTTGTCTGCCGGAGTTGGTTGGTGAAGCTCGACGTTTTTCACAAACTTTGCAAAAATGGGGTGGAGAAGGGCCAATGGTAATGTGGTGCTATTTGGGGGGCGATGGAGCGCGAATCTTGATGCAGCGAGCTTGCGATAATTTTGTGTTTTTGACAGGTAGGAAGGTGGAAGAACACGAGCAACAGAGTCTTCCACAACATCATGTCGCTTCATTCTGTTATCGGCAGGAGCTGGTTGTGAGATTTGTATATCTTCTTCCTCGTCATCAACAGGACTGAGAACGGCCTCGGCGAGCTCAGTGACCACGGCAAGCAGCCTAGTGATGGAGGAGACATTGCTCTTGTGGGCTATCATTGCACCTGGGGAATGCTCATCAGCGAAGCCCAGCCCTTCTGGAGGGCAGCATAAGCATACCTTGACCCAGACGACTGAGTATGATCTCATCCGGCACAAAATTTTCCGCGAAGGACAATTTGAACAACGCAAGATCCTCTTCATCAGGCCCCAAACCTGTGTGAATGGCATAGCATCGTCCTCGCAGGGCCCGGTACACCCTTCCAGCGCTTTCCTTTGCAACCTTTTCATCCAATAAGTCCTCTTGATGCATTACTAGTAGATTATACAAGCGGTCAGCTGCTTCTTTCAGCTGAGCCTTCAGTTTATCGAGCTTGGTCTCCATCTTCGGTCTTTTGGCGGTGGACGGCGCGGTGGGATTTTCCTCGTCAGCCGTTCCTCGTGTGCGCTTTTGGCCACTTCTTGTATTTGCACTGACACTTGGGTTCATGATGGCTCGCAATGGTGGTTGTGGCGTCCAACTTTGATGACAATGCAATGCAAGGTTTGCTTTGCACCTTCGCCAACCTCCGCCATGCTCGATACGCATGCAAGGCCACTTTGTACCTACGCAGAGGGGCGTGCGCACCGTTCGCGGAACGACCGTCGCGAGAATCATAACCCTCGAATGGAAATGTGGTTATTTCCTCATCAAGTTAGCGTCTACGCCTATTCTGAATGAATATCAGGTACGACTATATCGATGGTCTACCAAAATCTCACGAGTATCGATCATTTCCTCACCACCGAAAAAGGTTTATATTATAGAAAAGAGCACGACAGGTATGTGAATGGATTATCTCACCACTCAGAAGCATACTGTACCGTCTCCAATGACGCATTGCCACGCTGGCGTGGTACAGTCAAATAGGCTCACGCACCTTGTACTACTTGAAGTTAAAACCTGACAGCAGCTCTTGGACACCTACCATCTCGTCTTACCTCAGCGCTGTGCGTCGTGCGTTGATAAGCTATGGATGCGCTCTCAGTGATATCTGAAGGCTCGGAGGTGTGTTGCCCCAAACAAATCGGTTTATGCGAGGCTGACAATGGCGGCTCGCTAGCGAATAAGGGGACAGTACGCGCGCTCAAACCTGTATATTCTAGTGACCAAGACCATGAACAAGATTCGGATACAACCCTCGTCGACTCCACCTCTCCTCTACTCGCCTCGAAGGAGTGTCCGCGTCAGCTGCAGCATATTTGTAATTCTGTTGAAGACTTCTGGAAAAAGATAGAAGAGGAGCAAGATGATACACCACTGGATATCAAGCACCTCGTTCTCGACTTGCACGACACTGGCGTTAGGTTATTCGTGTGTTTACGTTCGGCTTGGCCCTCCATTCGCCTCATCCTTCCGCTTCATCCTCTATTTAGGTCTTGATTTGGTTATGCAGCGACTGATGGACGCTTCCTCTAGCGATATACTCCTCACTCGGAAATTGTCTCGCCAATCCATCCCACTCTCACAACA
>Ga0307515_10026244_pt1 | contig 10035 bp, 15 predicted proteins | sample 17_EM_MG_FD_194513 | JGI IMG/M metagenome (GOLD analysis project Ga0307515, IMG submission 194513) | Populus trichocarpa ectomycorrhiza microbial communities from riparian zone in the Pacific Northwest, United States - 17_EM | ecosystem: Host-associated > Plants > Roots > Unclassified | place...
ACAAAGGGAGGTTCGACGATGCACACACCCACATCGAGCACGCCAAGTCGCACACGATCGATAGCGCATACAACCTGGGCCTTGCGATGAAGCTGCGGGCTGCAGTTTGGTATAGGCAGCGCAGACTCGAAGATGCGAGATCTGAGGCTCTGCGCGCGGCCGACGTCTTTGAGAAGCTCGGGGTTACAAGGGGACTGGAGCGGTCCAGAGGGATCCTCCGTGATATAGAGAAGGAACTGAACACCCCGGTTGCCTCTGGTCAATCCGCCTTGAACTGTGAGCTCCTGTGAATGACGCTATTTCCTGCGTGTATTGAATTTTCGTTCTAAGCTCAAGGAACCGAATGAAAGCACTGGCGACCGCGTCGGGTTCTCCAGGTCTATCCTCCCACCACCTTGTCACTTCCCCCGCCTTCCCTTGTTTTCTTTTTTACTTAAAATCGCCACTTTCCTCCTCTCTAGGAATGTTCTCCCCTTTATTCGCCACGTCGTCCCGTATTTGTTGTCCTATCGTTCATCTTTAGCATTTTGCCTCTCGTGTCACGTCTCTCCTTCCCCATTGCTATATGATATTGGTCTACACGCGTATGTGTAATTTTTAAAATAAAAAAAAGATGTCGGAACCCCCGAACGCGTGTCCCGATTGAACTCTCCGCCTGTTACAGTCAGCAACCGTGATGAATCTCACTCGCTCGAAAGCTTGCACCGAAAAAAGCTCGATGTATTTTTTGAAGATTTCTCAGCAAATTATTTATTACTGGCACATTGCGACCAGCGCAAGGATCGTCCCCCCTCTCGCTCCCCAGCAACTCAGGCACCCTTACTGTACAGGATGACAAACCTCGGAATGATGGCCTCCGCTGAAGAAACGAACATACCGTCTGCGTCCTCGAACTAGGGTGTGAAAAGTGCAGGTGAGGAAATTGGACTCATGTACCAGGGACCCATTTACTTACCGACTTAACGACAATAGGAGACTTGGCCGCGTTCGAGTTCACCGCCGGGACGTTCACCTCACACCCCAACATAACCCTGTACGGAGAAGATAACGAAGACGTCGCGGACCTGTCCGCCATCGACGGGTCGAAATACGAATAGATTCCCACCCCGTAACGATCAGAGTTGCCCGTCGTTCCGAACTCGAAAGTGGTGAAGGAGCTCTTGATGACTGAGCAAATCCCACAGGATTTCCAGTTGCAGAGGGAGGGATCAGAGATGCCTAGGTCGCAGATGCATTGGGCTCCGTGGAAGGTGCGTATTTGCTTGGTATCACCGAGGGCTTCGAGGTTCATTCTAGAGGCCATTAGCGAATTATAAGGGAAGCTTATGATAGATCGCCCCACCGATACGCCTCTCGGGCGGCATAGACGTCTCCCGGCAAGAATATCTCGTACGCCTTGTGCACTTCCACTTTCCCGATGCCTTTCCATTCCTGTACTACGTGCGCAGCCACTGGAAAAAAAGCTAGTTAGATATCCAGTCTCGGGGGTAATACCGACTTTGACATCAGGACTCACACGAGATGAGCTTAGGATCCCTCGGCTTCAACTCACTTAATCTCGACTCCGTGTCTCCCTGGCTGTTGTTGCACTGAAGACACATCCCGCTGATCACCTGGGGTTGTTTACCGCATCTACTGCACGGGGCTGATTGTCCCGTTTGGACCGCGCTCCTGAATGCATCCAACCGTGTCAGACAAGGGTGGAACGCGCGGGTGGGGCGGCAACTTACCTCGAGTGTCGAGGCGAACAAAACCCGCCGAAAGCTGACTTCCCGCTTTCCTTGCAGCTAGGCAGTTTGCATGTGGGCTGCTGAGCTTTTGCACACGTGCGACCACAGTATGGGTGGACGGTCCCGTCCTTCTCGATAAATTTCTGGCGTTTTCCGCAGGTCTATTGATGTGTTAGGATCCAATTTCTCGCGGTTGGACGCTTAAAACTCTCTGAGTGGCTCACCTCGCAAAGGTCTTGACGGGTTTTCGGTGGCTGCGGCCTCGGACTCTGGGACGACATCAGCATTTTGAACATGACGGACGGGATGGTGGAGGTGTGTGTGTGTGGAATGTTGAGTGTTAATCGCAAGAGGCACAATTTCGTCGTTCCTGCAACTCCTTCTTGTGCAAGATATCAAGATATGAAAGCCCTTGATCTATTGTTGACTTGAGAACGGCCTTTGGGTATGGTCACCTCGTTTTTTGATCGGCGTGGCCTGGGCAGGGGGGAGGAAGCACGGCGCACCGGTTCGGTGCTTCATGTTGCACGGATCGCGGCATCCTCGCGTTTTCCCCGATCAGGTCGTGCGGGGGTGAGAACCTCATGACCACTACACCCCATGAGCGAAAGGGGGCACGGGCACCCCAAATCTCCTTCCCTTGAACACGTAACATGGTGGGCGGCCGTCTGACATGGACGCCATTCCCCTCGGCACTAGGAGGATCGTCTGCGATCGTCTACAATCCCCCACGGTGGACCGAAAGAGACAGACACGGCCCTCATGGGTTCCATGCACACCAAGGCCCTTTTGTAAATGACCAACGAGCCACAGGCCACCCTTCTTTTCGTCTCTCTCCTTTCTGACCCCCTTTCATATCCGGACCACCGGGATCTTTCTCAACGGCCTCTGAACTTCCCTTTTATTCTCGTGGACACGGCTACCCCTCGCACTAACTTTTTGTTCTCGTTTTTTATATTTCTTTGCCCGACCCCCGTCAAACCCGCCGGCGCGTTAGATGGCTACCACCACCACAACCCAGACCAAGGCTGTTTCGAGTTTACCTCAGAGGGCTGCGCTTGGACTCTTATCTTCGTTACCGACGACGAACCCGACGCTCCAAGCTATCCAGAGGACTTTGCCTTTGTTACCTCCTTCGATCTTACCCAATCTTCCGAACCTGGGGAACGGACAGATGGCTGCTACCCCCGCGGCTGGTACGGGTGCCCAGAACCCAAACAACAACAACGGCAACAAAAACGCGAACAACACGAACCAGAACAACACGTGTGATGTATGTGGTGTGGCCACCAGCGCGTTGCGGGTTCTGTTTCCTCACCTCTTCGTTTGATAGAATTGTCACCTGCACCCCAGGTGGTTCGACCCAGCTTCTGGAGTGTTACACAACTTCTGTTCGAGAGCTTGCGCGAAGGCCAACGCCTCTGCAGCAAACTGCGAGGTAACTGTTCTCCTTACATGACTCGATCGTCCACCCACCTGGGGATTTCGGCTGACGGGTGTTCCTTTCTTTCTCTCCTTCACGTAGCATTGCAAAGTCCGACCGAAGTATAATGACGGAAAGTCCACTCACCCATACTGCTCTCGAACATGTGCGAACGCTGCCAAGACAAACGGTACTCAGAATGGAAACGGAAACCCGAACGGAAATCACGCCAATGGAAACGGCCACACGCCGCAGCGGGGTAACACGATGCCTGGAGCGTCGAATAATACCCCTGCCGTCGGCACCTGCTCGACACCGGGCTGTCAAATGGCGGTATACAAGGATTCGAATGGAGCTCCTGGGAAGTATTGTGGCAAAACTCATAAAGCGTATGTTGGCGTCATTTGGGTTTTATGGTGGACCTGACTCGGCGTTTCATAGGTTGGGTCGCAAGGGCTGCATTGCGTGCAGGAAGGCAGACAAGTCCGGCAACACCAATTTCTGCACCTCCTGCGAGGTTTCGGTTATGCAGAAGTCTCCTGCGATCATTGAGGTCGCGGAAGAGAACGAGACCTTTAAGAGTGGTGTGTATTTTTTTCTCTTCGATTCATTCGTCTGGGGTATGCTTACGATTGGAGGGGGGTTTAGTCGCTCAACAGTTCAAGCGTTCGTGGAGACACACCACCCCGTGTCCCAAAGTTCGGGCCGTCTACAAGATCGTACCGTCGCAACAGAACTTGGACAAGTACAACACATACCGGTGCGTTGCGTCGGCATCCTTCCCCTATCTAAAACCAAACAGTAACCATATTTTCAGAGATTCCGTGGAGGCTCGTGGCCACTTTACCGCAGTGAACCGACCACCAGGTAACGAGAACCGCCGATGGCACGGGACCCGTAGGAAATGCACCCTCGGAGACAAAGGTTGCACGACCTTCTGTTCCGACCCCCAATGCTCCTTGTGTTGCATCGTCAATACGTCCTTCGATCTTGCTTTCTTTGGGAAGAAGACAAGCTGGGGAAGGTTTGGTCCGGGGATTTACACTTCTTCCACGTCTTCCAAGTTCGTATCGCAACTTTTTCTTTCCTCGTCCGCCGCTGGGGGTCTTCGCTAATGACAATCCTCGGTATCTAGAGCAAATGATTATTCCTCAAGTGACACTTCATCGCCCTGGAAGGCTATCCTGTTGAACAAGGTGGTCGTCGGAAAGGGTTATAAGATTCTTCACGATAGCCCTTCGATGACTGCTCCACCCTCTGGGTACGATTCTGTAAGCCAAGTTGCATCCTCTTGGTCCTTCGGGAGCTAACCACCGGCTACACTAGGTGCTGGCTGAAGTCGGAGGAAGTCTCAACTACGACGAACTTATCGTGTACACCAACGACGCTGTGCGGCCGTCTTATCTTGTGATGTATGATGAGTAGAAGTGTATAGCCATCGATTGCTGTATCTTATATTTATGTTTAAGCCTGGGAGGATATCCGGGGTTCTGTACTGTTGTAGCACGACATGCATTCTCAATGGCAACGCATACAGTACATGATGGTAAAAAACTACACGGAAGACAAACAAGATAGCCGCCCTCACGGAGCAAACAAGGTGTTGAGGAACTCCTTGCCGGCGGAGCTTGGAGTCTTTGGCTTCTTCACTTTCTTTGCCTTGATACGTTCTTGCTTGACTGAGAAATGGTCAGGAGAATGCTTGAGCGGAAATACCACCGTACTTACGGAGTTCTTGCCTGCGAATAGTCTTTGCGTAGGGATTGAGGCGGAAGAGGACACCTTTGTTGACCAATGGATTCTTGTGTTGAGACCATGGGCGCTTGGTGACCTTGGAATTTGCAGGTCGGACAACAGCTTGGATCACAGAGCTGTTGATGATACCTGTGACATCTGGATTGGTTATCTTGGAGGTGGGGAGGCTAAAGGCTGTGAACAACAGTGATGTATAACATTGACGGAAAAACTTACATGTAGTCCTTCTTGTAGACGGAAGCCTTATCGAAGGTACCGAAGACCTCATCGAGGAGGCCGAAAGCGCCCTGAGTCCAGATAACGAATCTGCCGAGGTGGCCGCCAGGAGCGAGTTGGAGCAGATTCAGCCTGCGAACATTTACAACCTCCACACCAGGAAGGTTCCTGAATGCCTTGACAATGCCATTGTCTTCGTTGTACACGATAAGAGGACCACGACGTTGGCGGTGCCTACGACCTCTGATCTTTCCTTTACCAGCCCGGCATTTTCTCGAGTTAGAGACCTTTGTGACATCGGCATAGGCACTAACTGCCTTGAGGAGAGCCACGGCTTCCTTGGTCTTGGTCAAAGACTCGACACCGGAGGAAACGACAAGTGGGATTTCTTCAGTTCCCTCAATTCTGTGACCACGGGCGAGGACGAGAGAAGGAAGAGCAGAAGCGGCCAAGGCAGAGACGACGGCGAATCGGCGCTGTCCCTGGTTAACTTTGATATGCCACTTGCGCCAAGTTTTCGTGGGAGCGAACATACGACCACCACGACACATGTTACCGAAAGCAGCCTGATCGTGCGTTAAGTACATAGATGGAGCCTCCAAATACACAGACACTACGCACCTGGCCAGAGCGATGGGTTCCTCCACCACCAACGCGGGGAATACGGGCTACGGCACGGCCAGTGCCCCAAGATTCTGCAGAGGTTTGGTGGCCGGCTTTTTCACTGACAGCGTATGGCTGTCTCTTATTTTTGGCGATGCTCTCTGCAACGTATCATTAAAACTGCGTCTCTGTGCCCTTGATCAAGCATATGCGTACTGTGGACTTGCTGGACGACATCGAGTCGGATCGGAGCGGTCAAAACTGCCGGTAGAGGCAGAGAGCCGGAAGCCTCTAAGGCAATAACACTGCATTAACTTCCAAACCTCCTACTGCATCCAGCGCACATACCTCCTGTCGCGGAGCGAATGCTGACGGTGGGACGGGAAGCCATGGTCTTGAGGGGATTATCGACTCTGGGATCGCGAGTGTCGAGTGATGGTGTACCATCCTTCCATTTATGGAAACTACTCTACAGCTGTGATCGGAATCCTCCGAGCCGCCGACCACGTGCGTGTGTCTCAATTACGGCTCGCTCGGCGTCTTTTCCGAAAGCTTCCGGAGACATCACGCCGACTACGGGTTCTCCTTGCACTTTGTGCCATCACAGATATGGATATGAACGCCGACCCTTTCGAGCATGTTAAGCTAGTGGTAATCTTCGCTGAATTGTTCTACGGAAATCTCCTGGACTTTGTCGGGGGACCTACTACCATCACCGCACGACGAATGCGCATGTATCGATTCACCTTTGTTTCCATCTAACCACCATGGACACTACACCGTCTACGACACCTACCTCGAGCAGTTTCTTTGAGGCGAAATACAGATCTACCATGATCACGAGCATCGTCGCTGCCGCGGCAATCGTCGTGACATTGTTCTACTTAGCCGGGCTCTATCTGGTGGCTCACCGCTGGGCACGAGATTACACCTCTTCGAACAAATATTCTAGTGTACGCCTCCAGAGATCCGCGCCGTGTATGATCTTTATCTTGGGGCGATTTCCATCTCTGACTCTGCTCAATAGTCGTGTACTTACTGCTTGTCTTGACGAGCATCGTTGAGGTGAGTCCGCCTCAGCAGAAGCCGGTTTGCCTCGATATCTCAAATGAAACAAGATATCGATATCAGCTTGGATACTCGCACAGTACGGCTATTATCGAAATTACCCTTCAGAAGCAGCCAAGACGGGGATCGAGTTCATTTTGTTCGTTATACCCAACCTACAGGTCCCGGTTCCCGACTAACGTCCTCCAGATTCTCCGGTTGTTGGACAACTCTTGTCGCAGGCACCTATCTTTTCCTATTTCTCCACCCCAAATTATCGAAGACACCCATTACTTCGATCGGTGTCCAGGGGATATGGATCTGCTTGACGTGGATTCTGTGGATTGTGGCCACGGCGTACTTGAATGCCGCTCTTCCATTCATGACGGTAAACAGCCGATGCAGCCTTGTGTACTGTGGCCAGTTAAAGGCGTTGTTCGGTAAGCGACCACACGTTTCAGGCGAGAAATGAATTAACTGACAACGCACAGTCATTTCTGTCGTACAAACGTAAGAAACAGGCCCACTCAGCAAGTTTTATCTGAACCTTGTGCTGAATTCATCCAATAGCGTTTTCTTCGCATTAGCAATGTTTGTCATTATGTGGCTCGCGTGGCAAAGGATCCACGGGAAGTAGATACCGCGACGAAGGTGGCTGGCTGGCTATTTAATTATAATCACTATTGACTGTATGATCGTGATGTCCACCACTCGTACCGAAACAGAATCAAAGCCTGCTTTGATGCACTCTGTCTATAATATAATCGAATTGAGGATTCTAAGGAACTCAGTAGAATAGAATAAATAAGGATGCCTCAATGTGACGTGGGGGAATGTCACTCTAAAGCAGCTCGAAGTAACCAATTGGCCGATGATTTTGTTGCATGCTTGCTCGCATCCATGAACTTCCCCCAGAAGTCCTTCGCGGCCAGATTGAAGTTTATCTCAATGACCTTCTGGACCGGAGAGCTTAGGAACCATTCTACAACGCCTTCGTCGACGGTTCCGATACTCTGTGAGGGGAGTGGTAGGAGAGTGGCTGCGAAACCGCCAGTCGAAACAAGATAAACAATTGTTTGAGAGTCATATGGCGCCAGACCCTGGTCGTGGTCATGCTAAAATCACAGTCAGCAAGACTGCGGGACAAGCGGCGAGGTGCGGATACCATAATGAAGTTCTTGATCCCTTGTCCGTCCTCTTCCAGCGTCTGACGTGATGTGTTGGCCAGAAGCACGAGGAGCTCTCCACATTTCTGCCTAGACTCCAGGAGTTCTTCCGCCGTTGTAACCACACCCTCCACCATTACAGACCGGTAAAGCTCCAGGAGACCAGTTATAGTGAGCAAAGCGTTCGAACGGAGGACCATGCGACGGTCGCGGTCGCCGATGTCCGAATATTTTTTCGCTAGGCCAAGCATGTGTTGTAAACACTCACTCCCGCGTACTATCAGTTTTATTCGCGTCGGGGAGCCAATGCACGTCACTATTTCCGGACGCTAAACGGTGGTCTCGAAGGTTCTGGAGGGCATATATGGGGGACTCACCATTTGTGTGCGATTCTTCCAGGTGCTTCTTTACATCCTTGAGCCAGAGGAAAGTTTTCGTTCGCATTATCAAAGGGCATGTCTCCCAGAGTAATGGGTACGCAACCTGTCGTCATCAACATAAATTTGGGGTGGGTTCTGCTGTTCTCACCGGAAGTTCGAGTAGGAATTGGCACTCGAGTTCGTGACAAAGCTCGCCAAGGTCCTGGCGAATCCCATCTGCACAGCCCTGTAGAAGACGCTTGAATCAGCGCATCAGGCCTGCGGGATCCGTCAAAGGAACATTCGAATCCATACCGGTAGCCTATCTTCCTGGTCGCGGTTTGCCCATACTTTCGTACCAGGCAGCCCAAAGGTGTAGAAGTATAGAAAAGCCTCAAGGTAGAGTATCTTTGCTAAGAAGGCAACCCTCTCGTGATCCCCCTCAGACGGGACAAAGCCTGTGGTAATGGAGGGGACTCCCGGATAACGGGTGGTAAGTTTCGGCGCGAATCGAATATCGTGCCTTCTTATAACAGTTATGGCCCTCCGGTAATGTTTCCAGGCGAGGTTTGGGTTTCCAATGACCATCATTGCAAGCGCAACCATCCAGTGAGCTTGAGAAAATGTGAACGGGTCGTCTTCCAACCTGATCATCGATAAGAACCGGAAGGCAAGTTGCCCTAGTGCCCCTTGTGATTTCCATAGGGAAAATTCCATCCGCGAGAGTTGGTATTGATGCCGACCTGTAAGTTCCGCAAAGTACACGAAAAAGGGAGGGATGACTGTTCCAGAAACATCACCAAGTATAATGGCTTGGGCTTTTTCTGAGGTGTAGATGTTCCCGTGAACCAAGTCATACGAGAGATAAATGAGTCGGCTGTTACGTATAAGGACCCAATGTGCACGAAATGGATCCGCTACTTACAAGACCAGATTTCTGTCGTTCTGTGATACCCCAGAAATGTGTAAAGTTGAAAAATCGAACGCCGACCCTTCATTTGACAGGGAAGGATTGGCAACTGTCCAGATTTCGTCTTCTCGCCATGAACTCCAGTATTCGTGGTCAAGAGAGGCAGTGTATCCATCAGGGTCGTCCACAGGTGCCACGGAGGTATCCTCCAAGTTGGTATCTTTCTCAAGCCGCACCTTAGTGGTTCTGGGGGGCGGTCGGTCGTATAAACACTGTCCACGACGTTGGGATTTCTGGCATGGGGTACATTCTGGTCTGTTGGCGTCGCACCTCTGCACCCTTCAGTCAGGTTCCATGAAACATGACAAGGGTCGAAGCATTTACAGTTTTCGCCTGTCTAACCATACCGGTCAGCATTGATGTCACTCAAGCACATTTGGACAAACCTGCATGGGATGCAAGCTCTGCCTTTCGCCAACACGTTTGTTCGCGGCTTTATTGGGTCATAGCTACAGGCAAGGATGGCTGTGACACAGGCCCCGCACTGTGGGCGAGCTCCATCGCAATACTAGTAGTGGGTCAGTGGGTTACATCCGTAGTTTAGACTAAAATAACCTACTATCTTCCGCGTTCTAATTCATTCCGGTCAGAATCCAATCACCGGCAATGGAGCGGTAAATCTGCCTCACCGGCAGTAGGAACATATATACTGTTGCGATGTCATTGAACGGTGGTCTGCTTTAACCGACAGGGGCCGGGGTTGCAACGCGAGGTAGGCGAGAGGAAGAGGAGGGAGATGAGAGCGTGGGAACGTTTCACGTGGTTT
>Ga0307515_10026245_pt1 | contig 10035 bp, 3 predicted proteins | sample 17_EM_MG_FD_194513 | JGI IMG/M metagenome (GOLD analysis project Ga0307515, IMG submission 194513) | Populus trichocarpa ectomycorrhiza microbial communities from riparian zone in the Pacific Northwest, United States - 17_EM | ecosystem: Host-associated > Plants > Roots > Unclassified | place...
TTTACCCCGTTCTTCGCGAACAAGGGTTATTACCCTTAATCAGTGGTCTTAGTAATGAATGCATGCATATTTTAGCCAAATATTCATTCAATTCATAAACGCGCCAAAAATATTCATGATTTGAATGCATGTAATGAATATAGCCTAGGTAAGCTCTATTCATTACATGCATTTAAATTATAAATATTTTTGGCGCGCTTATGAATTGAATAAATATTTGGCTAAAATATGCATGCATTTATTACTAAAACCAGTGACAAAAGCTTTAAAAAATCCATAACGTGATCCACAAGCCAGTGGCCCACACAAGCAAGTGGCCCACCCCACCCAACACGCGACGCGTTATTCAACAACCACCTAAATGGCAGTACCACAACAGCGCGGTTCTGCTGCCCTAAATCGCCGTCTTACACCAATACAAGAAGAGAGTCTTAAGCAGTGGGTTCTATCAATGAATCGACGTGGTATGCCGCCTAGAATTGCGACCGTACGGTAGATGGCTAGTATTCTAGCTAGTTGGGGTGTAGGCCACTGGCTTGTGGATCACGTTATATCTATATTCATAAGCTTATGAATAATTCAATTCTTAAGGGAAAAAAAATATTCAATGCATATTATTCGTTATGAATGAATATATTCATAAAAATGAATGAATAAAAATATTCTTAAGACCACTGCCCTTAATTTAGTATAGAGCCACCAGAACCTATTGATAAGAAACTGCTATATAAAAAACGCCTTAAGATGCTACTTGCTAACTAGCATGTAGACCGCATAAAAAATCTACTTGACTACTATAAGGGAGAAATGGCCTGGGCTTAAGCAAAGTAGGCCTACTTCGCCGACTGTTATAGAACGCCACTACTGGAGATGCGTGTTGGCGACTGGGTATGGCTAGATACACGTAATATCTCTACGTAAAGGCCTATAAAGTCACTTAATTATAAGAACCTTAGCCCCTATTCAATTAAACGAGTTATTGATAAGGGAGCCGTATATAAGCTAGAACTTTTGCCTACCCTAGCCACCCGCGGGATATGGCCTGTATTTCACCTATAGCTACTACACCTCTATTAGCCTAACCCCTTACTAGGGCAGATATAGCCTAAACCCCTATTAGTACTAATCTAAGATAAGAATAAAGACGAGAACTATAAGGAGTAGACCGTTAAATAAATTATTAACTTTAAATACTTTGGCAAAGGTAGAGGACGACGGCTCTACTACAGAGCTATATATATAGGATTCGACATAGATTAGCCAGAATGGCAACTATAGGAAGACTTTAAAAATGTAAAGGATCTAATTAGCGACTTTTACTACGCGAACCTATAGAAACTAGGCTTAAGTAGAGATTTTATACCTAATCCTTTATAGGAGCCCTTATAGAGTTAAACCGTTGTACATTGCCACGTAAGGGTAAATTACCGTTAGATTGCGGTAAAGTGCGATTATGTGACCGGAATATTATTAAGATGTCTAGGAACTTTGACTAGCGGTTAAAGTTATCTAATTAGTCGGATTTTTAGATGCCAAGCCCTATTATATAACGTTATTTTAAGCCTTTAGCGATACCCCCCTTTCTTCTTTTTCTATACCTTAAGTGTCCCCTTTTATATATATATAGTAACCACAGCGTCGCCGGAGCTCCGCCTCTATAGGAGGGGGGGTAGTGTTATAAAACCCTACCGCAGGGGCCTCCATAGGAGAGCCCCGTGCTCTCGCGTACACCTCGCGTATAGCTTATATTAGCTACGCGTAGGTATATCACCTCCTTACGCCCTTAACCCTTACGATTGATCGCGTAACGTCTTGTAGACTCCTCGAATACATACGCTTGTAGCCACTGCCCCCGTTCCGTGACACTAGTAATGCCTTTTAGGCTAATTAATACGCCTATAATATTCTAATTATATATTTATAAAGCTTTAGGGGGACTAGTTAACCGTATATACGTTATCTATTTAAATAATATCTTAATCTACTTAGAAGATAGGGATTAATATAAGCAATACGTCCGCGAAGTGCTAGAATGTTTAAATAATTATAGCCTCTATACTAAGGCATTAAAGTATATCTTTAATACTAAGCAGAAGTACTCTAAAACCCTTTACCGCACATGCAACCTTACTAAAAGGTAGCGCTATACTCCAAAACTTACGCATACCCATCTTACTATTAAAAACAATCGATTTTCCAACTTTTAAGATCTAATTCCTACTACCTAGCGAGCTAGAGGTGGATTTATTTGTCGTTTTACCCCCTTTTCCTAATAGAAAATTTTCTCTAAGGGTGGCCCTAGCTTATAAGCGAGGCACGGACAGGAATGCTAAAACTACTACTACTACTACTAATACCAAAACTGCAAATAGGAGCTAGTTTTTCTACTACCTTTTAGCCTAATCTCCCCAGAAATCTTCTAGTAGGATTAGTAAGGAAAAAGGGTATAAGGATAGTAAAAACTAGGGAACCCTCCTATAAGATGCCGAAGCCTAGTAGGTATAAAAAAAACAACCTCCTATAGAAATAAGTGACAATAAGTCTATATTTACTTTTCTTGCCCCTTCTCCTTCTCCTGGCCTATTTGGGACAGGAGAAAAAAGAGGATATCCTTAGTTTTCTACTGAAAAAGAAAACTAAAAACCTGTAAAAAAAGACAACCAAACTAATAACTTTTACGGCTGGTATACCTAGTATATCTTTCCCTCCCCTTTCTTTAGAATAACACCTATAAAAGGCTCTAGATAGCCTAACCCAGGCCTATAAAGAGCTAGAAGAAGAAGAAGAAGAAGAAGGAGAAGAAGAAAAAGATAAAAAGGAATAAGTTAAACAGCTAGAGGACTATACACGTAGTGTCCTAGTAGGAGAAAACCCCTTTATAAAAGGAAAAGAAAAGACAAAAGATATCCTAAAAGGACTAGTCGAAGAAGTAAAAGCTCTCTGTAAGGAGGTAGCCCCTACTAAAGAAACCTACGCAGAGAGGCTAAAGAAGGACCTCCCTACTTCGTCTTCTCTACCCTCCTCGTCACTACCATTTCCTACTCCTTCTACTTCTACTAGAAATAAGAAAAAGCAGCTATAAGAAAGAAAGCTAGTCCTAATTATAGACCAAAAAGACTAACCTCTAAATACCTTCTCTATACAAAATAAAGTCAATTAACTATTTGCATTAAAACTGTAAGTAGAAAAACCTATTTTAGCATCTATAACTAGAACTAAAGGAAAACAAAATATTCTCCTTACGACTACGGAAGAGTATAATGCGGATTTCCTAGTTAAATATAAGAAAATCTGGTATAACTGCTTTATTTTTTAAAGAGAACAAAAACTAGAACTATGGGTTTAAATTATAGCCTATAGGGTTCCTACCCTATCTTTCCTAGAAGAAGGAGGCTCTAAGCTTCTAAAAGAAGAAATTAAGACCTTTAATCCTATAAGGATACAAGGACTATCTAGATAGATCTTATTTAGTATAAAAAGACACAATCCATAGACTAGATTTAGCTCTATAGTTTTTACTATAGAGAACGAAGAAAAAAGACAAGAAATCCTTAAGCAAAAAGAGATATTAATTGCAGGTACAGCTACTAAGGTAGTAAAATACCTCGAAGTCCTACTACGCAGTGTACGAGCTGCCAAAAATTTGGCTATATAGGAGATAGGTGTTCTACTAGGGCCTATAGATACTATGCAGCTAAATATTTATCCAAAGACCATTCCTGTTCTACCTGTATAATAATAGGCAAGCCTTGCCAGCATACCACCCCTCTTTGCATTAATTGTAAAGGGAAATACTTTACTAATAGTAAAGACTGCGAGACTCTTAAAGCTGCTAAACTAGTACGCGAAGAAGATTCTATAGAAGAATAAAACAGCTAGGATTCTAGAACGAGGCAACTCCTACTAGGCTCTTAAAAAGATATTAAAGAGCAAAAGAATAGAAATAAATTGCAAAAGGACAGGGATAGGGGTTAGGATTTCTTATAGTTTTTCTTACCATTTTCTTATTCCCTAGTAGTTGTAATATCTTAGTATTTTACTAGGAAACTATAAACTCCTAATTTAGGGGTTTATAAACTACTAGGATATAGCTATTAGTATATATTCAGCTCCCTAGAAAGGATTTATGTATATAAAACTATAGCGCCATAGCCTAAGGCTGTATGCGTAGTATTATACGTAGTATAATACAATAGATAAAAAAATACTAAGCAGGTTAAGTTTCTGGGTTATATTATAATGCTTATAGATATAGTTATAGACCTAGTACAGGTGTAGATAATCTAAGAGTAGCTAGAGCTAAAGAGCTATTAGGATATTTAAGTATTCCTAGGCTTTACTAATTTCTATAGGCGCTTTATCTATAACTACTTAGACGTCACTTAATATATATTTAACTATATTACGGAAGTTTCCTAAGACCTAACCTAAGGAGTAAAAAGCTTAAAGGTGGTAAGGAAGAAAACTAAAAAGGGATTAACTAAATAGTATAAACTATGGTTCTGGTCTAAAAAGGTTTAAAAGGCCTTTTAGAAACTATGCGTAAAGTTTATAAAAGCTTTATTACTGCGGTATTTTAACCTAGATTAGGCATTAATAATAATCACTAATATATTAAAATTTGCCTTTATTAGTATCCTACTATAACCTAATAGGCATCTAAACGCTACCTAGCTCTACTAAAGACTAATAATATTCTATAGTAGAAAAATCTAGCGACCTAAAATTAGATATTATACTTATAATAAGGAACTACTAGGCATAGTTAACTGCTTTAAACAGTGGCAACACTACCTTAAGTACATAAGCTATACTACTTGTGTACTCTTAAATTACTATAATTTATACTACTTTATAACTATAAAAAGCTTATACCTTAATAAGCCAGATAGGTAGAAGAGCTTATGCGATTTAATCTTAAGATTAAATATAAGCTAAAGGAAAATAACCTTACTAATAGACCGTTATAACGGCTAGACTATACTAAAGGCTTTAAAACAAGAGAAGGAAAATAGATAATAAATATATTACTCTCTATATTATAGAACAAGCTCTGGGTATAGAATGCTTAAATACCTATAGCTTTATATATTAAGTTTTAGGTAGTATAAGCCCTATTAGTTTTTACTAATATTTTAGCTAGTACCCGGTCCGTTGCTAATAAGGGTTTAAATATACCTAGATAGGACGTCCCTAATATATTATCAGAACCTAGTAATACACTATTTTTAATTACTAAGCTAACCCCTTAAACTAATAGTAAAGCTATAGAGCAATTAGAACTCGGGGCCTATAATAACTAAAGGACTTTAATCTTATAGCGGCCTTTCTAATATACGCGTATTAAAGAGTTATAAAATCTATAGTACTATTTAGTTTTATACTTAGAGCAGTATAGGACAAAATAGCTTTTACCTAGAAACTATCTAAAAGGTTAATAGATTTTATCCGTAAGGTATAACGAAGGGACGCTTTTTATACTATCTTTAATGCGGAAGTAGACCGGAAACGTAACGGAAAGGAAGCTACTAAGCGCTACTATTAGGAACTAGACCCAATAGGCCTACTATATAAAGGTAGTAAGGTTTAGGTGCTATAAGAAGCAAATCTATAATCGAAGATTCTTATAAAGAATTACGATAATCCTTTAGGCGGCCACTATAAGTAAGTAAAAATCGTAGAATTACTTTAGCGTAAATACTATTAGTTAAAGCTTAATTAGGAAATAAAGGAGTATATTAACTATTATAAGAAGTGTTAAGTATATAAGATCCGCAGGTATAAGCCATAAGGTCTACTTAAATTAATTCCCCCTACTAGTAAACTATAGTAATATTACGCTATAGACTTTATTACAGATCTCCCGCTATCTAAAAATAGCTAAGAACGAATATATAATTTAGTCCTCGTACTTATTAATAGGTTTTTAAAGTACGTCTAATACCTTCCTGTTAATAAGATAATTAATATATAAGCGCCAGCCAACCTAATTAAGTAGAAATATTTTCTTAAAGTAGATTAGCCGCACTCTATTATTACTAATAGGGGCAGCGTCTTTATAAGCTAGTACTAGCCGGACCTACACTTCCATTTAAAGATAGACTACCATTATAATATAGCTTTTTATCTATAAATAGATAGGTAAATAAAACGCTAGAATAAGGAACTAGAATCTTACCTATAAATATATTTAAACTACTAGTAAGATAATTGGTATAAGCTACTTCCATATATAAAGTACGCTTATAATTTAAAGTAATACGTATTATATAAGTATATACTAATCTAGATTGCCTATAGTATCCGACTATTTAGGTTTAATAGTATACCTAATAATTACTAGCTAACGCCCCATAATTAGTTATAAAATCCTATTAAGAAGTTTAAGGATATCTACTAGAGAGTATAAGGATATCTTTAGAAATGGAAGGAGTAATAGAAGTATACAAAGCAAAGCCTATAAAATGCCTAAGAGTAGTAGAGACTTTAGTATAACCGTAAGCACTAAAATAAGTATTTTAGAGTAGGCGACAAGGTTCTATTTTATTTAACAAATATTAAGACCCATTAACTATTAAAGAAGCATAATATAAGATACCTAGGTCCCTTATAAATTAAGAAACAAATTAGTAAGTTAGTGTTGGTATGACTTTTACAACGTGCAGAATATATATATTACAATAATATATACTATACGGTGTTGTAGATAAATAATTCTCTAAGATCTACGCGTTGCGAGAGGTAAGGCTTATCGCGTGTTCTCCTGTAACCTCTGTTAACCAATTACGATTTTCCATGCCCGGTATAGAAAATCGCCATTGGCTCGCTTACCACTAGCGCCTTAGCCGCCCTTACAATGTGTCTAACACTTTTAGCTACACTAGGAATACTTTAGAAAATGTAAAGATCTGGTATTCTATAACTGTGCAATTTAAAAATCCATATACGCACTTCTCCTTCCTTCCTTCCTTGCTATTACAGTATAGGTTATAATAGTACCAGGTAGTGTTATAGGTACAGGTAGATTGCTATAGGTTGCCGCAGATTGCTGTAGATTGCGGTTACGTAGTATAGAGATCGTATACGCCCTCTTTGCTATATTTACACGTTAATTAACTAGGTTACTAATATAGTGCGTTTTACCCATTCTACTATCTTTAACTCGATTCGGTTTGTGTTAATAAGTTATTTAAGGGCTAATAATAGTTTGCTTTTAGTTATAGCGTCTATAGGGTTGCTGTCTCCGTTAATCTATTTAACTTTCGCTATTTCGCGTCTTTTATATAACTGGCGTAGGCATATAACATTAATTATGAGTCTCTTCTCTTATATAGTTCCTAGTTTGACAAGGTATTTATAAATTAACTTAGAATTAGTGCAAAGAATAAGCGGGAGGCTAATATTAAGTTGTAATTCGATTGTGGCTTTAATTGCAGCGCTAATATTAAAATTATGGGCCATAGTATATAATTCGGAGGCTAGTACGCTTCTAATAATTCTCTTACACTTAACTAAGAACCAGTGGACAATATTCGCCTTATTTAATAAGTCTGCTAGTACTAGGATATATCCAATCTATAATAAGAGGTCTTTATTATTTGTAAATAAGGAATTAGTAAATACAAGTAGTTAAAGTATCTTTATATCAAGCTTAACAAAGCTTAAGCCTCTTATTAAGTTCTTAATTTGCCACTAAATTCTCTTATTAAGTAGTTTTGCGTCTTTCCTATTAGGGTTAATTACCTAGGCAGTGTAGAATAAATTAAAAGAAGCTTTAGGCTGGTATATAGACGCAATATAAGCTCCTCTTGCTCGTTGGGCGATATATTAGTCCTTAGGTGTAAGTACTATGCGAATAGTGCCTCTAGAACTAGTTGTTATAGTAGCTTCCTTAATATTAATAAGGGTTAAGTTCTGGTATTAGCGCTTTTATATAAGCGTAATTACGTAATCCTATTATTAGATAATGCCTCCGTTAAACTTAATTAGGTGTTTCGGTGTAAGTTACTCGCGTTCTTTAGTTAGGAACTTAGCTTTCTTAATCTTCTCCTATTCCAAAGCTGCAAAAACTAAGTTAGCTAGTAGGAGGGTGTTATTAGTCTATAAACCAACTATTCCGAAACTTATAGGGTTTTTAAGGTAAAGTAGGCAGGGGTTATAAGTGGATTAGCTTAAGTTTAGTTCTTTAATATAGTGGTATAGTAAGTCTTAAACTAATAATTGCCTGCCTTAGGAATGCCGTATAAAGGTTTAACAACCTTTAGAATTGTGCCTTATAAGACTCTAAGTACTGTACTAAGTTTAAGAGGTGCTTTAATATAAAAGTCTCGGTTTAGTTTTGTAGTTAATTATATATAGGCCTATAAAATATCTCGCAAGTAGAGATATGTACTATTGTTCTAAGTTATAGCTATAATATAAAGAATAAGGCGTTAGCTAACTCGTTAAATTGTAGGTAATTAGGTTAGTACGAGGTCTTTCTCTAGGTCGTTATAGGCCTATACAACTAGTCTTAACTTCTTAAAGGCTTTATTAGTGCCAGGGTTCTTAATCTCGTTAACAAATCTAGAGTTAAATACTCTATTGCCTTATAGTATATCCTGAGGGTTGACTAGTTTAAAAACTTCTTTCTTAAGTAATCCCTTAATCTCCTTCTGGCGTAATGCTATAAACTAATTAGGATTTATAAGTTGATTATTATCCTTATCCTATAGATAAATTGAGATATTTGTAGTATTTGCTTTAATAGTGTACTTACGTAGTCTACCTCTTCCGCGTTTAACGGGTTGAGGTCTAGGCTCGGTTTGAGGTTAAGGTTTAGGCTTAGTTTAAGGTAAAGGTAGTTTAATATCGTTATCTTCTAGTTGCGTATCTTCTGTAATTTCAGGGTCTACTATATATGGTTTTACAACTATACTACGGAAGTTAGTAGGTTTATAGGGAAGTTGTATAGTATAGGTCTTATTTTTAATGCTAAGCAGGTTATACGGACTAGACTAGTAGCTAGGTTAGCCTATAGGTCCTTCTCTCCATACTAATATAGGTGAGTTAAGTGGTAGGTTATAAATCGCGGTTATCTTGGGTCTGTTGCGCATATTAAGGGCATCTACTATTTAGCGCTTAGCTCTAAGCTTCTTAACTTCTTCTATAGCCTTTTTAAGAGCTACTGCTTATTTTATAACCGTAGGATTAGGTGCGTCGGATTCCACTATATATGGGTAAGCTCTAAATACTAATAAGGTAGGTATAAGACTATTAGGGCCTACGGAGTTATTAATTACTTTAAAAGCCATTTACAAAGCTATATCTTTATTAATATCCGGTAGTTCCGTAATAATGATGTAGTATATATAACGGAGGGGGCTATAGTAACGTTCTACCATTTTAACTGAATTATGGGCTTTAATAGGTATGCCTTTTATAACTGTTCCGAGTATTATAGCGTATTATTTAAATTCTTTGCTTACGAAGTTCTTGCCTATATTATGTGTGATAATATTAGGGGGTCCTAGGTATATGTCAATCTAGTATATTCGTAGTACATCCCATATATGCTTGGCGCTAATACTTTATAGCTATCTACCGGCTTAAAATTATATTCCTTTATCGACAATATACAGCAGAGATATGCTATCAATATATATAATATTAACCACGATTAAGTAGTTAAAATTAATATTATTATATAAGGTAAATCTAAATCTACCAGGTAACTTTCCATGTTTTTAACAATGGTGGTAGTAGCGTGTAAGATAGTCTAAAGTCTTGCTATTAATATCGTGCCCTAAGCGTTTAAGTATTCGTACAAGACGCTTAACTAAAGGGTGGCTAAAGCGACGATGTAGTCGTCTTAATTTAATGTTAGTTAAGTAGTAAGGGTTTTAATTAAATGATATAGTTAAGTAGTTATATAGGGATATGTTTTTGTTGGAACCACAGTAGGGGGGGGTTTTTGGTTTCAATTAATTTCTTCTCCCTTTTCCGCAGAGGATCGTAAGGATCGCGGTGCCTAAATAGGGGGGGCTGAGGTCGGAC
>Ga0307515_10026246_pt1 | contig 10035 bp, 8 predicted proteins | sample 17_EM_MG_FD_194513 | JGI IMG/M metagenome (GOLD analysis project Ga0307515, IMG submission 194513) | Populus trichocarpa ectomycorrhiza microbial communities from riparian zone in the Pacific Northwest, United States - 17_EM | ecosystem: Host-associated > Plants > Roots > Unclassified | place...
AGCGTGCCCTGGTACGGGGCGAGCTGCTTCGACAGCGCCATGCCCTTCTGCTCGGCCTGGCCGTCGCCCGGCATCCACTTGGCGATCTGCGGCATCCCGAACATGAAGCCGAGCAGGATCGACGTGCCGGTCATCGCCAGCACCGTGATCCCGAACAGCGAGCCGTGCCCCACCAGCCCGAACAGGCCGTGGCCGAGCCACCACAGAAAGCCGATCAGGCCCAGGCCCAGCATCGCGACTCCGATGATCGCCTGATAGGGAACCAGCTTGTCGATCAGCTCCTTCGCGTTGGGCTTCTTGGCGACGATCAGCCCGGACGCGGCGAGAATTCCGCCGGCGAGCAGCGCGATGATGTTGAGCAGATAGATCAGTTCCATGGTGACCCCCGTGCGCGAATCAGCGCAGTTTGATATCGTAAGCGGGCTTTCCGACGGATTCAACGCTGTTGTTCTCGGGGATTCTCCAGGTCGCGCTCAATAGGCGTCGAGCATCATCAAGTTCGCCTTCGGAACGCCGCGGTGCCGTCGCCGGGACTGGGCGCGGAGCTCGTCGACGCCATCGCCGTCGAGCGCCGCGAGCTCGCCGCGCCAGCGCCGGGCGAGCTCGGGATCTCGCCGATCCGCTGCGCGCGCGCCCCACAGCAGCAGCTGGCCGCGGCGATACGGACACACCTCGTGGGCAAGCCCGGCGTGGACGTGGATCAGCGCGCGATCGACCAGGCCGGCCTCGAGCGCGAGCCAGCTCGCCGCGAGCCGCAGCGACGGATCGTCCGGCGCGGCGGTGATCGCCTGCTCGAGCGCCGCGCGCGCCGCGGCGACGTCGTGCTCGTTCTCGTAGGCGCGGGTCGCCGCGTGGACGTGGCGGCTCACCGCGCTGTGCGGCGCGACGAACCCGGCGACTGCGCGGGCGGTGAACCCCGAGCCGGCCGGCGGCGCGAGCTCCCAGCCGCCGGTCGGGCCGTCCCACTGCCACGCGAGTTCGGCCCACGTGCCCTCGCAGCACGGCGCGCGGTCGATGCCGACGTGGGCGCGGCGCTGCGCCGGGGCGACGACGGCGCAGTGCACGTTGAGCGGCTGCGCCAGGATCCCGCCGAGCTGGCGGGGCCGCGCGCCGGGCGCCGCCGCGTCGCCGTGATCGCCGAGGCGATCGCCCAGGAACCCGGCGAGCTGCTGCGCGGTCAGCGGCGCGGCGCGGCCCTCGATCAGCGCGCGCAGCCGGCGCTCGCGGCGATCGGGGTGGATCGCCCAGGCGTGCGACGCGGCGAGCTCGCCGGCGGCCAGCTCCGGGCTGCGATAGCGGTTGGTGCACACCAGGTGCTCGGCGCCGGGCGCGGGGCGGACCACGCCGACGTGCGGCCCGGCGAGCTCGATCACGCACGCCGACCGCTCGCGCGCGCTGCCGACCGCGATGCCCCAGCTCGACGACACCGGCCGCTCGCGCGCGATCGCGATCGCGTCGGCGAGGGTCTCGGCGCGCGCCGCGATCGCGTGGACCAGGTCGACGATCATCGCGCCGCCGAACCCGACGTCCTTGTGCCACCGGGTGTGCGGCGCGAGCACCAGCTGCGCCTCGTTGACCACCGTGACCACCGGCGTGTCGGCGCCGCGGGTCGCGAAGAACCCGTAGCGCTGACCGCGATCTGGCGCGCACACCACGAACGCCGGCGCCGCGTCCCACACGCCCACGCCGGGGAAGTCGAAGTTGCGCGCGAACAGGAGCTCGCCGTCCTCGGTCGCGCGGCCCCACGCGATCGCCGTCGAGCACGCCGGCGCCGCCGCGGCCACGCCGCGCGCCGAGATCGCCCCGGCGAACGGGCCCTGGTGCAGCCGCGCCGCGAGCGACACGGTGTTCTGCAGCGCGTCCATCACCGCGAACGCCCGGTGCGCGCCGCGCCGGCTCGCGCCGGTGAGCTCGGCGACCGTGTCGACGAACGCGCGGGTCCGCGCGGCAAACTCGGCCGGCCGATCGCGCGCGAGCCGGGCCTGCCACGCCGTCGCGATCGCGCGGACGCAGAGCTTGCCCGCGGCCCCCAGATCGCCGGCCAGCGTGCGCTCGGGCATCGTGCGGTAGAACTCGATCAGCCGCGCGGCGTCGCGGGCGACCAACCGCGCGTGCTGCGCGCCCATCTCGGCCTGGGTCCCGGCGAGCCGGGCCAGGAACAACGAACCGGCAGCGCTTGCTGCCCCGGCATTCCGATCGGCGGTCATGGTCGGCCTCGCTTTCTCCTGCGCTGGACGCGCAGCGGCTCGAGCACGCGGCGCGCGAGCTCGTCGGTGGTGTCGTCGGTCCGCGCGATCCCCAGCACGTGGTGCACCACCGCGCCCTCGATGAACGCCAGCACCAGGTCGACCACGCGCTCCGGATTGCACGGCCGGACCTCCTTGCGCGCGATCCCTCCGCGGAGATCGGCAATCAATGCCTCGCGCGCCGCCAGGACGCCGCGGCGCTCGCGCTCGAGCACGGTCTGGAGATCGCGCCCGCCCAGCGCCCACAGCTGGAGCAGCCCGGCGACCAGCTGGGGCCGCTCGCGGTGGAACCCGAGGGTGGCATCGATCGCCGTGCGCAGCCGGTCGATCGGGTGCGGCTGGTCGCGGACGCGCGCCAGCACGGTCTCGGTCAGCGCCTGGTACATCTGGTCGAGCACGGCCTCGAACACCGCGCCGAGATCGGGGAAATAGAAGTACAGCGTCGGTCGTTTGATCCCGAGCGCATCGGCCAGCTCGCGCATCGACGTCTGCATGCCCCGCGCGCGCAGCACGTCGAACGCGGCGCGGGCCAGCTGGGCGCGGCGGACGAGGTCGGGGCGGCGCGGCATGGGCTGACAGAATGTCAGTACAAGAAGCCTGACAAAGTGTCAACGAATCACGAGGAAGCCCGCGCGACCGACGCGCGTATCAGGAAGGTGAGAAGGGGAGCGCGCCAAACCGTGGGCATGGGGCACCACGCGCGGGCTGCGCTCGTGTACGCTGGCAATACCTCGTGGAAGTGATCGCCGTGAGCCGCGAAGACGTCGTCCTGCAGCGACCGGAAGACGTCCGCTTCCTGGTCCAGGTCTTCCACACGCCGTCGGCGTGCCCGGGCGCCGCGACGGCGTACCTGCTCCGCCGGATCGCGTATCGCGCCGGCGCCTACGCGCCCGGCATCCAGGAGCACATCTTCCACGAGCTCAACACGTCGCGCGAGGGCGGATCGATCGAGAAGGTCCAGCACTGGTTCACCCGCCGCGTGTCGTCGCTCCACGAGCTCGGCTACCGCCTGCAGTGCCGGCGGGTCGCCACGCCGACCTCGGCGATCCTCGACTGGGTCCGCGCCGGCCGCGGCTACCGCGGCGCGATGCTGCCGACCACGTACCGCAAGCTCCACCCGATCCCGGGCGCCGCCGGCGACAAGATCCCCGACGACAGCGTGCCGCACGCCGTCGGCATCACGATCGATCGCCTCGATCCCAAGGGCGATGAAGATCTCGTGATGATCGATCCGTGGCCGGGCGTGCTCGGCGACGCCAAGGAGCGCGACAAGGTGCCGGCCGCGCTCGAGTCGGCACATCGCGACCGCAACTTCCACGCGCTGGTCTACTACTGGGTCGGCTGGTCGTAGCTCACCGCGCCGGGTAGCTGCCGAGATCGACGTAGGCGTGGTCGGTCATGATCACGTACGGCCGATCGTCGAACGTCAGGCCGCCCCGGCCGTCGTGCCGCACGATCTGAAGAAGGCCCATGCCGTAGCCCATCGGGCCCTGCGAGTAGTAGTTGATCGAGATCCGGTAGGGCGCGGCCCGCGGCGTGCCGGGGATCGTGAAGCACTCGGGGCCGTAGCCGGTGGTGACGTCGGCGTACAGCTCGCCGCCCGACGGCAGGTGCATGTGCTCGAACCAGGCGTGGCCGCCGCGCGCGTCCTGGATGTGGAGGTCGACGTCGTTGACGTCGGTCTCCCAGTACAGCACGAACCGGGTCGACGGCGACGTCGCCGGCGCCAGGTCGTGCCTGGCGAGATCGGCGGTCACCGCGCCGCGCCGCGCCGGGTCGGCCGCGATCCACGCCGCGCCGATCAGCCCCGCGTCCTCGGCCAGGACGCGGTCGCCGCCCTGGAACCGACCGGCCGGATACGGCTGGCGGATCCCGGCGAGGATCGCCGCGAACGCGTCGGCGTGGCGGCCGGCGCGGAGCAGCGCGTAGGCCAGCAGCCGGTGGCCGGTCAGGTGATCGGGGCGCTGCTCGACCGCGCGGCGATAGCTGTCGATCGCCAGCGCGCGCGACTCGGCGCCGATCCGCTCGAGCCGCTCGCCGGCGAACCGCCGCAGATCGGCGCGGCCGGGGAACAGATCGATGATCGAGCCGTAGATCCGCCCGGCCTCGGCGGGCTCGTGGTTGGCCTCGAGCGCATCGCCCAGGGCGATCAGCGCGAGCACGTCGCCCGGCTGCTTGTCGTGCCAGGCCCGCGCGGTCGCCAGCGCGCGCTGGCCCTCGCCGGCCGCGAGCGCGCGCTCGATCTCGGCGAGCTCGCCGGACAGCGGCTTGGGCGCGCCGGGCGGCGGCCAGATCTCGGGCCGGGCGGCCTCCCCGGCGGCCTCCGCGACAGCCTCCCCGGCAGCCCCGCCGGCGGTCCAGATCATCGATCGGGCGGCCGCGAGGCCGCCGCCGACCACGACGGCTTGATCGAGGTCTCCGGCCGCCGACACCGCCACGCGGTGGCTGGCCGGCGGCAGCGCCAGATCGGGCCGGAGCTCGGCGCCGGCCGGGCTGGACTCGATCCCCAGCTCGGCGGTCCGGTCGCGATCGACGTCGGGCTCGGCGATGTCCGGCATCTCCGTGTCGGAGATCCTGGTCGTGTGCTTGAACTTCGAAACCCCGGGCAGCCGGTAGTCGGCGTCGAGCTTGCGCGGCACCGGCGCGGCCTCGGGCGGCGGCGCGCGGTGCTGGAGCTCGAGGCCGCCGGCGCCGATCACCAGGATGTCGGCCAGCGCCTTGCGATCGATGCCGAAGCGCGCGTAGTCGCGCTCGGTCTCGAGCACGAGCAGGGCGGTCTGACTCGAGATCACGCGGCCGGCGATCGAGCGCTTCGCGATCTCGGCGCGCAGCGGCTCGCCGCCCTCGCCGGTCGCGGCGGCGAGCCGGGCCTCGAGCTCGGCGATCTCGGCGGCCGCCGCGGCGCGCTCGACCAGCACCGGCGTCGCCGCGGCCAGCCCGACCGCGCGGCGCGCGCCGCCGACCACGACGTCGACGGTCTGCGCCGGCGTCGCGAGCCGCGCGTACACCATCACCCGCGCGCCGGCGCGCGCCGACGCGATCGTCCGCGGGTACACCCAGCTCGCCCCGACCACGTCGATCGGCACGTCGACCAGGACGCGCTCGTCGAGCGCGGCGGCCGCGGCGGCGACGCCGGCGTCGAGATCGATCACCGCGCCGGCCCTGGGCAGCGCCCGGACCAGCTGGGCGGCCGCCGCCTCGTCGCGGATCCCGCCGGTGACCAGCACGTCGAGCCGATCGATCGGGTGATCGCCCGGGTGATCGCCCGGGTGATCGCCCGGGTGATCGCCCCGGCGGTTGCCAACCTCCTTGAGCCGGAGTGCGACCTCGGCCGGGCTCGCGCCGGCGGTGATCACGCCGTCGCCGACCACCACCACGCGGGCGTGCGGCGGGTGCGCCCCGAGCCACGCGACGGCCTGGCCGAGGTCCGACGCCCCGGCGGCGCCTCGCGCGATCAGCTGCTGGTCCTGCGCGTCGCCCCACCCGGCCGCCTTGCCGGCGAAGATCGAGCGGGTGTCCTGGTCGAACGCGACCACCTCGAGCGGCAGCTCGCCGCCGTGGCGCCGGGCGAGCTCGCCGATCAGCTGGCGCAGCGCGGCGACCGACGCGGCGAACCCGAGGCTGCGCGACGCGCTGGTGTCGACCAGCAGCGTCACGCCCGACGGCGATCCCGGCGGCGCCGCCGCGGGACCGGTCACCGAGATCTGCGCCGCGATCACCGTCCCCGAGGTCACCGCCTCGGCCGACACCGGCGCCTCCGAGACCAGATCGCGGTCGGGCAGCCAGTTGCGCTGCGACAGCGCCTGCGTCGTATGCCGGCCGCTGGCCCCGAGGATGTCGAGCCTGGCGTCGATCCGCTCGAGCTTCGGCAGGCCGCGCAGCGGCAGCACGTAGCGCTCGCCCGGCAGCTCCTGGCTGAAGCTGATCACCAGGTGCTTGTCGCCGCCGGCCGGGATCGGGAACACCCGCGCGGTGAACTGGTTGCCCTCGGCCTTCTCGAGCAGCGCCGGATCCTGCCGGCGGTGCAGAAAGTCCTCGTAGGCCCGGCGCGCCAGCATCTTCTCGACCACCTCCGCCTCCATCCAGCCGTGCTCGCCCGCCATCGCGAACCGCGACACCGCAGCGTGCGCGGGCAGCGTGATCGCGAAGGTGCCCTCGCGGATCCGCGCCTCCGGGTTGTGGAAGTAGAGGTGCAGCTCGGTGAACGCCAGCGGGCCCTGGAACACCGCACGGGCGTCGACCCGGGTCAGCAGCAGGCCGCTGCCGTCCGACGCGGTCAGGGTCCACGGCGCCGCCGGCTCGCCGCGAGCAGCGCCGGACAGCGACGACGACGCCTGGAACACCGGCATCGGCACCGCGACCATCGCCGGCCCGGCCGGCTCACCCCCGCCTCGCCCTCCGCACGCAGCGACCAGGGCCAGCAGGTGGGCGGCGGAGAAGCGATGGCGGATCGGCATTGTCACTTCCCAACGCGCCAGCCGCATCCGCGATCTACGGAGCCCCCGGCAACTGCCGGCACCTCGCCGGACCAGCGCGGGCGCGGCGAACCACGCGGCGGCCGGCGGGTCTCATCGCGTCGTGATCTGGAAGACGTTGCCCTCGGGATCGATGCCATCGCAGAACGCGACCCCGCCGTGGTGGTGGACCTCGCGCATCCGGACCCCGGCGGCGACCAGGGCGGCGCGTGCGCCGTCGACGTCGTCGACGTGGAAGCACAGCTTGACGTTCGCATCGACGCGCTCGGGCGGCGGCTCGGGTTGCTTCGGCCCGGCGTTGATCGCGTGCAGTCCGAGCACGACGCCGCCAGCGTCGAGCTGCACCCAGCCCGGCTCCGCGGTGATCAGCGCCAGCCCGAGCGCCCCCTGATAGAACGCCTGCATTCGCGCGACGTCCTCGACGAACACGATGGTTTGCGCCATTCGCATGCGCAAAGCCTTTCATGGTTCTCGCCCGCCGCCCACGCGCCGCGTTGTCGTTTCGGTCTTCCAGATGGCCGTCGTGCCCGGGAGATGTCGAACGAACCAGCTACTCGGCGAGCAGCGTGCCCGAGCCGCCCATCTCCTTCGGCATGTCCTTCTGCTTGGGCAGACCGTCCTTGATGCGAAGCACCGATTCGCCGTAGTGCACGTGCAGGCCGGGCTGGAACGGGAACTCGGGGATCGTGGCCGCGTACACGTCGATCAACCCGAACGGCGGATGATCGGTCATGAGGTGCCCACCGCACTGCTTGCACCACTTGCGGAAGCTGGTCGGCGTCTTGTTGTACGTGCCGATGTCGTCCGCACCCTTGGTGATCTGGACCGACTCCGGCTTCCACAGCGTGAATGCGTTGACCGGGCCCGCAGACCAGCTCCGGCAGGAGGTGCAGTGGCAGAGCCCCATCGCGGCGGGCTGCCCGGTCACAGTGAGCTCGACCGCTCCGCAGAAGCAGCTTCCCTTGTACGTGTTCTCGTTGCTCATGTGGTCCCTCTCTGGAAGTGATGTGCGGACGCGAGGGTACGACCATCGATCGGTGGGATCAACGCCGGCCCCGCCCTCGAACCTGGCAGAGATCGAATCCGCGACCAGGCGCGCCTGCAGTTCCGGGCAACGATCGTCCAGCCCGAGGTCCGCCGGCGACGCGGTGCGCGGTGTTCCGGATGTTCCGGTGATCCGGGTGTTCTGTCTGTTTCGATATCAATTCATATCTAGATTATCAATCTTCTGGATAGACAATCACGTTGACCGACAGAGTCATTCGTGCGATAGATTCAACTCGGCGCCTGTCGCGACACGCGATACCCGCCCGGAGGGCGCGCATCCGCGCGTCCTCGAACCTCACCGAAGAACGAGAAGGAGATCGACATGAAGATCAAAACCAAGCTGCGTTGTGGTCCGGGCGCTCCGCCGGTCATCCGGGACGTGGTGTCGGGCGGCGGCTAGGCTGACCGGCGGCGGCCCGGTGGAGCAACTCCGGTCTGCGCGGTCACGCGCGCAGGCCGTCGAGCAGCACCGCGAGCATCCGGCCGCGGACCTTGGCGTCGGTGCCGGCCGCGAGTACGCCGCGGACCAGCGCCAGCAGGTCGGGCGCCATCACGTCCGCGCGGATCGCCCCGGCGGTCTGCGCCTTCGCGAGCAGCTTCGCGAGCGCGCGGCGAAACCGCTGCTTGATCGCGTCGGCCGCCGGCGTGTCGAGCCAGTCGCTGCGGCCCAGCGCGTCGACGAAGTCGCGCTTGTGCGCGCCCTCCGCGACCATCTGCTCGATCAGGCCGAGCAGCGCCGCACCCGGATCGGGTGCGTCGTGCAGCGCCTCCGCGCGCTCCGCGACCCGGCCGATCCGGTCGATCACGATCGCCGCGACCAGCGCGTCCTTGGTCGGGAAGTGTCGATACAGCGTGCCGATGCCGACCTTGGCGCGGCGCGCGATGTCGTCGACCGAGACGCTCAGCCCGTCGCGCGCGAACATGTCCTCCGCGGTCGCCAGGATGCGCTCGCGGTTGCGGACCGCATCGGCGCGCTTGACAACCGGAGGAGGCACTCCGTATACATAACCGGAGGAGGCACTCCGTTTCAACATGACCACCATCTTCGAAGCGTTCGAGGCGTGTTCGGTGCGCCGCGATGGCCAGCGGTTCGCGGAGCTGTTCACCGACGATGCCGTGATGGAGTTCCCGTTCGCCGGGCTGCGCTACGCCGGCCGCGACGCGATCCGCACGCGCGTGGTCACCGCGTGGGGCGCGTCGCCGGCCGTGGTCCGCGAGTTCGCGGACCGCACCGTCGCCGAGCTCGGCGACACCGTGTGCGCGGAGTACACGGCGCGCGGCACGGTGCGCGACGCGCCGTTCGAGGTCCGCGTCATCCTGCGCCTGCGCCTGCGCGACGGCCGGATCGCCGAGATGCGCGAATACCTCGATCCCGCGACGCTCGGCGCGGTCCGGGCCGCGACCGCGCTCGACGTGCTGCACCGCTACCACGACGCGATGCGAGCCAAGTCCGCCGACGCGCTCGCCGAGCTCTACGCCCAGGACGCGATCCACGAGTTCTCGTTCTTCACGCCGAACCGCCCGCGCGAGCTGGTCGGCCGCGAAGCGATCCGCGCGTCGTACCGCGCCGGCTGGGCGAATCACCCGCTCGACATCCACGCGATCGAGGACGTGTTCGTCCACCCGGCCGCGGATCCCGAGGTCGTGATCGGCCAGTGGCGTGCGCGGGCCTCGCTGCGTGCGACCGGCGCGCCCGTCGAGATCACCGGGCTGCTGGTGCTGCAGGTCCGCAACGGCCAGATCGTCCACACGCGCGACTTCATGGACGGCCTCGGCATCTCGCACGCGCTCGGCCGTCCGCCGTTTGCGTGACCCGCGCCACGGGCCCGGAGCGGCCGCCTCGACGAGGTCCTGCCGTCCGTGACTCGCACCGGAAGTGCATGGCTGCCGCGCGCTGGCTCGCCGCGTCACCGGGAGTGCGGCGCGGCGGCTCACCACGCGTCTCGCTCGGCGCCGATTCATGAGATGCGCGATGCCTCGTCCGCCGATATCATGGAGCAGTCATGTCGACGCGCCTGCCCGAGCGGCTGCTGCAGCAACCGGCCATCGCATCGCACCCCGTGGCGCGCGAGCTCGTCTGGGTGATGACCCGCCCCACGGGGACCTCGTCGTCGGGCTTCGCGTACCTGCAGCCCGGCGCCTGGCACCGCTTCCGCGACTGGGTGCCGCACATCCTCGGCGACGGTCCCGTCACGATGGACGCCGTCGAGCTCGTCGTCGACGCGGCCGCGCGCGCCGGCCTCGACGAGGCCGCGGCCGGGAACCTC
>Ga0307515_10026247_pt1 | contig 10034 bp, 11 predicted proteins | sample 17_EM_MG_FD_194513 | JGI IMG/M metagenome (GOLD analysis project Ga0307515, IMG submission 194513) | Populus trichocarpa ectomycorrhiza microbial communities from riparian zone in the Pacific Northwest, United States - 17_EM | ecosystem: Host-associated > Plants > Roots > Unclassified | place...
GTGTCAACAATGGGATAATAAAGCTATATCACATTGGTAAGGGCGCAGTCAACACAATGGGACGGAATACGCCTACCTTGCTATTCGTGCTTGCAAAAATATCCAAACCGAAGGTGAGGATGAGGACAACGTAAACGGTCGCCCCATCCACAAGTAAGGCTTGAAAAAGTGGCAGAGCACCGACACGCGTCCAACTCTTCCACACATTTAAAAAGGTCATAGACAAGAGGACCGTCTAGTTGACGTTGTGTATGCAACCAGCAAAAACAAGGCGAAGACTGAACGCACCTCTACAAGCACGCCAGGTATACGCTCAAAGACTCTAGTTGGTATTTCACGGCCACATCTAGTCAGACTTTCAGGAGCTGTACGGATGTTAGAATTTCTTCTCCCACATATTGAATGGTTACCAAGTTGCGGTAATGGATAACCCTCCTTCATTACATCCATTTGTGTGTCAGAATTCCTCTAGTATGATGCAAAACGAGTATCATACTGACTGGAGTTGGGAGAGCCCGTGCTAGAAAGACGCCAATACCGCCACAGACGAGTAAAGCAAGCAGAAACAGTCCCACAGACCGCGATCGACGATACAGAGACCATACTCGTAGGACTTGTAGTACTATAATTTGCCATTAAGCATTGTATGAACGAATGAAGTAGTTAATTCCTTACTTGCGATGGTTACAACCATTGGCTGAGGAAGCACATTATACCTGGTCTCCTAGTGCAACAAAGGGACGCTTACGATTATGAGATGGGGCATACTCTTCTGCATGATGCATCTTGACGTTGTGAGTGCTATATACGGGTGTGCCAAACTGTTTGACCTACAACTGATCACGGAATCAGTACATGGTATTTGGGCGGATTCGCACGTACTGGATTGTCAATCGATCGGTTGACACGCCAGTAGACGTGGAGTGAAAATGCAACGATCGGGAAGTAGCGGTTCTGGAGAAAGGTCGAGATTGAGCATGAGTACAATGAGCAGGTGCAGAAACTGACCAACATAAAGAGCATTCGTGCAACCGACCAACGCAACTGTCTTTTGGCTTGCCAGAAGAACGCTATCTCGCTGTCTCTGTAATGTGTGGTGTCAACGATCGATATTCGGCCTAACCGTTGAAAGAGTGCGTACAACGTGATAGTATAATCCCATATTACTAGTACCAAGGTGCAGACTTGAACCTACGTCGATCTGAATGAACGCTCCTCAGGGGATCGCTGGACTCACGAGGGTCGCAGCTTGCTGCGTTGAGTAATAGTCGACAAGCCGCGGATAAGAAACTCCAAATTGCTTCAATACCTTCGACTGCGTCCCTTCAAGGGCCATCGCCGATCTATTCTTGTCGTGGCGCACCGGAAATAGTAGAGGAACGCGGCCAGCGTTCCCAACCACCGGGGTCTCTTATAAATGATACATTGTGTTGTGCGTCTCTATACCACCACTGAAACACAGGTACATTACAGAGCTACACACGGACGCACAGTTAACTTTTGTCTTTCGTGACCAATTTGAATATTTAACCTCACCCCTGTTCTGGGGTGGGGCTCGATGGGAAAATGACTGTAATGATTGTAATGACCTCCGTGTGAACTGTAGATTTCTGTCCAGCCTCGTGGAAGCGAACCCACTTCACTACAAATACGTACAGACTGGCACTGAGAGCTTGTACCCGAGCTGAATGACCTTGATTAGCTTATCTCCGACACAATGACGTAGTAGGCACAAGGCGTAGAGAAAACATGGATGCTTCAACATCGAACTAGGGACTCTGCACTGCCCACGTCCATTCCCTACACACCCAGCTGTCCCCGATATCTCGCCGGAGGCTGTGCGGTGTCCCGTTGATCTTGATCGCGGTCCCACACACGAAGCTCACTCTAATGCTGTCGTTATCCAGCCGATACGACTCTTGCGTTATCGTTTTCTAGCCGATAGGATACTCACACCTCAAATTTCCCGCTTTGACTGCCCACGTCTTGACAAATACTTCGGTCGGTCTCTGAATTTGTTGCTATTGCCGATACTACATTATATGTACCTGCCTTACTGCCGCACACCAATCTCGAGTGGAATGCGATCGCATATTTGGCAGGATGAAACACAACATTTCATTTACAACGCTCGAGATTTCCAACTCTGTAATATCCTATTTAGAGAACAGGAAATAACCGGGTCTTAATGGCTGTTCCGAAGGGGTACTGCGTGTGTTTGGCTTTGGGATGTGCGACCAAACGCAGGTAATCGGTCATCTCTCAATTCAATCTTTACTAGACATTACTTTCTATCTGTATTTGTTCGAGTAACTGGTCTGAAGTCGCGTTGTTGCTATGCGGTACTCCCAGTGTGGAACACCTGTAACAGCATACTTTCTGCACCTAAGGATCGTACCTTGGACTCGTCGTACATGTCACTTGGGACTTTCTCGGATTCATAGGGCCAAACAAAGCTAGTAATCGGGGAGTCTCCGGGGCGTGGCACCATGCACAGCCTCCAATTCGCGTATCATCCGCTCTTTCACGGACCACTGGACAAATTCAGTCTGTATGGCGAAATCTTCGCTTGCGGTCGTTCTGTGCGAACGTATCTTGGGATGACAATTAAGATAAAACTCAATGTGCCGGATTATCCCTCCACGACCCCATTTTCTCTTCTTATCTTGCATATCTGCTTTCATTGCGGCCTGCTTCGTCCTTCACTCCCATGAACACCACTACTCGATCCTATGACTCGTTCCAACGCTTTGTGCCAAGTCTCTTGTCACCCTGAGGCCTCCTAGATCGAAACAACCTCACTATCGTCATTTTCGCCCTGGTATCCTTCCTCCTTGTGCCATTGGGAAGCCTTTGCTGTGACATCTACGACTCACCAATATGCCGGTATCAACCTGGTTGACTTTGGGTTGGGCAATAGTTCGTGCACTCGTCACATTACACAATGGCGGAAGCAACTATTCCGGGGGTAAATGATCATTTGAGCCAAAGGTGCCACTCCGACGGTCGGTGGGCATGAGTTACTCTCTGGGTATAGGTTTAATATCATGTTTCAGTGACAAAAGATACATTATCTGACCCCTAGGAAACAGGTCATTCTGCGATCAGTGCCTTTAGTCCATTTCAAGCGACACTCGCGATACGGTAGAATCATGAACGGGCTGCATTTCATGCAGTGTACCCAGGTTTTGTTCCAGGTTGTTTTGCTCGTGATTGGAGTCGGTTGGCCAACGAGGTTGGGAAAGCGGAAGCGTTCTCGATTGCGTGTTTGTGATGTCCGGGGCTTGAGGTGCGAATATGGAACTAGTCGTAAGTCGAGGAAGTGAGTAGGAAGGCCTTTCCATTGAAGTATGGCGACGACCGGCTTCCATCAAGGAAAGCATCAAATGGTTGCAGGCCACTACGTTCACGCATATAATGAAACTGTTGGTGGAGTTAGGACGTGATGTGACTGCAACGCATCGCGGCATACTCGGTGTCCACGATGGGATAGTAGAGCTATATTCGATGATTAAGTACAGCGTACTAGGCACAACGGAGTGGAGCGCGCCTACCTCACTATTCATGGTTGCGACGATGTTCAGACTGGAGGTGAGAGCGAGGACAAAGTAGTAGGTAGCCCCATCCAGGATTAAAGCTCGAAAAAGCGGCATAGTACCGACATTGGCCCAACTCTGACGTATTTTGAGAACGACCATAGTCAAGAAAATCGTCTAGTACAGTAGAAGTTACATATGCAACCAATGGACGATGGCTGGACGTACCTCGACAATCAGGCCAAATGTACACTCGAGCAATACTTCAGGCCTTTCATGCCCACATCTGGTCAAACTTTCAGGAGCTTCGCGGATATTAGAATTGGTTATTCTCCTCCCAAATATGCAAACACTGAAATCCTACCAAGCTGCGCCAATGGGAGACTCTTCTGCACCACGCCGACCTTTGCTTCAGATTTTATCCATGCATCATGAATAGTGTACTGACTGGAGCAGGGAGAGTTCTCCCTAAAACGGACCCAGTAACCCCACAGACAAGCAGACCGAGTAAAATGACGCCAACGAACCGCGATTGATTATACAGAGACCATACTCTCAATATTTGCAGGACTGGCGTTTTCCATCGGAACCTATACGAGCGCAAGCAGTGATGAACGCACTTTCGATAATGACATTTATTGGCTGAGAGAGAACGTTATAGCTGGCTTAAATTCCTAGAGCAATAAGGGATGACTTACAATTATGATATAAATCATCACTTTCTTCATGGCACATCTTCATCGTCATGAGTTCCAGATATGGATGAGCCAGGTGGCTTAACCTACAACTGACCAGATAATCAGTCACGCGATGGTATTTAAATGGGTCCATGTGTACTGGATTATCAAACGATCGATTGACTCGCCAGTACACGTGGATAGAAAATCCAACAATCGGGAAGTAGCGGTTCTGGAGAAAAAGAATTGAGCATGGTCCACTCAGCAGGCGCAGAAACTGACCAGCATAAAAAGTATTCGTGCAACTGACCGACGCGACTGTCTACTGGCCCTCCAGAAGAAGGCCATTTCACCGTCACTGTGTGGGGCATTAACAATATTTAACCTAGAGCTTGAGAGAGTACAAACAAGGTGGTGACACAGTCCCATATTACTAACACCAGAGTGCAGACTTGAACCTACATTGACTTGAGTGAGCGATCCGCGGGTTATGGGTGGAACTCACAAGAGTCGCAATATACTCCTTCGAGTAATAGTCAACGACTTGAACATTGGAGGCCCCAAGACGTTGTAATGTACCGGACTCATGGTCCATGGTCGGTTGTTGCGGTCCTTGCGTCTGGGGATCAGAGACGAAAGCTTCAGCACCTCATCCCCAGTCAACCATGTGAGCCTCTTCTATACTCGTTGGACATAAGTGCGGGCTTTTTTTACATGTACAATATGTTTCCTTGAACGGGACGCTTAGAAGAGGTGAATAGATACCGCTCAGTCTCTCGGATCATCATGTCTGTTGTGACTGTGTGGGCATTGAGGCCCCGGGTATCATACCCGAAATTCCCCAAACCTTAATAAGCTTTCTGACATATGAATGATAGCAAAAGCGGGTGCGTTAACTCAGATCAGGGAGGGGATACATGCACACGGAAACATATAATTGCTGGGCCTTCTCCCGGTGTCCCGGTGAGAGCGTCCGCACCGCTCGGCGACGTCTATTATTGGATATCAGGGCCTGGAATTCCCTGAAATTTCCCGTTGATATATTATGCCCTCATTGGCAACGCGTACACCCCCATGAGGAGCACCCGGAGGTTATCCGATGTAGGTTGGATCTACCGATTGATTCAGATGACGCCACTGTCCCACACCCAGCACCAGCAGCGCTCGACCACCTTCGATGGATACCAACCTAATCAAACTAAATCAATGCATCTATCGCAGGTGCATCAACTGCTTTGAAACCTGCCGGAACGTAACCACGAACCGGTCCAAGACTTCCGTTGAGACACCCACGTCGTCGCTCTCGCTTGGTAAGTGCCCCCATCGCTCTCAGAATCTGTTAACAATCCTGATACCTGTACTAGTTTCAATTTATCCATCTTTTTATAACCTATACCCCTCAGTGCCCCCAAATTCCCGACATGAGTGCCCCGTGTAAACGGAGGACGCCCCGGCTGCGTGGAGTAGGGTATGCGCGGGACATATGGCGCACCATGGTATTCTGTCAACTTGACTTGCTGCCACCGTCCGTGAACCGCCGGCGCTAGACATGCCAGGCGATGTACCTTGAAGAATTCTCGTCGTTATTTGGTCGAAATCTGCGTCCTCCCCACGATCGTGTGGGAGCACAGTTCCCATCTCGGTCTCCAACTTCGGTTCGCAGCGCACAGCTAGACACTATATCCTGAAGTGTGCGCCCATTCCGTTCCGACACAATAGGGCACATAGGAGCTCTCAAGCGACCATGAAGTAGCATGGCGACGTGCCGGGACCGCCCATTGTCAGGTGGTTTACAAAGAAAGCCCTGAACGACTTCAATAATCGGAATTTGGCGACTCTGGAGCGCGGTTTCCTAGTGCCTCAGCTCCAACGAGTCAAGGCTTCTGCGTTCGAGGCCCACCAGATTGCTTTCCTTGCGGTGCCTCGTTTTCTCAATGGTCGTGCAGATTTATTTTTATCCTCGTGATTGGAGACTCGATCGCATCTCCTGACCACGTAGCAATCGATCGAACCAACATGTAGAGTCTTACGGTCTTCATGCATCCATTGGTACGTGCCTCTGGCCAGAATCTCAACGTGAAATCCGAGTTGCTTCATTTCCTCGCTTCACTCTCTCGACTCACACCGCAGTTATCCGGTCATTCAAAGAGATATTTCAATCGCTATGGTAGATACAAGGGTCACGTTAGTCATGCTTTCGGGACGTCAATCTTCGCTTCAAAGTTTCGATCCGAATGCGGACCGACAAAAGTCGGGGCATACTCCTTGGGGAAAGATAGTCGATACGCTGAGGAATGAAGACTCTGTGCTGTAATCCAACGTCCCTCAAGGCAAGGGTCATGCTCGGTTGCTGTTGTGTGCATCAGGGGATCAGAGAAAAGGTACAGGCGGAACATCTGCGGAACATCTCAAGCCAAGGGAGCCACGCGGTGCTCTTGTATGGTGGCGTGTTTCGCCTTGGCGCGACTGTGCGCCGCATGTATGGCACATTAGTTGAACCAGAACAAAGTTAAAGAGGCACAGCTACATAAATACGAACCACTTTGTGTCCGAGCGATCAGAAATTGTCAAATGCTGTCTGTTCAATGTTTGATCTCGTCCCTGCGATCTCCGGTGGGGTTCATCGGGAGAACGGCATGATGTGATATGCGGACAGTCAAACGAGGAGACTGCCGGTACAACCTGTCGAATTCTGTTCGGCTCCCGAGTACGTGCCGAGTACCGGGTTTGTTACGGCCCCGGCCTACTGTTAATCCCCAAACGTTAAGAGCCTTGGGAAAATGACAGAAAGTAAACGCTTTAGCTCTAACTCAAGGTCGTCATACCCGATGATCTACAGCCTCTAGGGTTTGCTTTCAGTGGGAGCTAGTAAGCGGCCGCATAGCTCGCGCCGCGTCCCCATCATGTAAATCTCGAGCCACAATCTGTTGCGTACCAAGCACACTCGCACACTCACAACTTCAGACACGCCCTTTCGCTTTTATCAATCTAGTGCAAATGTGGCGACCCAATTTGCAAAGTAGGGCGTGTACGTGCGGTTCCTTGTTGAGGATGAAATCCGTCTCAGTCCTGCAACACGCGTTGCCGAACTATGTATCTGCCCGTAGTGAGATATCTCATCTGGAATCAGTCTCCGGAGGGTGTCGGATTCGGATGTGCCTTCATCTGGAACGGTGTATATATCCGGCACGCTCCATGCAGCGCCTGCAGGATCGCGATAGCCATCGGAGTGGACCTCACGTACTTTCGACAGGCCCGTCTTCATTTTCAGCTTGCCCATCTGGAGAGATGTTCACACTAACAACAACCCCATCCCCTAAGGATTGGGGTTGTGCGCGAAAGACATGTGAGGCACCTATGGACTGTAGAAACGATCGTGTGGACACATTCAGAACCAGAATAAATTGTACACTGGGAGTTATAGTTCTCGTTCAAGCATCGATATGTCTACCTACGAGTGCCTGGTTTGCTAGTTTCAGCCTTGGTCCGCATCGACGGCCCAGCCCAACTAGTGGCCTGCGCGGTGGATCTCGTAGTCCTCCTCTCCTTCCCGGCTTTCCTACCGACCATCGCGGGGCCATTTGTATCCTCTACCTATCCTTTCCTCCTCACCCTCGTGGGCCTTTTGCGTCCTCATCCTCTTTCCTGCGTTCTAATATGTTCTTAGTAAGTAGTGACACCAGGAGGAGGCAGACTTACTGTCCGCGGGGACCGACGACTCCTGGCATTCGTCATCTTCTATATCCATAGCATCTTCACTCTCCACAGGTGAATCACTTGGGTTAATGGATGTTAAAAGTTGTTTCTTATTCTATTATGTACTGGTACATGTGTCGGCTCGATGCAGGTCGTTGCCACCGTGTGGTTAATAAAGGCTGCCGTTTGTCGCCGTCCACTTCGCTGTCTTCGTCGTGGTTCCTGTTGCTCGCATACATCGCACTCGCCATCTTGGCCACCTGTCGCTCGCATACATTGCACTCGTCGTTCGCATACATCGCACGCGTCTGCTTTCAATAATTGAATCATTGACTAAGGGGGTTGCGGGAGAGTTTTCCGTTTTCACATGTCTGCTGAGGACGGGCAATACCCACTACCATCGAGTCAGCGGAAGCACAAAGTACTGAAACTTGTTCTGTGGATCGCCGTTGGTTTCGGACACTTGAACTCCTGAGCAATGCTTTTGGGAACGACAAAGACGAAAGCTCGTTCGTTATAGATCTTCGGCAGCACTCTCTCAAGTGTGTCAAAACCCTAGCGTGGATGGAGCCTGTGGGTGAGATGGTAATTTGGAGGGCCATTTGTACCCCCTCGAACAGAAAGCATGCATCAAACGTTGGAATATCGTGGGTGGTGGCGATGTAGTATTCGCCGGGGTTGCAGGCTGACACAGTTGGGTCGCGTACTGCAGGGGCCATGGCGTTAATTCTGTTTGTCAAGAGCGAGATGATTTCCTCTGACTCTCACTGGGAGTAGAGTAGAGCGACCTCCACTCCAGATGCGGGTGTGACATACCTGCCGCCGGGGCAGTTCTTGGGAGAAGCGATTCCTGGTCGAAAAGCGATTTGCCGAAACGACCGTGGAGAGCTTCCCATACGGCAAGACTGGAAATAGAGCGCTCCTTGGTATCAGAACGAATGTGACGTTCATGTTCTGGTTTGGGTTGGTTAGGGCACGACGTCTGGATGATGGAGGGTGAGGTGTGCTCGGAATCTGGATAATCACATCCAAGTATCACCTGGACATCAGATAGATCGAGGCTGTAGATCTTACCGCGTAGGTCTGCTTTGAACGACTGTTCCTCCCTGTATCTGAGAACTTCGTCAAGTGCGCGCATGTTGCACCCGTACCACTTGAATGCAACTTGAGCCTCATTATCGAATGAGTCGTCGTGATACTGTAAGGAAAGCCTGTACATAATCAGGTGCGATCAATGTCACGGATGGAGAAAGGGGGGAATAAAATACAAACGCTTTAATGACTTCCTCTTGATCTGGAGGGTTGAGCACAAAGTTTGCAGCGTAATATTCCATTTGATTTTTTTGGGTTGGGTGATGTGGCTTGCAGGAGGAACAGGCGGGCCGAGACTAGTAGAGGTGGTGGAAAGGGATCGAGGTCTATATCGAGGAGGCAGGGCACACCCAAATACTCACCAAATCCAATGTGCCTGATGGAGGTCATGATGAAGATAGCATTCCTGTCGTCGGAGAGATAAAGAATAACACTCTTTTCTTCCGGGAGAACTGAAGAGCGAGGTAGTAGTGGAGGAAGGCGGTTTTACCTAGAGGTGATGTCAGATGGGGATAGTAGGCAGAACGCCTTACCTATCCCTGGTGTGCCAGTGATAATGACACAGCGCTTCCACAGGTTTGTGTCGCGTTCTCGAAACGCATCTATCCGGTCTCGCAAATAGGTGTACTGTTTGAAGCAGTACGTGGATCTGTAGTATTCGGCCTGTCGGAGTCGAATACGATGTTTTCCCCGTTCTGGACGGCTGCAATTCTCCCTGGTTGACCCCAGAAGTTTTCATATAGACTGGTAAGGTACCCCCTCACCTCTAACACCTTAAAGCCTTGGGTCTGAGGGGCGATATTGAGTGAGGGTGAAAACCGTGAAAATGAGTAGACGAAGATAGTGTCGTGAACTGTAAAGCGGCTGAGTATCCACAGCAGACCGGCAATGAAACCCTTACGTTAATGACTTACCTTCTGGAATCCGCACAATGGTATACCTCCCTTGAGAGCTTTCGCCAAAAATGACCGAACAGTACCTCCTCATCAGAGAGCTTCCTGCAATCGTCCAAGTTGTGGGATATCCGTTTAAG
>Ga0307515_10026248_pt1 | contig 10034 bp, 7 predicted proteins | sample 17_EM_MG_FD_194513 | JGI IMG/M metagenome (GOLD analysis project Ga0307515, IMG submission 194513) | Populus trichocarpa ectomycorrhiza microbial communities from riparian zone in the Pacific Northwest, United States - 17_EM | ecosystem: Host-associated > Plants > Roots > Unclassified | place...
ATATTGCTTCCTTTTTTCTTCATATTGATATCTCTTTTACCTTATCTCTAATTTTTTTGAATGTATTGAGAAGCTCTATGTAGTATTCTGGTACGTATGAATTACAAGAGAAAATTATATAATGCAATGGTCTTTGTACAAGACAGTCATTAATTTTATCTTTCTTATCATTTTCCATAGCATTTTTAATAACTTGTTCGTCACTTTACAACTCTTAAGAAGCTAGACTTATAATATTATTTATTGTAATAGTATAATTATAAATTTTTCTTTCAAAAACAGAAACATTGAACTAGTAATGGAGGTGAAGTTGTCTTTTCATCATTATGCAATTGTCTTTAATATATTATATGTGATTAGATTTGTTATTTTCTCTTTTTTATTTTCATAGTAAAATTATTACTTTAATCTTAGAATAAATAAATATAATGTTGTTGTTTTTTTATCAAATTTTATCCTCATTTTTTTTTGTTTTTTGCAAGATTTTTTATAAATATTTTTTCACCGAATTCATTTTTCAAAATTAAATTGATTGAGAATTAATCTTTTTGAATGAACCCGGGTCCAGGATTTCATGCGTTGCAAGTTTTAGAGATTATATCAGGTTTAGGAGGTTTTCTCGGGTTTACTTGGTTTTTTTTAAGCTGGTGTTTTCTTATTTTTTATCTTTTTTTGAGTTTTTATTTTTTATTTTTTACAGATTGCTTTCTATTGGTTTCGCCTCGGGTTCGACTAGGATCACTAGTTTCAAAAGTTAATGCAGGTTCACTTTTGTTTGTTTGTTTTTTAATTTTTTAAAATTGATTTACTTCAATCTCATTTTTCACTACTTTTTTTTCTATGAAATTATCTCATTCTTATGCTCATAATTGCGGGTTTCGAGTTCACCTAATTTAATAAGGTTTTTTTATATATATAATTTTATCATATTGTACAATATGGAGCTATTTAATAATTCAAATAGGCGTAGATTCAATTCTTTTTATTTTTTTTAAATCATTAATTGAACCAATAAACTTGAATTGTTTTTGCCCTAGCATTTTTTTTACATCAAACAAAATTTTGCCCAACCCTCAGTGAAAAACGGGCCACAAATCTAGTGGGATGCTACCGTTTTTGGGTCACACTAGAGCAAGAAAGTCCAAACCTCTTTGGTAGTCCTGTACAAAAAGATAATGGGCCTTGAATGGGTAGCATAACACAGTGTTTGATTACTCAAACAACTGATGTTTTCCACAAGTCAACAACCACCTTGGGACTTCTACTTGGTTCCTGTTATTTATTTATTTTATTTTTTAGTTGGTCTTCCTGCTTTCCTTGATTATTGTTAATTTGTTGGAATCATGTGCAAATTTGTCCACTGACCTGGCTGCTATTATTTGTTCAAAGTTAAACTCAGAGGCTGCTTCTTCTTCTTGAACTCGTTTTTCTTTTGATTTTGTCTTAGTTGGAAGGTGAAGGGATAAACCATGTCAATGGTTATGGAACAGTAACTATGTTTTTGAAGACCACTTCCATGATTTAATACCTCCTCGTTTTCACTTTGTGGAAAGAGATAAGATGGTCAGACAACTTACATGATTTAATACCTCCTCATAAGTAGTTGTTATTAAGAATCTTTCTTCAAAGGAAAAACAACAAGTTCCTCACGCTACTCCTCTGCCGTGCCTGAATACATAGCCCATTCCTATTGTTTCTCCTTGGATCGTTCCCGATTCGACATGAGCTGCCTTTCTGTTGTTTCTTCTTTTGTTCTCTTTATTGTTTGTTGCTGTTCTTTGATTCAAGCTCAGCAACCATATGTAGGGAAAGCTACGACAAATTGTTCCAACACGGAAAATTCTGCTCTTGGGTATTCTTGCAACGCCCTAAACAAGAGCTGCCAAGCTTATCTCATCTTCAGATCCCAGCCTCCTTACAACACTGTTGCCTCCATATCTACCCTTTTGGGATCTGACCCATCTCAGCTCTCTGAAGTAAATTCAGTTTCTGAGACCACATCATTCCCATCAAACCAGTTGGTGATAGTTCCAGTAAACTGCTCATGTTCAGGCGAGTACTCTCAGGCAAACGCATCTTATATTGTTCAACCGAACGATACTCTTTTCTTGATTGCTAATAACACCTATCAAGGCCTCTCAACCTGTCAAGCTCTCCAGAATCAAAAAACTACGCGAACTGACGATATACTTAGCGGTGAAACACTCACTGTTCCTCTTAGATGTGCCTGTCCCACAAAGAACCAGAGTGATTTAGGTATAAGGTATCTCTTAAGTTACTTAGTCACACCGGGAGATGACGTTCCAGCTATTAGTGAACAATTTGGCTCAGCTACTGGGAGAACTCTCGAGGCTAATGGACTCCCTGAGCAAAATCCCACCATTTTTCCCTTCACAACACTCCTAATTCCTTTACAAAGCACGCCAACAAGTTCTCAAACTGTAGTGCCACCACCACCTCCAGCTTCATCTTCACCACCATCACCATCTCCAAACCCTGAAGAAAGCTCAAAGAAAACATGGCTTTATGTTGTGGTTGGGGTTGTTGGAGGAATTGCTCTTACAATAGTCATTGGAACCATTATTTTCTTCATGTTGTCCCGTAAAAGTAAGAAGCAACCCGGTCCAGTTATCGAATCGCAAAGCTTTGAGGCACATGAGAAACCACTCAACAAGAAGTTGGATGAAGAATCTCAGGAGTTTTTCGAGAGTATATCCGCTATAGCTCAATCCATCAAAGTCTACAAGTTTGAAGATCTGAAAGCTGCAACTGATAACTTCAGTCCTAGCTGTTGGATCAAAGGGTCTGTTTATCGTGGCCTAATCAATGGTGACTTTGCTGCCATTAAGAAGATGAATGGAGACGTGTCTAAAGAGATAGAATTGTTGAATAAGATCAACCATTCTAATCTAATTCGCCTCTCCGGTGTTTGTTTCAATGATGGTCATTGGTACCTGGTTTACGAGTATGCTGCTAGTGGACAATTGAGTGATTGGATTTATGATAGAAGCAATGAAGGGAAGTTTTTAAATTGGACAAAAAGAATACAGATTGCTTCCGATGTCGCCACGGGACTTAATTATCTACATAGTTTCACTAACTATCCGCATGTCCACAAGGATATAAAGAGCAGCAACATTCTTCTTGACAGTGATTTAAGGGCTAAAATTGCAAACTTTTCCCTGGCAAGGTCAACAGGTGACCAGGATGATGAATTTGTTTTGACAAGGCACATTGTTGGGACAAAAGGTTACATGGCTCCTGAGTACTTGGAAAATGGAGTTGTCTCCTCAAAGCTTGATGTCTATGCATTTGGGATTCTCACTCTGGAGATAATTACCGGGAAAGAAGTTGCTGCTTTACACAGTGAGGAAAGCAGGAACTTATCAGATGTTTTAAATGGTGCTCTATCTGAGGTAGATGGGCAGGAGGAGAGTTTGAAGCAACTCATTGATCCTTCACTGCATGAGAACTATCCTTCAGGACTTGCTGTTTTAGTGGTCAGATTGATTGATAGTTGCTTAAACAAAAACCCAGGAGATCGCCCGACCATGGATGAAATCGTGCAGTCTCTCTCAAGAATTTTGACTACTTCGCTGGCCTGGGAATTGTCTAGCAATGTATCTGGCTACCATATCTCTAGTTAGAGACCTAAGTGAATTCTTTCATCAATTACTCTTTCGTTTTTTCAACGTTTTGGTCACCATTCATTTCTAGTTTCCATTTGTAAAGATGAGATGTATTACAAAGTAGGAGCCGCAATTATTATATTTTTCAGCGTAGCGACACTTGAAATCATTAGTCTCTAAATTCTATGATCATAGTGGAAACAAGCTAAATATATCTATGTAAAATTTTAAATTTCATCCATGGTTGTCTTAGATTTAAGTCAACCAAGAAGATGGCTACCAGTAATTCCTAGACAGGATGTATTAAGATTGTTGCATAGGAGATCCATCAGATTCACCACCTAACTTGTTATTGAAAGGTTCTTCTGCGTTATGGATAAGAACTAAAATTGGAATCAAATGGCACAGATGCAGTTTCCAATTTCTAGCTGCAACTTCTTGTTATTCCTAGCCCATTCAGGGTAGGATGGAACAGGTAACCAGATGAACTGTTCAAGTCATTTACCTGATAACACTGGTTGTGACATCGATTCTACTCGCTCAATACTGCTAGTATAATATATTCAGGACAACCTTCTGTTATTGATCCTTCCTTCAGTACTTCATTCTTGATATTTTACACCTTATTACCTGAGGACTACCTTAGCAGTCAAAGTTGTTTCCTATCATATAAATCAAAAGTAATTGGAATTGTTTATTGATTCAAGAGAATGCGCTGTATTCTCTAGTTATTCTAATTTCTCTGCAACCTCTTGTCTGCTGCTCATGTCATGAACCTGATAAAATACTACAGAAATTGAAGAAAAAGGCAACGGACTTCGAAGATTTTTCCTCTTTTCAATTATTTGTAATTCAATTGGTCTTAATTTAGTGCCTTACGACCCCATATACCTACCATATAAAAGTTGATATTCTTAGAAATACATTCTGCCAAGCTGATACAGACAACAAAATTATTTAATGTTACTAATGAATCCAGTGAAGCTGAGTTTCAAAGTTCACACTCTCTCATTTCAATTTTTCAAATCTGCAAGTCTTTTGAAAAGTGTCATCCAACATGAATCAGCTTCTTCTGAGTCTCCTATTTTTGTTCTATTTATCTCCAAATCTCCATGCCCAACAAAGTTATTCAGGAAACGCGGTCATGGATTGTGATAATAGCGATGCAACGGGTCCATCTCCAGCTTTTCTCTACACCTGCAACGGCAAGAATCGATCCTGCCAAGCCTTTCTCATCTACAAATCTCAGCCTCCTTATAACACAATCTCTAGTATTTCAAACCTCCTGTCTGCAGACCCACTTGAGCTTGCTCGCATCAACAATTTCTCAAGCTCAGCTGTCTTCCCAACAGATAAAGAGGTAATAGTTCCTGTACTTTGCTCCTGCTCAGGGAAATACTATCAGGCCAACACCTCTTACACAATTCCAAGTAATTATGATACATATTTTACAATTGCCAACTACACTTATGAGGGTTTAGCAACTTGTAGCTCTCTTATTCACGAAAACAATTACAGCGAATTTGGCTTGGATATTGGTATGAAACTGCAGGTGCCACTTAGATGTGCTTGTCCTACAAGCAATCAAACCAAAAATGGCACAAAGTATCTATTAAGTTACTTGGTCAGTTGGGGTGATGAAGTTCGTAATGTCAGTAGGAGATTCTATGCGAGCACAAACAGTGTAACCTATGCAAATGGGTTCACTGAAGATAATCCAACTGTTTTTCCTTTTACCACTATTCTTATTCCACTGTCAAATGAACCTTCAAGCTCTCAAACCATAATTCACTATCCACTACCGCCCAATTCTTCTCCTTCCAATCCATTTCATCGGATCGAGAGACCAGGTAAGGGATCTCAAAGAACAATCACAATTGGAATTTCCTTGCTAGTCATGTCCTTCATTTTATCTATGGTCTTGTTGCTTTACAAAAAGAAAATATATGGAGCTCGGAAGGATGGAAAGGAGAAAAATATATTATCTATGTCAGAAGAATTCCGACATCGCGTTGCTGAGGTAGATCAAGGGTTGAAAATCTACAAATTTGAGGAGCTAAGGGTGGCTACCAAAGATTTCAGCACCGGAAATAGGTTGAGTTGTTCCGTCTATCAAGGGGTACTCGGTGGACAAGTAGTAGCGATAAAAAAGATGAGCAAAGATGTATCTAATGAGGTGATTTTTCTGAGAAAGACTAACCACTTCAATTTAATAAGGCTTTATGCTGCGTGTAAGCATCAGGAGGGTTTCTACCTTATCTATGAGTTTATGGAGAATGGTTCTTTGAGTGATTGGCTCTGCAGAAAGGATTGTCTTGAAGTTCAAAGTTGGAATTATAGGATTCAGATTGCCTTGGATGTTGCTAATGGGCTTCACTATCTTCACAACTTCACTGATCCTATATGTGTGCACAAGCGCATCTGTAGCAGCAATGTTCTACTCAACAGACATTTAAGGGCTAAAATTGCTAACTTCAGCTGTGCACATTCAGCAAAGCAAGAAGAATACATGAATTCTTCAATGAGGTTGGCGTTGGGGGAAAAAGGTTACATGGCTCCTGAGTATATAGAATATGGCTTGGTGGCTCCTGAGATTGATGTATATGCTTTCGGGGTTGTTCTGCTGGAATTAGTAACTGGAAAGGAAGCAGTTTTTATACAGGATGAAGAAGAAATGCAATTATCGGAAGCAATAATTTCAATTATGGAGGAAGGTGATGGAGAAGCTGAACTTGGTGGCCTTATAGATCCTTGTCTGATGGAGAAGTGTAGTATGAAACTTGTCCTGCGACTGGTGAAGTTGAGTCTAGCCTGCTTGGAACAAGAACCAGAACGTAGACCAAGTATGGGTGAAATAGTCTCCTCACTTTTGAAGATTCAAGTTGATGTACAGAAATCAGAACCATATTTGTGGAGGGGGGGCAATTTCTGATGTAAATGTTGACCTATATAGTGTTCAATTGACAGATGCAGTAGCATATATACTTTTACTTTACAGTTCTATTATATTATAGATTGAAAATAAGCCAGAATATAAACTCATTATGAGGTTAATTAAACATTGCTCTATTCACACTATAAAACCATCCATAACTTAAACTGAAAGATTGATAATGTACACTGATTTTCATTGCATGAATTGGATGTAGGAGATCTACTTGGACTTGTCAGCCCAGTTACTTCTATGCTAAATCAACGAGCTGTGACAGGGCTGATGAGTCGAGTAAAATCTTCTGTTTCCATCCCAGATGTCCATCTTTCAAATGTCTCAGGAGGTGACTGAGTGAGAACTGTGAGGTTGAAGACAATTTCTGCCATGCTTGGCCTTTCTGAAGACTCCTCCAGAGTGCACAACCTTGCCAAGGTTGCCAAGCTCAGAGCACTATCAATGGGATAAAACCTCTCCAAGCAGGGATCCATCCACTTTCTTAGACTCTCTTCTCTTTTCTCTTCAATTTCCAAGACGGCTTTGATTTCCTTGCACAGCAGAACAATCTCGCCATTTTCTTTGGTTACCATGGCCTTCTTTCCAGAAAGCAATTGTAACAAAACAACTCCATAATCAAATACATCAACTTTTGGCATCAATGAGTCTGTGGCAGGTCTAGCCATTGAGAAATTTGCTATTTTCGCCCGAAATGTGGAATCGAGAAGAATATTAGTTGTTCGAATATCCTTGTGAACGATGCTTGGTTGAGTGTGTTCATGCATGTATTGCAGGCCATTGGCCACATCTAGTGCTACATGTAACCTTTGACTCCAAGTGAGGAAACCCGCAGAGCTTGAGGAAGATTCAGAGGTGGGATGCAACCATTTTTCCAGCGACCCATTTTCTGCATATTCATAGACCAAGAAGCGATTTCCTTCTCTGTCAAATCCAGATGACATCCCCATTAGTTTAACCAGATTTGCATGACTGACTTTCTGCAAAATCTTTAGTTCTTCTGTGACATCATCCTTGGTTTTCTTCACTGCCAAGACCCGGCCATTGATTTTGGCCCTATATACTGATCCTCGTATCTTATAATGTTCATTTAGATCCATCGTGCCCTCCATGATCTCTTTAACCTCATAAATGATCGGCTTGCTCAGATATCCTGAAACCCCTGGAAGCAGCTTATCTGGTGTGATCTTTGCCTCAAAACTCTCCAGTTTTGTAAGTTCCTTTGTTTGAATGAGATCGCCGGTCTCCAAACAAGATCCAGTGCGATCAAAAGCTTTAGTTCTCTTATATGAACAACGTTTATGGGCCAGAAAAGCAATCAAAAGGAAGATCAAAAGAGCGCTTGCAATGCTTGCAGCAACAATGATGATCCAACGATTCCTGGATTCTCTTCTTTCAGGAGAGGGGTATTGCTGAGAGAGAACTGGCAACTGGGACACAGGGATCAATACCGGGAGGTAGACTGCAGCAGTAAAGTTCACATAGTTGTTTTCAATCACAATGTTACGTTCAGAGGCATTAAGTTTAGCAGCAACTTTCGTGAGATCATCACTAGGTTGCCACACATAAGTAATGAGATAAGCAATTCCGCTCTCCAAATGAGTATTTGAAGGGCACTTACAGAACAAAGGAAATATAACCTTGTCACCAGCATGCAAGAGGGTTGGAGTCAGACTGGGGTTCAAAGCTTCCACCTCTTGCCAACGGGTGAGGTTCTCAAATGAAGTAGTCGAAACCAAGTAGAAGCTTTCACCTTGCTGGATTTGGTAAGTTATGTTGGCAAAAGACCGGTTACCTGTGCAACCACAAGGTTTAGGTACAAGCAAAAGTTGATTTGGAAATAATGGGGTGTCCTCAGACTCCAGGTTGCTTGCAGTTGCTATTTCCTTACGACTGACCCCAAATAGATCAGAAATGTTTCCGAGGTCCAAGAAATTTGGTGGCTGGGCAAGGTAAGTGAAATATGTAGAGCATGTGGTAGGTGAATCAACAGGACATGAAAAGTTTGAGGCAGGTGGTGCTTGTGAGGTGACATATGTGGAGGAAAATAAAAGGATCAAGAGAAGAAGAGCCTGTGTGGAAAAGAAAGGGAGCAAAGATATTGCCATGAACATAAGCTTGGATGATTCAGATTTTGAAAGAAGCTGTCAGATGAACGTAAAAACGTAATTCGCCAAGTGTCGCTTAAGGTTGATAGAAAAGCTAAGCAGCATTGTTAGCCTGGAGGTTTTATTCTAATGAATTCAAGAGGCCTTGTCTTTAGCTTTGATTTGAATGATTCTCTTGGTTATCTTCTCCTTGATGTAGACATTATAAAAAATAAAAAAAATAATTTTTTTTTTTTGCCTACAATACACATTATATTATTTGGCTGACAAGTTAGTACACCGAAAGGAATCAATCATGACAAAAGCCCATAGAAGTCAGAGGGCCAATGTTTAGTGAACAACTAATTTGATGGTTCCTCTAGTCCAGGATTGTTTACACAGATGAATTTTAAAAACTTTTTCTCTACTGTAGCATCAGAGTCTGACTAATAAAGTAAGCTCTGTAGAATCAACTCAGTTGGTCTGTCCACAAAACTGCCTACACGCTGCCTGAGTTGTCAGAAATATCCTATCAAGTTGGATTACATTTGTTGCAAAATAATCACAACAGAGCATAAAAAAGACAGAGCGCGCAAACGAAAGGATTTTCCAGTCTGATATTTGCGACCAAATCAAAGGATCAATCATCTCTTTCACATTTATCCTTGAGTGGCTTGAGAAAGGGAGAGAGAGAGAGACACAGTATTCTCTCTTCCCTAAACTATCATAACTTCAAAAATACATGGAAGAATATGAATTCCATTTTCTTTTCAAAATAAAAGTGTGTTAGTGGTAATAAGCAAAGAAAAGTCAGTGCAGAGAAAACTCACGTGTGGCTCATTAGTTTACTGCTGGGAAGAAACGAAGTTGTACAAGATCACGAGATAATTTCTGAAGGCTCATTTCCTTTGTAGACTTGCCAGGATGGTGTACTGAGGTATAAAGAGCGAGTTTACATCGGAAGCAATGCAGATTTGAAGAGAAAATTGTCGTCGGCGGTTCATGCTTCCGCTGTGGGTGGTCAGGTAGGAATTCAAAACCCTCTTCGAAGAATCAAGGGAATGTTTTATTGGCCTCAACTGAAACATATAGTAAAGCATGAAACAATGTTGTCATCACTGCCGAACGGCGGATGATACCGGTAACCAAACTTGTACAACCATACTTGAAAATGAAATTACTAGATACATTTTTATCGTACCGATCCAACCTAATAACATTATTTGGACAGTGATCTGGTTTTTGTGGCAAAAACACTGTTTTTTTTAAAAAAAAAAATTAAAATTATTTTTTTTAGTATATATATATATATATATATATATATATATATATATATATATATATAAAAAATAAATTTTAAAAAATAAAAAAATT
>Ga0307515_10026250_pt1 | contig 10034 bp, 8 predicted proteins | sample 17_EM_MG_FD_194513 | JGI IMG/M metagenome (GOLD analysis project Ga0307515, IMG submission 194513) | Populus trichocarpa ectomycorrhiza microbial communities from riparian zone in the Pacific Northwest, United States - 17_EM | ecosystem: Host-associated > Plants > Roots > Unclassified | place...
GCGGCGGCGTTCCGGGGCATCTCCGACGTCCGCGAGGCGGCGTCGGCGCGGGGTCAGGCGTGGTGGGACCTCACGCCCCTTGGCGACATCGACGCCATCTCGCTCGGCGCCCAGGAGGCGCCGAAGTACCACGGCGACAACGCCCAGCTGCTCATCGACCTGCGCGCCCACACCAAGGCCGGGCGCCGGATCGCGCTCGTCTTCCCCGCGCACGGCCCGGCCGAACGCGCGGTGGAACTGCTGCGCACGGCGGAGTTCGGCGCGCACCTGGCGCCGTCGGTCGACACCCTCGCCGACCTCGAACCCGCCACGATCACGGTCACCACCGGCTCGCTCGGCTCAGGGCTGATCTTCGACCGGCAGAGCGTGGACGAGGCGGCCGGCCTGGTCGTCATCACCGGCGACGACATCACCGGCGGGCGCGGCACCAGCACCCGCGACATGCGCAAGATGCCCTCGCGCAGGCGCGGCGGCGTCGACCCGCTCGAACTGTCCGCCGGCGACTTCGTCGTCCACGAGACCCACGGCGTCGGCCAGTACATCGAGATGGTCCGCCGCACCATCAACGACGCCGAGCGCGAGTACCTCCTCATCGAGTACGCGCCCAGCAAGCGCGGCCAGCCCGGCGACCGCCTGTTCGTGCCGACCGACCAGCTCGACATGCTCACCCGCTACGTCGGCGGCGAGCAGCCGACCGTGCACCGCCTCGGCGGCGCCGACTGGCAGAAGACGAAGGCCCGCGCGCGCAAGGCCGTCAAGGAGATCGCCGCCGAGCTCATCAAGCTCTACGCCGCCCGCCAGGCCACCGAGGGCTACGCCTACGGCGAGGACACGCCCTGGCAGCGCGAGCTCGAAGACGCCTTCCCGTACCACGAGACGCCCGACCAGCTCTCCGCGATCGAAGAGGTCAAGGGCGACATGCGCAAGCTCATGCCGATGGACCGCCTCATCTGCGGCGACGTCGGCTACGGCAAGACCGAGATCGCCGTCCGCGCGGCCTTCAAGGCCGTCACCGAGGGCAAGCAGGTCGCGATCCTGGTCCCGACGACGCTGCTCGCGCAGCAGCACTACAACACCTTCACCGAGCGGATGTCGCAGTTCCCGGTGTCGATCAAGCAGCTGTCGCGCTTCCAGACGCCGAAGGAGGCCGACGAGGTCCTCGCCTCGATGTTCGCCGGCGAGGCCGACATCGTCATCGGCACCCACCGCCTCCTCCAGCCGACGACGCGTTTCAAGGACCTCGGCCTCGTCATCGTCGACGAGGAGCAGCGCTTCGGCGTCGAGCACAAGGAGCACCTCAAGCAGCTCCGCGCGGCCGTCGACGTCCTGTCGATGTCGGCGACGCCGATCCCCCGCACCCTGGAGATGGCCGTCACCGGCATCCGCGAGATGTCGACGATCGCGACCCCGCCCGAGGAGCGCCACCCGGTCCTGACCAGCGTCGGCGCCTACGACGAACGCCAGATCACCGCCGCCATCAAGCGCGAGCTGCTGCGCGACGGGCAGGTGTTCTACCTGCACAACCGGGTCGAGTCGATCGAGAAGGCGGCCCGCCGCATCCGCGAGCTCGTGCCCGACGCCCGGGTCGTCACCGCCCACGGCAAGATGGGCGAGGACCGCCTTGAGAAGATCATGGTCGGCTTCTGGGAGAACGAGTACGACGTCCTCGTCGCGACCACGATCATCGAGTCGGGCATCGACATCCCCAACGCGAACACGCTCATCGTCGAACGCGCCGACCTGCTCGGCCTCTCGCAGCTGCACCAGATCCGCGGCCGCGTCGGCCGGGGCCGCGAGCGCGCGTACTCCTACTTCCTGTACCCGCCCGACAAGCCGCTCACCGAGCACGCCCACGAGCGCCTCGCGACGATCGCGCAGCACACCGAACTGGGCGCCGGCATGTACGTGGCGATGAAGGACCTGGAGATCCGCGGCGCCGGGAACCTCCTCGGCGGCGAGCAGTCCGGGCACATCGCCGGGGTCGGCTTCGACCTGTACGTGCGGATGGTCGGCGACGCCGTCGCGTCCTTCAAGGGCGACAAGCGCGAACCGCTCCAGGAGGTCAAGGTCGACCTCCCCGTCGACGCCAACATCCCCTACGACTACATCTCCGTGGAGCGCCTCCGGCTGGAGATGTACCGCAAGCTCGCCGAGGTCCGCACCGAGGAGCACCTCGCCGAGGTCCGCGCCGAGATGACCGACCGCTACGGCGAGGCGCCCGAACCGGTAGACAACCTCGTCGAGGTCGCGCGCTTCCGGCTCATGCTGCGCAAGTACGGGATCACCGAGGTCGCGCTCCAGGGACGGCACATCCGGTTCTCGCCGATGGACCTGCCCGACTCCAAGCAGCTGCGGCTCAAGCGGTACTTCCCCGACGCGGTGTACAAGACCGCCGGGGACGTCGTGTCGCTCCCGCGGCCGACGACCGGGCGCATGGGCGGGCCGCCCCTGTCGGGATTGCCGCTGCTCAAATGGGCCGGGGAGCTCGTCACGACCGTTCTCGACGCGCCGCAGCCGGTCCGGTGAAGCTCGGATAGGCTGCTTGCCGTCGTGAGGAACTACGAAGGACAGAGGGACGCCGTGACCGCCTTGACCGTACGTCGCATCGCCGCCAAGGCGGCCCTCGCCGGCATGGGCCTGCTCGCCGTGGCGGGGCTGTCGGCCTGCCGGGTCGAGTCCGGGGCCGCGCTCTTCGTACAGGACGAGCGGGTCAGCGAGCAGTACGTCGACGACGTGGTCGAAAGCGCCCCGGACGGCATCGAGGCCGCCGGGATCGAGATCGGCCAGGTGCGGCAGCACGTCGTCCAGCAGCTCGCGATCGCCGAACTCGCCGAGCAGATCGCCGCCGAGAGCGGCGCGCCCCTGCCCGGGCCCGACTACACCGGCGCCGCGAAGACCTACGGCAGCGACAGCACGAACGAGTTCGTGCAGGTCACCGCCCGCGGCGACGCCTACCTTGAGTTCCTGCTCACCGCGGCGCCGACCGTGACGGCCACCGACGCCGACGTCGAGGCGCTGGTCTCCCGGCTCAACGCGCCGGCCGAGGACCTCGCGCAGACCACCGCCATCGTCAGCGCCAGCCTCACGTCGCCGCTGAACCAGGCCGCCTTCAGCCGGTACGCGACCCTCGACCGCCTCGTCACCGAGCACGAACTGCTCGCCAACCCGCGCTACGGCGAGATCGGCATCAGCGCCGCCGACCTGCTCATCATCGACCCGGCGAACGGACAGCCCGTGATCGACCCGAACACCGGACAGCCCCGGCAACTGCCGCTCGTCGTCGCCATCCCCACCACCGCGACCTGATCCCCGTGGCTCCCCGCATCGTCCTCCTCGTCACCTCGCCGCGCCTGCCCGCGGGGCTCCTGTCGGCCGACGCGTGGAACGAGCTGCGCCGCGCCAAGGCCGTCTTCACCGGCGCCGACTCCGCGCAGGCCAACGCGATCCGCCGGTCGGGCGTCAACGTCACCGTCCTCGACGAGGCCACCGCCGCCGACGTCCTCCTGTCCACCGTGGACGGTGCCACCACCGTGTGGCTGTCCGGACCCGACGGCGACCCCCGCCTCGCCCGGACCCTCGGCACGAAACTCGCCAAGAACCCGTCCTCGGCCGAGATCGAGCTGTGCCACGGGTCCTGGGACCCGCCCGGCGGCAGACTCCTCGACGTCGTGTCCACGATGGACACCCTGCGCTCGCCCGGCGGGTGCCCCTGGGACGCCGAGCAGACGCACGAGTCGCTGCTGCCGTACCTGGTCGAGGAGGCCTACGAGGTCATCGACGCCGTGCGGTCCGGCGACAAGGAGCACCTGCGCGAAGAGCTCGGGGACCTGCTGCTCCAGGTCGCCTTCCACGCCCGCATGGCCCAGGACGACCCGGACGAGGAGACGCGCTTCGGCATCGACGACGTGTCGGGGGATCTCGTCGCGAAGCTGGTGAGGCGGCACCCGCATGTCTTCGCCGGCGTCGAGGTGTCGGGGGCCGACCAGCTCAACGACAACTGGGAAGCGATCAAGGCCGAGGAGAAGCCGGACCGCGAGTCGTCCATGGACGGCGTCGCGATGAGACAGCCGGCGCTGCCCCTGGCGGCGAAGTTGCAGTCGCGGGCGGCGCGGGCGGGATTGGCGGAGGCGGCGGGGATCGAGACACCCGCCCCCGGGGCCGGGCTCACCGAGGAGGCACTCGGGGAGCGGCTGTTCGCGCTGGTCGCGGAGGCCCGCCAAGCCGGTCTCGACGCCGAGCTGGCGCTGCGCCGGACCGCCCTCGACTTCGCCGAGCGCGTCCGCGCGGCGGAGAAGGACGCGGGTTAGCCCCACCCCCCAAAATCCCCCAAAACCACCCCACGCGTTCACTTTGTCGACAATCGACAGGCAAACCCGCAGACTGTCCGATCCTCGACAGTGTTCGCCCGAAAAGCCCGCTAGCCGTCCTGAATATCCCCTTTTACACCTCGCAAAAGCGCCCAAATAACCAGGCTGGCCACCTGATACCTTGATCCGCTAGTCTCGTTGACCATGTCCCCAGACGACGCAAGCGCGACCGTCGCCCAGGTCCCCGGGAACACCTCCGTCGCGATCGGGGCACCCTCGATCGCCGACGGTCCGCATCTCTGGCGCCTGGCCGCCGAGGCCGGATCCCTCGACGTCAACTCCCCGTACAGCTACCTGCTCTGGTGCCGCGACTTCGCCGGCACGAGCGTCGTGGCGCGCGACGGAGGCAGACCCGTCGGGTTCATCTCGGGCTACACCCGGCCGGACCAGGCCCGCACCCTCTTCGTCTGGCAGGTCGCCGTCGCACCGACGCACCGGCGGCGCGGCCTCGCCAGACGCATGCTCGACCACCTCGCCGATTCCCTTGCGCCGCAAGGAGTCGAGGCCGTCGAGGCGACGGTGACCCCGTCAAATGAATCGTCCACGCGGCTGTTCACCTCGTTCGCGAAAGCGCACGGGGCGACGGTTGAGCGTGACGTGCTGTTCGCCGAGGACCACTTCCCCGGCGGCGGAGCGCACGAACCAGAGGTCCTGTTCCACATCGGACCCCTGCGCCGTGCGACTCCGCCGGTCGGCGGAAACGGCTCCGTCACCGGGTAATGCCGACCCGGTGACGTGCTCCACCGCGCCCTCCGGCAAGGGGCGGTGCACGTCGGCGACCGGCTGAACCAGGCCGACCCTGGAGGATAATGCGCATATTCGAAGAAACCGAGTCGCAAGTCCGCTCCTATTGCCGCGGCTGGCCCGCGGTCTTCGTCAGAAGCAAGGACAGCCATGTCTTCGACGAGACCGGGAAGTCCTATCTGGACTTCTTCGCCGGCGCGGGTGCCCTCAACTACGGGCACAACCATCCGGTGCTCAAGAACGCACTGCTGGAATATCTGACCGACGATCACATCGTCCACTCGCTCGACATGTACACCGAGGCCAAGGCCCGTTTCCTGGAGACCTTCCGGGACGTGGTCCTGCGGCCGCGCAACCTCGACTACCGCGTCCAGTTCCCGGGCCCGACCGGGACGAACGCCGTCGAGGCCGCACTCAAGATCGCCCGCAAGGTCACCGGGCGCACGACCATCGCCCGGTTCACCAACTCCTTCCACGGCATGACCCTCGGGTCGCTGGCGGTCACCGGCAACGGCCGCAAGCGGCACGGCGCGGGCGTCCCCCTCGAACACACGCTCACGCTCCCCTTCGACCAGTACCTCGACGGGTCCACGCCGGACCTGTTGTGGCTGCGGCGGTTGATCGAGGACTCCAGCAGCGGCGTCGGCCTCCCGGCCGCCGTTATCGTGGAGACCGTGCAGGGGGAGGGCGGCATCAACGTGGCCAGTCCGGAGTGGCTGCGCGCGTTGTCGCTGCTGTGCTCCGAGCACGGGATGCTGCTGATCGTCGACGACGTCCAGATGGGCTGCGGCCGCACGGGTCCGTTCTTCAGCTTCGAGGAGTCCGGCGTCGTGCCCGACGTCGTGTGCCTCTCGAAGTCCCTGAGCGGGTACGGCCTGCCCTTCGCGGTGACGCTGCTGCGACCGGAGCTCGACATCTGGGAACCGGGCGAGCACAACGGCACCTTCCGGGGCTACAACCCGGCGTTCGTCACCGCGACGGCCGCGCTGGACGAGTTCTGGCGGGACCGGTCGCTGCGCGACGCCGTCGACGCGAACGGCTCCTTTGTGGACGGTGAGCTGCGGCGGATCGCCGACGAGCACGCCGATTCAGGGGCGGTCGTGCGCGGTCGCGGGCTGGCGCGGGCGCTGGCCTTCGACGACCCGCAGATCGCCGGGGCGGTGTGCCGCAACGCTTTCGAGCGCGGCCTGCTGCTGGAGACGGCCGGCAGCGACGACGAGGTGGTCAAGCTGCTCCCGCCGCTGACCACGCACCAGGAGGACCTTGGCGCCGGATTGTCCATAGTGGCCGATTCGGTCCGGGCGGCGAGGAAGGAACTGGCATGATCGTGCGGACTCTGGAAGAGATCGCGGGCACCGACCGCGACGTGATCGGCAACGACCGCGACAAGGCGCAGGGCACGTGGCGGTCGCTGCGGCTCGTGCTGGCTCGCGAAGGCGTCGGATTCTCGCTGCACGACACCGTTCTCTACGCCGGGACGAAGACCTCCATGTGGTACGCCAACCACATCGAGGCCGTCTACGTCATCGACGGCGAAGGCGAGCTGATCGACCACGACAACGGCCGGAGCCACCGGCTCGCGCCGGGCACGATGTACCTGCTCGACGGGCACGAGAAGCACACGCTGCACGCGCACACCGATCTGCGGACGGTCTGCGTGTTCAACCCGCCCGTCACCGGCCGCGAAGTGCACGACGCCGACGGCGTCTACCCCCTTATGACCGAGACCGGAGAGGAAGACTGATGTCCGTCACCGACCATGGGATCCGCGACCTGTACCCGACCCGGATCGGCGCCGAGGCGGCGCTGCTCTACCGCAAGGAGGACCCGGTCGTATACGGGCGGCCCAACGAGGGCCTGCTCGACCGGGCGACGCTGGACTCCTACGAGGACAACGGATTCCTGACCGTCGAGGAGCTGATCACCCCGGCGGAGCTGCTGGAGTACCAGGCCGAGCTGGAGCGCCTGCTCACCGACGACGCGATCAAGCGGGACGAGCGGACGGTGCTGGAGAAGGACTCCGGCGAGGTCCGCTCGATCTTCGAGGTGCACAAGATCAGCGAGGTCATTGCCGGTCTCGTCGCCGATGAGCGCGTCGTCGGCCGGGCCCGCCAGATCCTGGGCTCGGACGTCTACGTGCACCAGTCGCGCGTGAACTACAAGCCCGGGTTCAAGGGCAAGGAGTTCTACTGGCACTCCGACTTCGAGACCTGGCACGCCGAGGACGGAATGCCGCGGATGCGCGCGGTGAGCATCTCGATCGCCCTGACCGACAACCACGCCTACAACGGCGGGTTGATGATCATGCCGGGTTCGCACAAGACCTTCGTCTCGTGCGTCGGTGAGACCCCTGCCGACCACTACCGCGAATCCCTGCGGGAGCAGGAGATCGGAACACCCGACCCGCTCAGCCTCGCGGTCCTGGCCGAGAAGCACGGCATCGAGCTGTTCACCGGGCCCGCCGGTTCGGCGACGATGTTCGACTGCAACTGCATGCACGGCTCGAACGGCAACATCACGCCGTTCGCGCGGTCGAACGTCTTCGTCGTGTTCAACAGCGTCGACAACACCTGCGTCCAGCCGTACGCCGCGCCGGGCCGCCGCCCGGACTTCGTCGCGGCTCGCGACTTCACGCCGGTGAAGTAGTTGTCGCCGAAAGGGCGGGCGACGGTTCGTCGCCCGCCCTTTCGCATGTCCCGCAACGCTTCCGGGTCGCGAGGTGGTATCCCCACGTGGCGGTCGACAGCGCCAGGCCCCAGGCGAGGAACACGAGTTCGGTGCCGTAGAGCGCCCACTGCTCCGCCAGCTCCGCGAAGGTGAAGTCCCGCACCATCAGCGCCACGCCGATCACCCCGTAGGCGACCAGCGCCGCCGACACGACCGCGGCCGGTGCCAGCGCGAACACCCGGGGAACGATGCGCCCCCAGCGCATCCCGAGGCCGAGTGTGAGAAGGCCGCCCATCGCGGGCACCCCGCACAGCGCGACGGCGGTCGGAACGTCGACGGCCGCCCGCACCTCGGCGATCGTGGCCGCCGAGGCGCCGAACTCGATCCCGACGAACCACAGCAGGTGCGGCAGGCTGAAACCGAGGATCGGGACCGCGCAACCGGCGTAGGCCGACCAGCGCACCCAGCGCGCGACGGGCTCCCGGCCGGATGTCCGGGGATGCCCGCAACGGCGCGACTTCGCCAGGCCGACCGCCACCCACGCCAGCAGCAGGGCGACGGCGAGCTGGACGAGTCGGTGCGCGACGTCGCGCCAGTCGGTGGGACGCCCCGCGAGCCCGGCGGGGATCTGGAAGACCAGGTGGCCGGGAAAGGACAGGACGACGAGCGCCCCGGTTGCCGCCCACAGTCCGATGTCGACGGTCCGACGCGGCCGGATCAGCGCGATGGTCGCGACACCGACGGCCAGCGCGGCGAGCATGACGGCACCCCAACCCGGCCAGAAGCCGAGCGGCCCGACGTCAGCCGCACCGCACCCGTTGGCGAGCGCCGCCGGATCGGACTCGCCGGGTCGGCATGCGGTGTGGCCGAGGCGCCAGCCGCTCGCCCAGTAGAAACGGAGAGCGAGGTACGCGGCGGTCGCCGCGACGGCGACGAGCGCGGTCTTGCGGATGAAGGGAGCGCGCGGGGTGGTGGCTGTCATGGGGACAAGGCTCGCGCCGGGGTGGTGGCGCGGCATGGTCGCGGAGGGGGAAGGGGGTCCCCCGGGTGGGTGAAATGTGGTGGGGGGTCAGGGGGATCCGGCAGGCCGGGGAGCCCTAGATCCCATGCCCCTTCCGATGCAGCGCCGACATCACCGTCTCGATCCGCACCAGCCCCACCGCCGCCGCTGTGGCGATCACCGCGCGCGGTTCCGTCCACTTCGACCGCATCGCGCGCCTCGCCCACTGGAGTGCGTCCTTGCGCTGCCCGACGGCGGCGTGCCAGCAGGCGAGCTGCCCGTACACGCGCGCGGCGCCCTGCGGGCAGCCGTGCAGTTCCGGGTGGCGGCTGAGCATCCAGTGCAGTGAGCTGATCTTGGTGTCGTAGCGGGCGGCGAAGTGCGAGTTCCCCCAGTGGACGCGCACCAGCGGCTCGTCGACGTGTGTGATCGGTGCCCGTCGGGCGGCGCGCAGGAGCAGGTCCCAGTCCTCGTTCTGGCTTCCGGGCGCGTCTTCGGCGACCATCCCCAGACCGCCGAGCAGCGCGGCCCGGCGCAGCAGGAACGTCGACGAGTGCAGCATCATCATCCGCGACCGCAGCAGGTCGACGTGCCGGATCGTCGCCATGCCCGCCAGCCGGGGCACGACCGCGCCCTCGTAGGCGACCTCGACGGCGCACGTCACCAGCTCGGCGTTCGGGGAAAGCGCGGCGACCTGCCTGCGCAAACGCCCGGGGAGCCAGACGTCGTCGTCGTCGCAGAACGCGATGAGATCTGTTTCGAGGGCGTCGATCCCGGTGTTGCGGGCCCCGGCGAGGCCCGGGGTGCGCAGGTTCTTGGTGACGCGGACCGAGCGCGGGCCGTCCTGGACGAAGCTCTCGTCGGGTTTGGCCCGGTCGAAGACGACGACGATGTGCATCTCACCCGGGTAGTCCTGGGTGAGGATCGCGTCGAGGGTGTCGCGCAGCTGCTGCGGGCGGCGGTGTGTCGGCACGACGACGCCGACCGAGGGCCAGTTCTTCTCCTGCTGTGACACCTACTCCCGCCCCACGCTGACCGGGGTGATGACGACCGGGCCGATCGGCTCCGGGCGGGAATCGGCGGGCGCGGCCTGTAGCGGCAGCGCGGGCGCGGGGACCGCGGACAGCGCCGGAGCGGTGTCGACCGGCTCCGGCGGCTCGACCGGCCTGGTCGTGTACCCGTACCGGTTCAGCAGCGGCGCCGTCAGCGTCCGCACCAGGCGCTGCTGCGTCGACGGCAGCTCCTCGCGCCACTCC
>Ga0307515_10026251_pt1 | contig 10033 bp, 4 predicted proteins | sample 17_EM_MG_FD_194513 | JGI IMG/M metagenome (GOLD analysis project Ga0307515, IMG submission 194513) | Populus trichocarpa ectomycorrhiza microbial communities from riparian zone in the Pacific Northwest, United States - 17_EM | ecosystem: Host-associated > Plants > Roots > Unclassified | place...
GAAAATTTACTTAATGTATAAAACAAAAGACAAAAAAAAAATTAATTGATAAGAAATTTGCATATAGGAACAGCAGCTGAACAAAAAACCCTTTTTATTAGACAATGGAAGATAAAGAAAAAAAAAGGGGGGGGGAAATTGGGGCAGCTGTGTGTGTGTATTATATTATATTATATTATATTAACATATGTCAAGTCAGTTAACAATAATAAACAATAAAAACCTTCCTTCCTGTAGCAATAATTCATTAAACTAATATATATATATATAAAATAAGGGGGCAATTGCCCTCTTTTGACTCACTGTGGCTCCGTAACTGGTTATTAGGTGAGGTTCCAGGATATAATTTATATTATTTTATAACACACCCCCTCAAGTGAAAGTCTTTTGGGCTTCAAACTTGTATAGACCCATATTACTTTGTGCTTAATTTTTATCAAATAAATAAAGATGATGAGATTCGAACTCGTAACCGCTTGGTCATCAAAACTCTGATATCATGTCAAAGAACAAATTCAACCCAAAAACTTAAATTATTAAGTAAGGTCTTAGGATAAGATTTATATTATTTTCTAATACGTCGGACATCGTGCATTAACTAAGCTCTTTTTATTTTATTTTTCGCCTTGAACGGAAGCTTGCCTGTTTCTAAGTTCCTGTGAGTCAATTTGTTCTCTTCATTAACTAAACTCAGGAAGTGGAACAAATGCTGAGATAGCCAGACATGGTGTTGATCAAATGTAAGGCAACCTGAGGTTTTGCTGCATAAAATGCAGTTTATCACATAAGATTATATAGATTTTTTTTTCCCTGAACCACAAGAGCTAGAAGATGAAAGTTTTGGAGAATAGATTAAATCTCAGTATTGGGAATGAGTTCACAAAAATCAGGTTCTCCACATGGAGAAAATTTGTCATAGTAGTAGTCAGAGTATTTTAGCAGCATATATATATATATATATATAAAAGACATCACATACTCAAGCATTGCAAATGAATCAGATTACTGAGACAGTGAGCTGTGAGTTATTTCTATAATCAATCTTTGGATATAAATATGGTGAAAGCAATACATTGAATATCTCCAGTAATTGTGTGAAAAATAAATAACATGGCAGCTGAAAGCCAGAAGAATTTTAGATCAAGCCCTTACGGTAACTTGCAATTTCAGATGGATTGATTCGCATCCATCACTGAACAATATTACAAGCTATGGAAGATAAATTTGAGGTAAAAAAAAATTGAACAATGTGATAAGAGATAACCTTAGCTCATTCACTTCCCGTTTTATCACAAACACTCGGTGACCAGACAGCCAAATCTTCACCAGAATGCCCTTTGTCCAAGAATGGGTGGAAGCCTTCTCATCTTCCACGAGGATTTACTAGCTGAGAAAATACAGCACTAGTGGCAGCATCCTCAGCATCATCGTCTGTTCCAGAGTTCCCTCCATCAATTATACTTACGCTGTTATCAAATGGTTCAAGTGGTGTCAACGGAATGCCTGGGATATGGTTTGTGCTGTTATCTTCAGGTTCCATGAGTGCAGATGAGGTCTCCTCAAGCTGAAGAGCATACTCGAGATTCCATAAGACGTCTCCCATTGATGGCCTGTCAACTCCATGCTCTGCAAGGCATTTCTCAGCTGTCTCCCCAAATTTCTTGAGAGAAGCTGGATTCACCTTACCTGCTAGATTGGAGTCCATGATTTGATCCAACATGCCCTTCTTCTGCCAGGTCATTGCCCACTCTGCTATATTGACTTGTTCCCTCGGGAGAACAGGGTTTAGAGCCGGTCTAGTGCAGAGAACTTCCATTAGAACCACTCCAAATGAATACACATCTGACTTCTCTGTGAGTTGTTGCCTTCTGAAGTACTCAGGATCAAGGTAACCAAAGCTACCCTTAACAGCTGTGCTCACATGGGTCTGATCAAGAGATGGGCCTGTTTTTGAGAGGCCAAAATCAGCAACTTTGGCCACGAAATTTTCATCCAACAGAATGTTTGTTGTCTTGACATCTCGGTGAATAATGCTTTGAGCAGCACCTGTGTGGAGATAATGCAGGCCCCTGGCAGCCCCAATGCATATTTCTAGTCGTTGCTTCCATGATAGAGGTGGAAGATCAGTTCCATATAGATGGCTCCTAAGGGGTCCATTAGCCATGTATTCATAGACAAGAATCATTTCTGACCGCTCATCACAATAGCCAATAAGAGAGACAAGATGACGGTGGCGAAGCTTCGATAACATTTCAATCTCAGTTCGGAATTCAGCAAGACCTTGTTCGGATCTGGGATTTCCTCTTTTGACAGCTACTTTGGTTCCATCTTCAACGGTTCCTTTGTACACCCTGCCAAAACCACCAACCCCAAGAAGCAGGCTCTCATCGAACTTGTTCGTTGCATCGAGGATTTCTTGGAATGTGAAGAGCCGACCAAGATTAGAGGAAGTCAATGAGATGCAGCTTGCCGTTCCACTCTTTTGAGAAGTTGTGGACATCTTGGTCATGGTCTGAGAGTTTCCATATAATGGCAATGGCAGCCATGGATGTGCCTGGTGAGTAGTAGTCTTTGACCTGTGTGCTGCCAAGCAACAGTAACAGAGACCAATCAAACCAAATGCAACCACAGCTCCAACAATCGAACCAATGATAATTCCAATCTTGTTTTTCTTCAATGGTGATTGAGGAAGGAGGCTCTCAACAGATGAAAGCCCATCCAAGCTTTTAGCTTCATTACTGATTTTGAAAATCTCCAGCCCATTCATAGTTGCATTTGCCAAATCTGTTGTTAAATCTGGACCAACACTTACAGTGAAAGTATCTGAATCTACTGATGCGTTGGAGACAAAGTCTCTGTAATAGGGTACACTCAAGCCACCGGTAAAGGTTGAGAGGTCAAGACTCTCAACAGCATTATCATCATTTATGTACAGATTGAACACAAGATTGTTCAGAGCCTTACTCACAATGTCACAGAAATGTACCCGCACAAAATAGCGGAAGTTTTGATTGACAGAGAACACCCAAGTTATGTTGAAGTTCATGTTGGCTACATTTGCATCTCCCATCACATCAGCGGAGGCATAAACCCAATTTGGTGCTATTTCAGTAGTGACAGCAGGTGGATATCTTATGGATGCAGGGTTAACTGAAACATTCAATGCAGAGCTGTTCACATGGAGATATTTGGCATCATTCTCCCAAATTCTTCCAAGAGTATCATTTTCTGCAGTGATCAACGGACCTCCAGTGTTTAACCGGAAAACAGTTTCGAAGGCAAGTTCAGAAAGACCACTAAAAGGGGTAGATGGATTTATAGCTACTGCCTGGTCTGGAAAGACTTGATCAGGGATAGAAACAACTTCGATTGCATTAATAAATGTGACAGAATTGTTTGAAGGAATGAAGGAAAGGGTCAAAGTATCAGAAGTCACATTGACTGCGTACTCCTTGAACATGTAAGAACCATTATAGTTCTTGAATGTGAAATTGTTCAAAAGTACAAAATCGTCTGTGGCTACAGTGATTGACGCAGACATCAAGTTTTGGCCTGAGTTTGGAATAGGGTAAAAATAAAGACGGATCCAATGCCTACCTTCTTGCTTAATATCAAATTTGTAAGACGATATGCCTGACAAAATTCGAGCAGATTGGTAGATAGGAGATGGGAAACTAGAATTGGACTTAGCAGCAACAGAAGTTCCAGTGTTTAAAGTGAGAGAAGAATGCCCTGAGTCAGGAACATAAGTTTTTCCTTGGAAGATGACATTTTGTGAAGAACCACAAGCCACCAAGTAGTTATCAGGAGGAGTGAATGCAGCAAATGATCCACTATGACCAAGGAACTCAAATAAAACACAAGCAACAACTACAGGTAACCAGCTCACTAGTTTCATGCTCACCATTTGCAATATCCCAAATCCTCGAGCTCCTAGCAAGCCAAATAATGCACAAGTCCCAATTCACAAAAAAAAAAAACGAAAACTAGAACTGCCTAGCTCCCAAACCCCAATCCCTGAGGCCTTAAGAACCCAAATGCTAGGAACTAGCTCCCAGATCACTAAATGCCTCAAAAACAATATCCTCACAAACCTCAGATCTATCTAGACCAACTTCAACCAAGCTTAGCTCTATGAAAAAAACAGTAATCAAGTACAAGAGAATGCAATCTACATTATTGCAAAGACAAAAACTTTTTGCTGAAATATACACTCTTACCTCAAGAAGAAAACCAAAAAGGAGAGAAACTGAGGGAGAGTGAATTGGCTTGAAGCCAGAGATCAAAGTCCAGTTGATATTTGATGAATGTCGCCGTGAAAACCCATCAAGCAGAGCGCTTTTTAGTGGGCAGCTAATGTTATAACAACCCTTTCCAGGCTGGTGATGAGGCTGTCCTTTACCTGTGAAAAAGGAGGACCCCACAAGAAGAAGAGAAGGGATATGAAACTTCTTGCTTCATTCAAAAAAAAAATCTCCCTCACACAAAACTTAGCTGTTATTGTTTTTTTAAGGATAATTGTTGGTTTGAGTTAGATATTTAGTATATTTTTTAAGGTTGGAATTCACTAACAGAAGCTGCCATGACTATGGTTTGAGTTACATGAATGTCACTGCAAAGTGAGGTCTCTCTATCTGTTCATTGAATTCATGTTTCACAGCTTGTATTTTAATTGTTTTTCATAAGAGACGACCATCTATTATTACTGCTTAATTAATACTAACGTTTAAGTTGTTGATTTAGGTGGTGAGGGTTCGCTCTTCACACATATTACATGTTTGAGATTGTGAGCAGTTCAAATATTTTTTTTAAAATATATTAAAATAAAATAAATTATTTTTAAAAAATAATTTTTGACATAAAACATCAAAACGATATAAAAATATATAAAAAAAATTATTTTAAATAAAAAAAATCAAAATTTAAAAAAATATAGTTTGCATCGCGTTTCTAAATACTCTATAATTATCAGTTTGAAAATTAAAAAAAACCGACAAAAATATATATATCCTCTTGGGGATGGATGGTATGTTCAATAAATTTTAGATGGGAATTTAACTCTGTGGATGAAAATTATTTTGAATCCATGAATATTGAAAAAAATAAATATTAGTGAGGCTAGTTTACAAATAAGTATTTTCTCAAAAAAAAAAAACAAGAAATTAATTGCTTGTTAAGAAGAGTTAAGTTCACTCTTGATGCTAGCGAAATATTGAAAAGAAGTTTTATTTATACGTAAAACTTAAAACCTAATATTTTTTTAGTCAACTTGAACATGTACACTTCTTCTATCTTCATAATATTTTGATTTTTTTTTAATTATTAGATCAAATGTTTTTGTTGACGAAATACTAATGCTAACAGGTTATAAGCTAATTCTAGAGAAATTGGTTTAGTTTTCAAGGATATTTGCTTCTTCTGTTTTTTTGTTATTTGTAGAAAGAATATAGCTTTTATTAAGGTATAAATTAATCTAATAATATATGTTATCGTTAAATACAAAAAAAAAAAGTTACAGCTGATTTGAGAATGTGAACAAATTATAGCAAAAAACTAATAATTTATAAATAAGGTAAATATCATAGTTTTCATATCCGGTCCGGTCCAAGACCCAGGTTTTGACCGGGTCATCGGGTTTTGACCGGGTCACCGGATCGTCCGGGTCAATTTTTTTTTTAAAATCAAAACGACGTTGTTTTAGTAAAAGAATCAACGGCTTGCAACCAGGTTTTTGACCGGGTCACACCGTGTTTTTCTTTCCTATATTTTTTCTTCAACCCAGCCCAGTTTTAACCCCAGATCAGTCAGGTTTCGGGTCGACTCGCCGAGCCAGCCGATAACTATGACAAATATGTTCCAGTGTTGGGTTTTTTTTTTTTTTTTTTGGGTTAGAAGGGAAATAGTTTAGTATTGACTTGAAATAGTTTTTCTATTTTTCCTGTCCTTAGAAGGGAAATGGTTGCTGTGCTGGGACCAAACGATATTTGGGACCCGCTTTACGCGGCTTTGAGATTGAGAGGGGACAGACTTGGCGGCGTCAGATAACGGTGTCCTACTGTTTGGCAGCACCGTTTGGGGCATGTGTCCTACTCTAATTAATGGCATTGACGGCGGTAAATCTGTGTGAGCTCTCCACAGTTAGCTTTTTGTTTTTATTTATTGAGCAACTCCTCCAATATATAGGTTAATAGATATATCAGTTTATTTTTGTGTTATAAAATTTTTTTCTATTTTTTTATTTTAAATTAATATTTTTTTTATATTTTTAGATTGTTTTGATATGTTGATATATAAAAAAAAATTATTTTGATATATTTTCAAGTAAAAAATACTTTGAAAAGTAATCGCTACCACAATACCAAAAAAGCTCCAAATAACAAAGCTTGTGTTTTTTCAAAGTGTTTTTTTCTTGAAAATACATTAAAATAATTTTTTATTTTTTAAATCAGCACTTTAAAACAATTCAAAATTTTAAATTTTAACAAAAAACATGTTGAAAATGTCAAATAATCCACTTTAAATATGTAATTATGAGGTGCCCAATCTAAAATTCTTTTACCATCCTTATGGGTCTAACAACCACTTAAAAAAAACTTAATTAAAATGTCTTCTCTTTATGTTAATATAAAAAACAAGTCTCCTTTTTAGGAGAACAATGACAAGTTTTTCATGAATAACCAAAATAATAAGTCTCTTTTTAAAAGGGATCAATGTTAAGATTTAGCTTTTATGAATAATCAAACTGATAAGTCTTTTATTTTTAGGGAATGACATCAAATTTTCCATGAAATAAGCAAATATAAAAAATAAAAAAGAATAAAAATAATCAGGATAATTGATGGCAATCGAAAAGACAAATTTAAAAGAAAATACCCAATAAAGGTATCCTTTTATAAGAAAGGATGATGTAAGGGTGATGTTGTTCTTCCTTTAATCATAATTAACATCTTACCTGAATCTCTAGAACCAGTTAGGGGTGTTCACGGTTCGATTCGGTTCGGTTTAGACTCAAAAAACCAACCGAACCGAATTACAACATTTTTGTAAAAAATTAACCGAATCGGACTGGAAACCGGTTCAAACCGAACCGGTCTGGTTCGGTTAAATCCGATTTTTTAAGGAAAAAACCGGGAAACCTAATCCCATTGGTTTTTTTGGTTTTTTTTTTTTTAAATTGGCTTATGGTGGGCAGGAATTCACTTCAAAGAATCTGGTCTACACATTGTGATTGTTTATGCATGATCAACAATGTTCTTTCCCCGGCCAATCTGGTCTACACATTGTGAACTCCAAGCTGGGGTTCTTGCAATCCAAACTAGACCCCAAGTAGCTTTTCGGCCTAGTCGAATCGCTTTCCTGCAGTATTGATTAAGAGAAGTGCATGCCACCTCTTGTAAGTAACCAGTCAAGCAAATCCATGTAATTAAACTCTTATCCCCATATGTTAGATTTCTGGAAATTTTGAAAAATCTTTAAGGAATTCTAGACTTTGGGATGATACCTCCATTAGTTGTCCAGATCTTTGTTGTGACTGGAACGTTCCTTGTCGGTGCCCATCCATGTCGTTGGAGTTTGTTTGCGGCCATGCTTCCCTACCACTGAAATGTAACATATATAATTGAATTAGCTTGAAATTATATTGACACGGTGCACATCAATATCTTTACTTGATGGATGCGGAGATGTGGGTTGTTTACTTGTTGATCAGCTAAAGAAGAGATAGATGCAGAGAAGATGTTAGGTTTGGTGTGGGCGGCGACTGCAGAAGAGATAGAGCTAGAGAAGAGATATATGCGGAGATGTGGGTAAGAGGCAGAGAAGATGAAAAATTTAGGTTTGGTGTGGGCGGTGGCTGCAGAAGTAAATTGTAATGTTAGGTTTAGGTTTTCACTTTATTGTACTAGTTAGTATTTATACTAGGTCAGTAGGTCGTTTCTTCTGGCTTTATTTTTACGGGTAGCCGGTTCGGTTCACCGGTTTTGGTGGTGAAACCGAAACCGAACCGAACCAGAAAGAGTTTTGGTTTTGGTAATCGGTTTAATCGGTTTTTTATCTCGGTTCGGTTTTCTCGGTTAATTTTCCATCGGTTTTCTCGGTTTTTTCGGTTACTCGGTTTTTTTGAACACCCCTAGAACCAGTGCTTATTTTTAGGATTTATAGTTTCCTCTAATTATTAGGTGGCACCTCTAATTTTTCACGATATACATCTTAGTCCCCTGCTAAGACATCTACCGAAGTGCGACGAGTGTCATGGCAAGATGTATTAAACCAAAACGTAGAAAATGTTATAAGGTTTCAGGGTGTTATAGTACCTGTAGCTTAAATTGTAGGTCTACCACTGATCATATGGTAAGTTCTATGTACTTTTTATGGTTAAAATTGAAAAAAGAGAGAATATATTACAATTCTATAAATGATGTATTCTAAAATAACCTTGAGTTTATGTATATTTAAAAATATAAAATCTAAAGTCATACAATGAAAACAAATATTGTTAAACAAAATAGTAAAAAGTTAGACTTTGAAATCAAATCTTTAGACAAGCAAAAGATAGTGAAGTGTGTGAGTATTGCCCATGTAAGATGGGGTTTTGGATTTATAGATGCATTACTATCTAGTTTAGTTGTTTTTTTTATTATTATTCTTTTGATAAATAATTGGTATTCTTGATATTGGATGTGTCATAATGCTTGAAGATAGAGAAATATTTTTATGTAAAGAAAACAAAAGGACATGGAAATAATACATATATTTTAGATCTAACCTAAAACAATTTGCAGCTTGAAAAATATTCATTGCATAATCTTAATTTATCATTTGTAGTTTAGGAAGCTTTTCTACCATTAAAAATAAAAAGAAAGGGATTTTTATGTAGCTAGAAATTTAACGAAAAAATTCATAAAAAGTAATTTCTTTTTGATAAAACTAAATTTAAAGGCTGGAAACCCCCCCTAATAAAACCCAACCTCCCTCGAGCTCAACCAATGAAAGGACCAACCTTCTTTGTGCACAACTACATTTTGGATCCTACTCTCCCTACACCTATTAGGTGTATAAAAATCATTCAGGACCCACCATATTTTCTTTGATATTAATGTTGTGTAAGAGATAATGTGTAAAAGTTGTTTAAGGGTCCATTATATTTTCATCCATATTAATACATATGTTAGTGATATGTTTTTCCTTATTAATATATATATTAGGGATATTTCCCTTCAATATTAATACATATGTCAAAGATATTTTTTCTCTTTAATACTATTAGGATAATATTACACCTTAACTCCTCTTCTCCATAAAAAGAATCGTGAGCTATAAATAGATCATAAATCCTTTAAACAAAAGGTTTGAAATCTCCATTTTTTATCAAAAAAATCACTAACTTAATCATTTGAGAGTACTTTCATTTACCAAAGATGACATTTTATAGGTATTAGATACCCATTTATAACTATCTTGGCTAGAAATAATGAATCAGATTGCTAGAATCAAGAGATTAACTGATTATCTAAGACATAAGTCTTGCCTCCAAGCTACTTGGATTTTTTGGGACATCAACATTGACGCTGTCTATGAAAAACTAATAAAAAAGCCATCACTTTTTTCTAATGACATTTCCAAATCATTCCATAACACACTTCGGCTAGAAGACTTGATGGATCTACCCGTTACCATGAGCATTTTTACCGTTCAAACTTCCAACAACTCATCAACAAAATATAGCCCATCATTCATGATGTGTTGTTCACTTAGAGAAAAAAATCAAGTTTTGCCACCGTAACAAATTTTGGTCCCTGTGGCATCCCTAATCTTGGAAGTGATTGACTAGCATTTTCTTAGTGTAATAGCACCACTCTCCAATGGATGGATAATCCAAAAAATCACCTCATGATATATTATCCTTGATAGAAGTAAGTTTATTTTTAAATTAAATAATTTTCTCTCTAACATACATTTTCTATCTACAAATCTTCAATAGGGGCTTTTAAACTCTGGCATAATCTCCTTTGTCACACTCGGACATCGCGGTGAC
>Ga0307515_10026252_pt1 | contig 10033 bp, 7 predicted proteins | sample 17_EM_MG_FD_194513 | JGI IMG/M metagenome (GOLD analysis project Ga0307515, IMG submission 194513) | Populus trichocarpa ectomycorrhiza microbial communities from riparian zone in the Pacific Northwest, United States - 17_EM | ecosystem: Host-associated > Plants > Roots > Unclassified | place...
ACCTCTTCCTCCTCCTGTCACTTGCTGAGTCCCCTAAGGACCAAAGCCTGATGGTACGGACTAGAATCATGGAGGCAGTCCATCTTCCTCCTGGAGATGTGCCCAACAGCATTGATAAAGTTGGACCGTCAGGAGTTCCGGGTTGTGTTAGAACTGTGGAACAGATTCTAACAGGTGACCAATTGATAAGGTTGCAGGAATAACTCAGGCAATGAGTAAAGCTCATCGGTAGGAGGTTTTGGATGACAACATGTATGATTCTAACTGGAAGAAGTGGGTAGGAATTGGTAAGTCTTTCCTCCTACCCCACTAATAGTGGTTTGCTAAAAGCCATCCATAATGGCATCACTTTGTCGAAAATACCAAAAAGCAAATGCTGCTATTGAAACCATGGTTTCAACAGTTGAGGAACTTACTAAATCCATTGGTAACAATAACTGGATTTCAGAATGGAGGAGATTGCAAGAGATTGCAAGAACAAAGAGGGGAGAGGCTCTGATGATATACAATGTTTCATATACACCTGGTGTGTTTTCAACTCCTGTGATTATATTCTCTCACCCTTATATTATCAATAGCTCCATCACAAGTAAAGAAACAACAAGATCTTGTAAAGAGTGGTAAACAGGATAAGCATGTTCAGTGGCTAAGAGAGGACTTGAGCCTAGAAGCTGAACAGTATGGATTTCACCTACCTTTTTACAGCAATATTAATCTTGTTGTTATAGAATTAAAACACACTCCAACACACATCTCTCATCCAGACACAATTTGAATCTGACAGCTATCCAGTTCTCATACCCTACTAGGCCCACATGTCCAGTTTTACCTACATACTAACAGGCTTACAGTTGTCTGAATATAATCTCTGCTCTGGTAAGATGTGAGAGCTGGGTAGAATTAAGTTCAGGTTGTGTCTGGGTGAGAGACGTGTGTTGGAGTGAGATCAGGTTTGGGTTGTGTTTCCGCAATCAGACTTGGTCCAGGTTGTGTTCCTGTAAGCTGGTGGGTCCAGGCTAGATCAAATTTGGGTTTAGGTCTCATAACCTAGTTATGTTGGATTCAGGCTATGTTCCATTAAGCTGGGCAAGGTTAGGTTAGGTTAGGTTAGGTTGTGTTTGACATCAGTTAGGTCAGGTCAGGTCGGGTCAACGTCAGTCAGGTTAGGTTAGGTTAGGTTGATGTCAGTTAGGTTAGTTTAGGTTAGGTCGAGGCTGCGTTTGACGTCAGTTAGGTTAGGTTGAGGTTGTGTTTGACTGCAGACAGGTTAGGTTAGGTTAGGTTGAGGCTGTGTTAGGTTAGGTTAGGTTAGGTTAGGCCAAGGCTGCGTTTGACTTCAGCTAGGTTAGGTTGATGTCAGTTAGGTTAGGTTAGGTTGAGGCCACATTTGACTTCAGCTAGGTTAGGTTAGGTGTGGTTGACGTCAGTTAGGTCAGGTTTGGTCTCTGGTCTACGTTCCAGTAATAGGCTGAGTTTAATATTTTCGGACTTTTTAGCCAAATTTGGCTGTTTCTGATGTACCTGGAATTTTTTTAATATTTTTTAAAATTTTTCTAGATTTTTCTGGAATTTTCCAGCCTATAAAAAAATGTGATTATATAAGCTGATTTTCTATTTTTGGCAATTACAGCCATTTCTGGTGCATTTGGAATTTTTTTAATATTTTTAGAATTTTTCCAGCATATAAAAAAATATGCTTACATAAGCTAGTCATCTATTTTTGGTAATTACAGCCACATTTTCTATATTTGGAATTTTTTAATATTTTTTAGATTTTTTCGGATTTTTCCAGCACATAAAATTTTTTATTATATAAGCCAATTACCAAATTTGGATTGTGGGTCCAATTCCCAACCTGACCATAGGATCAAGGTCACATGACCACGGGAATTTGGTCATGTGACCTGATTATATAATCACATTTTTTGCCACCAAAAAATGCTATATGACCGTGGGAAAAAGTCACATGACCAGGTCACATGACCTGATTACATAATCAAATTTTCTGACCCCCCAAAAACAGGTCACATGACCGTGGGAAAAAGTCACATGACCAGGTCATATGACCACAGGAGCCATCAATAGAAGCAGGCCCCATTGGGAAACCCTGGCTGGTCTACACTGTAAAAACAACGGCGACTGAAATTCAGTCATTGTTTCAGTCTGAAAGTGACTTAATATAAGTTAGTTTTTAACTGAAACAGAGGGGACAGGTGTGAAGTTCAGCAGCCCCACACCGACTGAAATAAAGTTGATTTATGTCGCCTTTCATGACGGCGCTAACACTGAATCTCAGTTGTACCCCGACTGAAACCACATACCCTCAAGATTCTCAGAATTGTGGTTAGCTGACGTCATTGGGGCAAAAACACCTGACCAACTTGGTTAGTCTGGCCCCTGCTTGACTAGCTTGTGGATTCTGGCTGCACGATAATATTATTATCACCCCCTAGCCCCAGTCATTTTAATTCATTTATTATCATAGGGGTTAATTACACAATACTACGATTTCACATGAGAGATTATTTACTCATCCTGTAAACATCCTCGCGACCGCTGGCGGGGGGGAGTGAATCCCGCAAACATCCTTGCGGTCACTAGCGGGGGGTCGAGTGAGGCAACTCGAGATTGGTGTGGGTACATGGGTGATTGGCTTTGAAGCTTGAAGCTTGAAGGCTGGTGAAGCTGCGAAGGGATATTGCCTGCGGGAAACACTGTCAACGACCCGATTGGGCGAAGTGTGCCAGAAAAAAAAATACATACAGACTTCGAACGCAACTGCCTCAAAACTCTGGTTGAAGGAGGTGTTAGGGTGAATGCAGACGCAAGTCACAGCATGGGTACTCACATATTGTAACGTAAGAGGAAGTCAGAACGGCGACCAGAGGTGAGTGGGAGCGGAAGTGTAGATTGTGTGGGAAGAGGGGAGCGAAGGGCGACCATGAGGAGTAGAGGGATTCTTTGGCCATAATTTATGTACGCACGCAGAGTCACGTTCTACTGGGTCCATGGCCAAACTCAATCTATTGTCTTCACTGCCTTCTCAAATACAAGCTTTGATCGACAACAAAAGAAGTTAGTCATCGGGAAATCCGAGGGAAATCGGACAGAATTTCTGCAGGACTTATGTCAATCCCGGAACCCACAGAAGCTTAGGAGCAGGGAATTATTGTCCAATTTGACTTCAGTGCTTGCATCCCTCGAGGCCACAGGACAATCTGCCAAGGTCCAGGGAGATATCCCTGTGTGGATTTTCGTCTTGCATTCTGATCTTCATCTGAAACACAGCTCGACCAAACTTGGATAAAAATCCAGCTGGTTTATTTATTACAAGACCACAAAGTTTGTAGGGTTGTGATGGTGGAACGGTCTACAACACCGTTTGCCCTTTTTTTTGCTCATGCGTTCAAACCCACATCACGTCCACTTTTTCACACACCAGGAAGTGGTTTCTGAGCGCAGAGAATAATTTTCGTGGGGTCGTCAGCATGCCCTATGCATGATATTATTTTTTCATAGTTATTCTCGGGTCCTCAACTTTTCATCCCCCTGCACCGACTGAAAATTTTCATTACCCGGTCAGTCGGAAACCGACTGAAGTTGTAATTTCAGTCAATCTTGACTGAATTTAACGCGTGGTTTTTTTCATAGTGCTACCTACCCTGGAAATATGACACAAAATCCATAGCAAGCCCCTGCTGGGAATTCACCATCAGTTTTTCTGACATAAGCTTGCTGTGACCTCAGTGTCATCATGTGCCACCCTAACCACAGATTTAACGTGTCGGATGGTTACCACAGCTGAGGAGGAGGCCGAGTGGAGGCGATGGGAGGAGGAGGAGGCGAGGAGGCATGAGGAAGAGAGGAGGCTTGCAGAGCAGGCTGAGAAGGAGAGAAAGAAACGCAAGGTGCGAGGCAAAGAAAGCCAGACAGGAGGCCAAGGCATTGCAGAGGGCAGCGGAACCGGATGACACTGGGGACAAGGGCCCAAATACCCACTGGGTACATAGTGAAAATATTGAGAGCACAGTCAACATGTAACTCCAATATGCCCAGTGATCAAATGCTGAGTACATTTTGAATATACTCCGCTATGTACCCCAGATATGCCCAGTGGGCACATACTGAGTACATTTTGAATGTGCCCAGCCATCTGACTCCAATGTACCCAGTGGGTAAACAACTGGGCACATTTTCAATATTCACAAAAATATAACCCCAATATGCCCAGTGGGTAAAGTATGGGCATATTTTCAATATACCAAACACTTGGATCAAGTTGTGGCCTTATCAGAACATGTAGATTACATTCAGAATTTGCCTAAAAAAGTAACTTGGGTGAGTTTAGTCATCACATTTACAATATATCCAGAGTTTGGACAAAATGTGACCATTGTGTAGGGTACATTTTGAATGTTGTTGTTCTCTGCAGTGTGTTCAGCACATTGTTCCAGATGTATCCAGACCTTATATTTGGATACAGGAGAGTCACATGACAAGGTACATTATCAATCCGATCAATCCTTGGCCTTTGGTTACATTGAACTTTTTTGGTGACACATATTTTGAATATATTCAGCATTTTACCCACTGGGTACATTGTGATTGCATTTCACTGAATATTCAAAATGTGCCCAATTGTTTGCCCACTGGGTACATTGGAGTCACATGGCTGGGCACATTCAAAATGTACTCAATATGTGCCCACTGGGCATATCCGAGTCACATAACAGGGTATATTCAAAATATACTCAGCATTTGATCACTGGGCATATTGGAGTCACATGTTGACTGTGATCTCAATGTTTTCACCATGTACCCAGTGGGTATTTGGGCCCTTGTCCCCAGTGTGTACCCTTGCTTCCAGTGACCTTGTATGTCCTTTGCTTGTTATTCCACATATATTACTAACTGGTCATCCTAGACTGCTAGGGACAACAATGATCCTTATTTGTTGTACCAGTTCTTTTGGGAGCAGTCCAACACTGCTGATCTGGAATCCAGGTTCCAGGACTTATACCAGAACAACTTTATCAACATGATGGGTTATGTTTCCAGGAGGAAGATGGATCAGTTAGAAACTGGTCCCTACCATTAGGCAGTGCTCCTTTGGGGGCCTAGCAAACACCAGGAGGCCAAGGAGGAGTTGGTCAAGTTGATGAAATACTTGGCAGTGGTCAGGGTTTGGACCAGTCAGTAACAGACTTGGAGACAAGGGTCCAACAGGTAGAGTTGAGGCAAGGGAATCATGCTGGGATCCAGAGAGCAGTGGTAGAGACATGGAACATGGGGATGGCAGCTCAAGACATAGCCAATGTTATGATAACTAACATGGTGGAATTGAGGGGGTGGATGGGGAATGTAGAGTTGGTCAAGATGGAGCTAGATCAATGGGTGACTCAGCTGGAGTGGGATATGGCAAATGCTTGTCAGGATATTGCCATGCTGGTGTCAGAACAGGAGCAGATTAGGGATGTAGTTGTAGAGCAGATGGGGCTCATCCACCAGCTCACTAACTTCATAGAGCTTATCTATGAATAATAAGTAGCAGTGCAGCATGGTCTCAATAACCTGATCATCATGAACAATAGGGAGGACAAGGATTGGCTGGAAGAGGAAGACAATAAGGAGTTTCAGGAGTACTTTGCTCCCCCTGTGGTACCATTGGAGGGAGTGCTTAAGGAGATGAGGACAATGACAAGGATGGTCATCCTCTTGCCTATGCTGAGTAGAACACTCCTTTGTACTCTTCCTGGAATGCAATAGCCTTTTGTCATTCTCAAGTGTGACCAGATAAGATAAGAAATAAAGATAAGGGGAAAGGGTTTTACATTTTTGGCCTCCTTTTGTTCCTTTCCATGGCTAAGTCCCAAGCGCCCATCCCTTGGTTATACAAAAACAGCCCAACTCCAACCCACACTTGTTCATCAATACCCTTCTCCCCTTATCTTATCTTATCACAATCACACTCAAGTTCAAGGTGAAAAGGCATCTATTGGGATAACTATCTACTCTTCGTACTCTGGCGGCCCATTCTCCACAATCTCCCAGAGGACTCCACCTTCGTACTTGTCGAAAGCCACGGCCAACCCCGGAGGCGGGAAGAACACATGATCCTCATCAAAGACCTCATCCTCAGGATCCCTATCCTCTTTGTTGTCATCATCCTCCACCATGATCAGGTTACCTGGACCGTGTTGAGCCGCCACCAACCGTTCATTCATGAGGAACATGAATCCCTGAAGTTCAGTAATAAGGTCTGTCTGCTGAAGGACCACATCCCAGAGCTGCTCCCATTGCTCACCCATCCGCATCCGCTCCGACACCAACATGGCCACGTCTTGCTGCGAGTTAGCCAACTCCCACTCCAGCTGAACCACCTGTTGGTCAACCTCCATGTAGACCAACTCCACATTCTCTAACCTCTCCTTAATGTCGTCCACATCTACCTCCATCCGATCCATGGCATCCGATGTGTTCATGGCCCTCCCCCACATCTCAGCCAACGCACTGTTGATCCCCCCGACATTGCCTTGATGTGCCTCCACTGCCTGCACCCTTGTCTCCAGGTCGACCACCGAAAGGTCCAGCCCTTCCACAGCAATGATGGTACGCCAGTCAACGTCCATCGTGTGTTCCAATGCCTGAACACTGATGGCCCTGGCATACTCCATCACTTGGACCAACTCCAGCATTACCTCTTCCTCTTCCTGACACTTACTGAGACCCCGCAAGATAAGGGCACGGTGATATGGGCTGGTGTCGACCAACCGGTCCATCTTCCTCCTTGAAACACACCCTACGGTGTTACGTTCAGATCCGACCGGATCCGGATGTACCGAGGGGATAAACGAAGAGGCAAATCCAGTGGACAGCTATCGACTGTCCACACCAGAACGCGTGCTGGGAATACGAGAGTCGAGAAGAGGAGACAAAGATGGCCGGAGCCGAACCGGAGTTTCCGAGTGTTCTGAAGAACCTCAGAGAGATACGAGGGAGAAGTAAGTAATATTAGTTCTGAGGTAGCTAGGTACAGGTAGACGAGATATATATACTAGTGTTCGGAAGAGATGGAACGAGATATGAAGTAAGGATCTGAGTACGCTTATTCGAAACAATAAGATAAGGGTCCAGGGTAACTGCGGAGTCCGAGAAAAGTGAGATGGTGAAATCATAACGCGTGCGAGAAACATAGTGAAGTGTGAACAGGTGAACATATAAGAGAGTGACCGGAAAACATACGGAGTCCGAAGGCACATACAAAAGAAATATCTAAGTTCACGAAAGCGGAGTCCGAGCAGAAAACATGAAAGAGACTATCTATGGAATCTGGGCGGAACCGGAATGGTGTTAGGATCGTGGATCCTAACACTACGGCATTGATGAAGTCTGACCTGTATAGGTCCTGGAAGCCGGACTGAGGGTTGTCAGTGTTTGACTGCTCATAGAACAACTGGGATGACGCATACACATCATTGTTATCCCTGGTGGTCTAAGAGTCGGTCAGCGTGGAACGTGTAACGATGGAAAGCTGACTTACGAGGTGTTCACCAAGATTAAAGGTGAACGGAGTGGCCATCCTGGCCTGGTGAGAATGATGGGCACATTGCCCAGTGGTGGTCAAACCTGAAGCACCGGTGAGACACGAGAACATGATGGTAGATGGTGATGAAGGTGAAGGGTGGGTTTAGCTGGTGAGCTGGGGAACTTCCCGGTCTAATCCCCTTGTGTTATATGGTCCCTCCAGCAACCTTCAAGTCCCTGGACTAGGCCCGTCCAGACCAACACACATTCAGGGTCTCAATGGAAGAACCCATCAGCTGGTGACTCTCCGGCGAATCCCTGACAGAAGCCCGACCGCAACTCCGCCATTTAGTTGCTTATCGGTCCAATTGGATCTCACCCCCTTATCCAGCCAGTTGGATCTTGTGGTGTTATCGACCAATCAGGAACCAGTAGAACGTTCCAGTCCCAGATTACAAATCTACCAGTAGTGTATAAACAGGTACAAACATGGTCTGTGCACAACAACCCCAAGTAGTATAAGTAGTATGACTCTGCTTCCCAGTTGTTGCTCCTTAGATTTGTAATCACTTGGATCTCAACAACCACTCGCTTGTGTAGCCTGCTGAACAGAGTTCCAGTGATCCTTACTCTCCTGCTTCTCTCTGTGTCATCTCACTCTCACCCTCTACTTCACTATCCTGTGTGGATAGTCGTCTTGCTTGTTCTGTGTGAACAAGTGTCACTTATGAATCAGGCCTGAAGGTCCCTTGTGTAGGGAACCCCGTGCGTAGTGATCCAGCAATCCTAACAAAGGGTATCAGAATGAATGTGGGTTGGAGTTGGGCTGTTTTTGTATGACCAAGGAACAGGCACTTGGGACTTAGCCATAAAAAAGGAAAGAAAGGTAGCAAAAATGTAACAGCAGGGGGTCCAATTGTGAGGAGGGATTGGTGATCAAATAACTGGATTTCATCTTGATGTAGAACTGACTGGAGGTTAGAGGGTAGAATATAGTGGGATAGATGGGGAGGATATTAATTGAACTCCTGGAAGAGGGAGAGGACAGACTCATCCTCATTGGATAGTAATTCATCTATAATGGCCTGTGGCAAGAGATCCCTGTGATCTACTGCCAGAGCCATTAGATCATCAGGTGGCATGACTGCAGGGAGGTAGGTGCTGCCAAACTGGAAGGAACAACACAATGATACAGCTAAGATCAAGAGAATCAGATAAAGCTTGCACTCACAGAGCAGAACTAGGGTGTAGAAACCAAAGATTATAGAGAGGGAGACACCCTTTGGCCTGATCAGATAAGGGGATCAAGGCTAGATGAAATGCAGGACAGATAAGCTGGTGGTTGTAACAAGATCCTATGTATGAGGTAGATAGGAGTAGCCTTGGTTACTGGTGATTGAGATATAAGACAAAGCCAGGAAGGCAGAGGATACACACAATTTCTATGATCAGAGGGTTGAGTCCAACAAGTATGGGATTACTCTTCAAAATGCATGACCTGCACCTGAATGAAAATCAAGCAACAATACTCCCCTCACTTCTTGTTTTCCAGCTGCATCCAGGTGACCAGTTGTTAGAATCTGTTCCATGATTCTAACACAGCCCAGAACTCCAAAACTCCGGACTTTCTGATGTTTTCCTATTTCCAGAAACTCCGGACTCCGACGTTTTCTGATATTAGTCATTCATTTATGTATTTCGCATTTCACTTGTGATTCCACAGCTCACCCCTGTTTTATGTTATTGTGCTCACTTATGTACTCAGGTCTCCTTCTCTGTACCCGGTACAAACTTGTCCCACTCCTTAGTATATAATCACTTGTATTTCATAGCTAGGAGATCAGAATTAAGATTACTATACCCACTCTCTTTACTGTGCTTCCCCCCATCTCTCGCTCTCTCTTGTCTTTCCACTTGTCTCCAGAAACTCCGGAAATTCCAGAGTCCAGAATTCCCACGCTCCCTTGCACTCGTAAATCCAGGATCCTTAAGGGATTCCACAGGGAACAGGGCAATACCCTGAGTCTGCCCCAGTAATTAGAATAAGATACTATTTCATTTACTTATTACAAGTTTTTAGTTACTCACTGGATCCCTTCGGGATCCAGTGAGTAACACCAGTAGTCAAGAGCTACCTGCTTGTTAGGATCCACAATCACTGGGGGCAAGGGATGGTGTACTGGGCTGGTACACTGCAAATACACTGCAGGGACATGGTCAAAGTACCCATCATATACCAACCTGGGCACTGGAAGTACATCCATAATTTTCCAAGCTAATTTCTTTGCAGTTTCCCTGGTCTAGGAAATACCTGGTACATTCACAGTGTCCCCAGTGATGTGACTGCAGTGTCCTGATTATATAATCCATGGGTACATTTTTAAATTTCCCAAAAAAAATACTGCAGTGTGCCTGAGTGGCTCATTCACAGAAAACAGCCAGTACATTCACAGTGTACCAGGTCATGTGACCGGGATGTCCTAAATAGGAAAGTAGTGGGTTCATCTTG
>Ga0307515_10026254_pt1 | contig 10033 bp, 4 predicted proteins | sample 17_EM_MG_FD_194513 | JGI IMG/M metagenome (GOLD analysis project Ga0307515, IMG submission 194513) | Populus trichocarpa ectomycorrhiza microbial communities from riparian zone in the Pacific Northwest, United States - 17_EM | ecosystem: Host-associated > Plants > Roots > Unclassified | place...
TATAACTTCAATGGAGGAATTACCATCAAGTAAGCTTGAGCTCTCTCTCTCTCTCTCTCTCTCTCTAAACTAAATTTTTTCTATTAATATGATTAACTTGGAGTTTATGGTTTTTGTTGTTGTTGGTAACATTTTTGCTTTTTCTTGCAATTGCAAAAAAAAAAGTAATTAGATCTTCTAGTGCATAATCAATGCAGTTGAGAAGTTGGTGTTCTCTAGGATATGACTTTGAATTGATTTCTTAAGTTTAAATTTGTGTTACTTAAACAAATTTAACAAAGTGGGATTGTATGAGTTGTGATTAGAGTTGCCCTGCAGTTTGTGACAGAAGATGCAGCAATATTGTCTGTGTTTTGGAAGTCTTGATAATTCTATTGCTTTTGGATGAAGATGCAACAATTTCAGATACTTTATTACATTTGCTATACAGATTCAGCTCCTCTTATCCCTATCCAATGTCGTACTTAGGAATATAGAAGCTTCCACAGTAGGAATTGTTAAAATGGCTGACTTGTTTGTTGAATCTTCCATAAGATGACAGTTGTGATTTGTTAATTGGAGAAGCTAACAATTTGGTAGGCATTAATGCGATGCGCGCAAGTTTTGCTTGCAAAATTGTTAGGCGAGTCATTAAAATGTTAATCGTTTTCTACTCTGAGTAATCTGTTTTATAGAATATGATAGCACATGCTGAGAATTTCTAGGAAAATAAAATGGGAGGTTGGGCTTTGGAATCTCACTGAGCACTCCAGCTTTTATCCATGTGAACTTTTGATTTCCTTTTCGTATCCATGTGAACTTTTTGGAGAATCATATTCTCAGTGCTGTACTTCTTTGAGAGAACTTGTATATACTGAAAAGGAGAAATGGAACGCAACCTTGGCCACTCCGAAAGTCAATTGGTATGGGATATAAGTAGAACAAGAGAATTATGTTTTGCTAGACTTGTCTGTGCGGTTTCTCCATATCCAGTGCTTGATGACATGTGGCAATTAATTGAAAGGGGTGTGTAGTTCCATAACATAACACATCATTTTCCACTTAAATTTGCCGTAATTCTTATTTAAAATTCAACCTGCACATTTTCCATCTTTTCAGATACTCTTGGTGTTTTCGGAAATGATATGAAATACAAGATTTTATATTAGCTCTGAAGGTGGCAAGTGCAGAACTCAAAAAAAGAGACATGGCCAAATGCTCATTGGTTTAGAAATTATGTTTACTTTTGAGATGGAACGGTGGTTAGTTACTAGTAAAAGATATTTATATTCCAAAAGTTTATTGGTGTGTTATATAGAATAGAATGAAAAAAAGGATTTATTCTTGCGATCAATTTTGAGAAACAGAAAATAAAATCCATTTTTTTCCCTTTAGGTGGCTCCTTTTCTGAATGATTTTTGTGCTTTGGCATCCATAATGAAATAGTTGCTGATTTGCATAAATTCCTTCATTCAACAGAATCGATTTAATGCAGAGATATAGAATTCAAACACAATATCTACACACACACTAACTATTTCATTTCCAAGCATATAAATTGGAAGATTTACTTCCATTATTTGGCTGTGAATGCATTTTATGTTGTTGAGAATAAAAATTCACAATTAACTTCTGCATTCCTAAATATTTTTATTGTCTCTGCACAGGTATGTAGCAGTTGGTAATGAGCCTTTCCTCACATCCTATAATGGTTCATTCTTAAACACCACCTTCCCAGCACTTCGGAACATACAGAATGCCCTTAATGATGCTGGGGTAGGAGACTCCATAAAGGCCACTGTACCCTTAAATGCTGATGTCTACGGCTCGCCAGATGACCAAGCTTATCCATCTTCTGGAAGATTCCGCAGTGATATCAATGACATTATGACCCAGATTGTTCAGTTTTTGAGTCAGAACGGAGCGCCTTTCACTGTGAACATCTATCCTTTCCTAAGTCTTTATGGGAATGATGATTTCCCATTTGATTATGCTTTCTTTGATGGGGCTCCTCAACCTGTTGTAGACAAAGGTACTGGGATTCAGTACACCAACGTTTTTGATGCCAACTTTGACACCTTGGTTTCGGCCTTGAAAGCAGCGGGGCATGGGGATATGCCCATTGTAGTAGGCGAGGTAGGCTGGCCCACAGATGGGGACAAGAATGCCAACATAGGTTATGCTATTAGATTTTACAATGGACTTATACCACGACTTGTAGGCAATAGAGGCACTCCACTTCGGCCTGGCTACATTGAAGTATACCTGTTTGGTCTTCTTGACGAGGATGCCAAGAGCATCGCTCCTGGAAATTTTGAGCGCCATTGGGGGATCTTTCGTTATGATGGGCAGCCAAAATTTCCTCTAGATCTTTCTGGTCAGAATCAAAACAAGTTTCTTGCGGGCGCGCGGAATGTGCAATATCTTCCGGCTAAATGGTGTATGTTTAATCCAAATGCTAAGGATCTTAGCAAGCTTGCAGAGAACATAGATTATGCTTGCTCACGTTCAGACTGCACTGCACTTGGATACGGCTCTTCTTGCAACAGCTTGGACTCCAATGGGAATGCTTCATATGCTTTCAACATGTACTACCAGGTACAAAACCAGGATGAATTCGCCTGTAATTTTGAAGGCCTGGCCACGCTTACCAATCAGAATATTTCCCAAGGGAATTGCAATTTCATCATTCAGATAGTAGCTTCGTCCTCCTCCTCCCTCACCCTGTCATTGATGGCATTTGTAACAGTATTATTAACATTCCTGTTTCTATAGATTGATTTTTGTAGCATCTACACTACTTTTATATTGTTGTAAGCTTCTCATGCTTTTTGGCATCGGTTTCTCAACCAATTCATTTAATAAAATTTCACAGAACTTTATTCATCTCCTAACTTGTCGGTTTGACAATGAACTTTATTCATCTCCTAACTTTATTCATTTAATAAATATGGTTTCGGGAATGCTCCTGCCATCGCTTTCAAGCATTATTTGAGAGTACTGAGAACGTGGCTGACTAGGAAATCTGAGAGATAATCCCAGATAATGTGTTGAACAAGGCGTTGGAAATTCTTACCCTTCCCTTTGCCCCCAGATATATCATCTCCGTAACAGTCAATAGTTGCTAGATTTCTTCTTGTTGTAGAGATTCCTGAAGCTAGCTTCCGAGTTTAACATCCAAAAGAGTTGCTCGTGAATCAACAAGCACTCTTGCTAATTTGAATGATTCTATCCATCATCATGAGCCTTGCAAGTCAGCATGTTTCAGCTCACCTGTTTGACACTATAGTCTAACTATATTTTTTAAAATTTTTGAATTTTTAAACTCTCATGGAGCCGATGAAGTGGAATTCCTGATAAATTAAATATTAAAATAAAAAAAAATCAATCACACAACAAAATTTAGAAAAAAAATTAGGGCGAAAAAAAATTAATTAGAGGACAAATAAAATTTTTTAATTGGAGGGTTAAATTGAATTAAGAAATAACTTTAACCACAAAAAAATTTCTATAAAAAAATTAAGAACGAAATAAGAAATTAAAAGACTGAAGACTAAAATTTTTAAAAAGAAGACAATGGTGTACTTTATCTCTCAAGAGAGAGAAATAAGTGGGGGAAAATAATCATCAATGACAGTCTAACTATCATACACCTACACGTGTCATACCATGTGGAAAAGGATATGGTTGCACATTCAGGGAGGCAACAGATAGATAGATTGGGCCACTAGGTGACGTCACATATGCCACCAGAATGGTGCGAACACCACTCACTCGCTAATATGTCTGGAACACACTCCAACAACTTCTCTAATTAAAAAATCTAAAAGTACACGTGAAAAATATCAAAACACCTCTATAACCCTATTAATTACACAAAATACTCATGTAAAAGTGCAAAAATACCCCCAAATACAAAGGTAATTTTTTTTGTCTTTTTTAAGGTTAAAAACATACTTTCATTGTCCATGGATAATGGAAAAACCTGAAAAAATCTTGTTCAACGGCTCAATAATTTTTTTTATCTTAGAGGCAAAAAGTATTTTTACTAATAAGAAACTTGTGAAAAGTCATGAAAATCCTTGGTCAACAGTTCTAAATTCTATTGATTTTAGGATAAAAAAGTATTTTTATCATGTAAAAAAATAGAAAAGTTGTATACACTCAAATAATCTGTTAATGACCAATGAGTCAATGAAAAAGATAAAAATAACTCAGCGTTAAAGCTTTATTTTTTCTGGGTAAAAAAATAATTTCACCATATCAATTCACATGAAAATTTGATTGTAAGTAATATAAAGTTAAAATATTTCATATTCATTAAAATAAATAAAAAAATATGAAAATATATGCACATAAATACATATTCGAGGCTGCAGAGGGTTGGAAGTTACCGCAGTAGCTGTCTCCATGCCCGTTTTCAGATATAAGAATCATTGGTGCGCAGACCAATGGACCTCCATCGGCCAAATCTTATCTTCATCGTTCCCGATTTATTGCATTTTTTTAATATTGAAAGATTGTCTGCACGGACCTCCATTGACATTCTAGCTTGACTCCTCCTGCATGCACGGACCTCCATTATCATTCTAGGAGCAGCTCGATATATACCATAAACTCCCAATAACACATTTGACTTTATGCTAGCAAGCAGCTCGCATCTCTCAGATTGTGTACCCTTCAAGAACACCCACCAACACAACAAACCCACACTCTTGTGTCTTCTCTGATCCCACGAATACTAGCCAGCCCAGCTGCACCTCCTCTTTATTCTTATACCTTGCTGCATTTTCTTCCTCCCCTGTGAAGACTTTCGCCATCCACAGGCTGCAGCATCGACAGCTAGCTTATAAATAATCTTAAACATGATATTTGACTAATGAAACACTTTAATTCAAACTCAAATTCCATTTAGTGGGAGCTAAAAAGTTCTCGTTGACAATCATTCAGATGAAGATATGGTTTAAAATGTTAAATGGTGGGAATCTTTAATAAAATTGCGTTCACTTTTTTATCTCTCTCTCTTGCTATCACCTTTCTTTCTCTCTTTTTCGTTTTCGGTTACCGAAAGTTGGATGTTACTGTGCCTGTTATCCTTCTTAATAACATGTGTTCAAGAATGAAATCAAAACCCTAGTTTTAAATATAGGAAGGTCTGGATTTCTTCTATCAATTACAGAAAGAAAATCAGAAGAAAACACAATTATACTTTGTTAAATTCTGAGGGAAAAAGCTAAGTTGAAATGTCATCATTGCCAACTTAACAAGCAGAGAAATAAATACACAAAGAGTGCGGATGTGATCAATATTTCCTTGACTTGTTTAACTTGATGGTGGACAAGCTAATTTGAGTTCCTAGGACGTCACTATCAAATAGCCAGTCGCAATTAGATGAATAGACAAAAAGGTTGATGAAGGGATTTTCAAGGTGGAAAATCTTCTTGGCCAAGAGTATTTCTATGAACTGTCTGGGATTATTGTTAGATCGTGTTTTTCTTAATTTTTTATTTTTGTTTTTAATTTTTTTTATTGTTTCAACATGCTAATATTATTTTAACATATTTTTAAATAAAAAATTATTTGAAAAAGAAATTTAACCAAGCTATCAAACACCCTTTAACCTTGATCAAAGACGTGCTATTAGCATTGGGATTAATATATATATATAAGAACTGTACTGCTATAGATGTGAACTTGATCCAATGACTGAATAGCCAGCACATTCTCTTGATCATCTCTCGTCGGAAGTATTCAGGAAATGGAGCCATTTCAAAGAAAATGGAAAAACTACATAATTGTGGCCTCTTAAGTTGAGGACGGAGATGGACATGGATGCCTTGTTTTGGGAGCAGGATTGTGATAAGGTCTCTTTACTAGGTGTGTGGCATACCGCTAGACAGCCATCAACTAAAAGCAACCAAAACATGGAAGATCACATGTTTGCATCAACTTTTTCTTTTTCTTTTTTTCTTTCGAAGAAAGAGGAGGGATGAGAGCATTGAATCTTTCCTGAGATGCGAAAAATGAAAGATCTGATTTCCTGTATCCATCTGTCCTCCATTGTCATCAATAAATGTACATCAAACGTGATGTTTTATTCTTGGAGGATAAGAAAGACCTAACCTTTTTTTTCCTTGGTTTAATGGCGTTTCTTCTCCAGCTAGCTCACAATGAGATCTGTAAAATCAATTTGTCAATTTTATTTTTAAATTCTCATGTTTTGATAAAAATAAAAAAATATATTGTTTTTCTATTTGATTTGACCATTATCATTTACATGAAACTTCTTTTTTAAAAAATAATTTTTGGAATTCTAAGTTGAGATTTTCCACTTATATTCAATTTATATGATAATTTCAAATTATATTCATTGATTATAATTTTCTTAATTTGTATTTTCTATAAAAAAAATAGTTTTCGACTTCAAAAAATTTGAAAATATTTGTTAAAGTGAATTTAATTTTCATTGATATCTATAAAATATTCAGTTAAAAATAACAAGTTATGAAATTGTTTTTAAGAAGTTTGGTAAATAATTAATATCAATGCTCAAATCAAATGAAGGGAAAATATTCACTCAAAAACACACACATAAATGTATTTAGTTGTAGAAACAAAGATAGACATAAAAACAAATGTTTCTAGAATAATTTTGGAGTTATTTTTTATACTTTCAAAATAAGAGGTATAGAGAAGATATGTATTCAATGCAATATTTATTATTTTTTTATTCCTAAAATATTTTTATAAAAAACTCTCAATCTCAAAATTATTTATATGAGAAATGTAAGGATAAAAATAGTTATTATTATAGTTTTAAAACTTAACTCGAAAGTCGATCTAGGACAAGGCTCGAGTTATAGGTTGGGAGGGTCAGCTCGAATTGACCAGAGTCAACGTAAGCATAAAAGTAGTTATTATAATAGTTTTAAAACCTGACTTGAGGGTCAACCTTGGACAGGGCTCGGGTCACAATTCGGGTTGACCATTAACTAGAGTCAATATAAGAATAAAAGTGGTTATGATCATAGTTTAAGAACCCAATTCGGTTGTCGACCTATGGGAAGGTCTAGGTCATAGGTCGAGAGGGTCAACCCTGGTTGACTGGGTCAATGTAAGGATAAAAATAGTTATTATCATAGTTTTAAAACCCGACTCGATGGTCAAATAGGAATAAGGCCTGGATCATAGGTTGGAAAGGTCAACCTAGGTTGATTCATGTCAACGTATGGATAAAAATAATTATTATCATAATTTTAAAATCCAACTCAAGATTCAATCTGAGACAAGGCCTAGGTCACTGGTTAAAAGAGTCAACCTGATTTCATCTCGGATCAAACGGGTCACAGGTCGACCCAAGTTTTTGACTGGGTTAAATCAGGTTACTCCTTCCTCTAGTTTTTTTCTTAAACTCAAACCGGCCCAGGCCCTTGGTCTGCCAAGTCCTAGGTCGACTTACTAGGCTAGTCTCGGTTTTATAACTAGAATTATTAAAAAATTATTAATTTCAAAACTCATTATAAAAAAAAATATTTAATTATTTTTTAAAATATGTGAGTTTGACAATAGTATATAATAAGGATAAATAAATTTTTTTATTCTTATTTTTTTTCTCTTGTCCATTATAACCAAACCACTATATCTTATAAACTACAATTAAATACAATTATGTATTTGTCTTTTTTTTTATTTTGTCTTCTCTGTCCCAATTATTTTTGTCTTTTCTGTCCAAAATAATAATCAAACATTATCTGATACCTATTAGGATAAGAGTAAAAAAATACCATTATACTTTTTTTTTCTTTGTCAAAAGAAAAATTAAAAAGTCTCTTCTTTTACTTACTTTCCAATCACGATTAAATAAATAAAAAAAAAGGCCACAGGCAATTGAAAACAAAATATTTCTCCATTTTAGTCCCCAGATAACTAGATGTTTCAAACGGATAATGGAAATTAACAGGCTTGAATGAAGACTCAAAAGTTCAAGTCCCCCATGCTCATGGCAATTTTTCTTGGACCTGGCTTTGTGAAAGTAAATGAAAACAGTACTATCGCAAAATTGGTAATAGTATTAAACATTATATTCAGGGAGGGAGATTCTAAAGGAGAATTAATATATATTTCTTGAGCAAACAATATGATTGACATTTTTTTTTCTTTGGATTGAGCAATATTCTTATTGACAATGTAGAGAAAGGAAAAAAGAGAAGTATTTGTTGTTAATGTTCAAGGAAAAAAAATATTCCATCTGTTTGTTAATGTTTATGAAGTATTTGTTGTTTTATTTTTAGTTCTTTTACAATTTCCTTATTTTTTAACCAAAAATTATGAAAGATTGTATATATTATATAAAAAAATTATATTATTTTTTATATGAAAACCAAGTTAAAAATATACAATATTTAATCAAAGAACAAATTGGAAAGTTGAGAGATAGATATAGAAATAAATATTTAATATCAAAATACGGGGCATAAACTTGATTGTATGGATAAAACATTATTTTTTGGAATTAATGTTTTATTTAATAAAATAATAACAAAAAAAAAGATTCAATAAAACTAAAGACAAAAAAATATTAAGTGAGGCTGCAAAGAAAGAATAACTCATAAGATTAGAAAAAAATAATTTGAAAATGTATTTTTAAATCAAGTAAAAATTAAATAATATTTTATTAAAAACATCATAAAAATTTGTAAAAAAAAAACAACCAATAAAAAACCAAAACTAAATAATGAAATTGAAAGAACAAAAAAAAATCAATCAATCAAAAAAAAAAAACCTAGACACACAAGCCTAGCTTAGATGGTCCAACACACCTAGGATAAACAAATCCTAGACTTATGGGCCTTTCAGCCTAGACATAGTGCACTTGTGTTGAGTTAAACTTTTTTTTTCAAGGGGTAGATGACCTATAGTTCTTTTCTTAATGTTTTTTGAAAAAACATAAATAGGTAATGTGTCACCTGCTAACCCGACTCCAAGCGTCCAAAAGGTTATTGAACATTCAATCCAAGGTTTTTGTTCCCAAAAAACTTGATTTTAAAATTGTTTTGATTTAAAACATATAGAAAACACCTTAAAAAAAGCTATCAATGACCTCAAATAACCCAAATAACAACCCAATAACCCCAAATCAACCTAAAATAAAAAAAAATCTCAAGCTTGGATCTATCATTTCAGATGACGGGAAGGATGAAGAACACCTAGGTGAGACTTTCATTGTCAAATAAAACTCATTGACACCAAGATTAACCTTTTTCATGGTCTAAATCGGTATCAACCGATAGTTTCTCTCTCTACCACCGAAATTCAAAGACTTTCTCTCTCCTCTCTTAAATGATGAATTAAAAAATGAAAAAAAATAAAGTTCTGGATCAAAACTAAAGGGACCGAAAAGAAAAAAAATTTAAGAAGTATAAGGACCAAAATGAAATTTCATGCAAACTTTGAAGGTGTCACCGAGTTTTGCCATATTTTCCACTTCGGTTCCTTATCTTTTAATTTTATCATTACAATTAGCCATCAATTTGACCATGTATGGAATCAAGGAGATAAAAACTTCCTCAAAGTAAAAAAAAAAAAAAAAAAACAGATATTTCAATGTGGAAGTGTGTGTGTGCGGTGGCGGAACTAGAAAATAAAATTAAGAGGAGCCAAGATTTTAATTGCTTCGCTACTTAAGCTAAAATTATAAATATTATTAAGGGAGGGGTTGGAAAAAAAACGTCACTGTGTGTGAATAGTAGCTTTGAGGAAATGGACATTTAATTGTTATATCGAATAGTAATAATAATAATTATTCCCAAAGTTCCTCGTCTCTATCCAATGGGACAAGGCCATCTCTCCGTTTCAAACAAAAAAAAAAACACAAATAAAATTCTTAATACAATTTTGTTGGCACTTGTTCAATTTCCTTGGCCAAGGACCAAGTACATTACTTGTTCTTGCACGATATGTCATGTTTGACTATAACATTTCCTTAGCCTGTATGTTTTAATGCCCCACCTAACACCCTCCCTCTCTCTCTAATCTTTTTTTTTTTTTTTTTATA
>Ga0307515_10026255_pt1 | contig 10033 bp, 3 predicted proteins | sample 17_EM_MG_FD_194513 | JGI IMG/M metagenome (GOLD analysis project Ga0307515, IMG submission 194513) | Populus trichocarpa ectomycorrhiza microbial communities from riparian zone in the Pacific Northwest, United States - 17_EM | ecosystem: Host-associated > Plants > Roots > Unclassified | place...
GACCTATCTAACAGTTCCCTATAGGGTCTCCGTTATAGAGGGGTTATTACCTATACTAGGCTCTATACCCATCTTACTATTAAATAGGGGTTAGATTTGATACTCCTTTAAGTATAGAGCGTATACTATTTTGCCTAGGGCTATATTCTCTAGGATATCCTTTAAGCTTATTAGTAATATACGCCCTTCTAAATCTTTATTATTCCACTATTTAAAGGCTTTAGTTTTAAAGCATATCTTAGGATCTGCTTCTATAAGCTAAAGGTATCTAAGGATAAGGTTATAACCTATAAAGTTAACCGCCTAAAAGGGTTGCGGGCTAACTACCTTAGTGCGGTTATATATATTGGCTACTAATACTATAAGCTTATAGGCACTATATAACTTAATTTAATACTTATCTAAGAAGCCTATAATAGGTTTCCACCACCTTTATAATGGGATAAGTTTATACTCTTTTACTAAATCATATTGTATAAGATTAATTTCGGCGCCGCTATTATATAGTGCTTAGAACTGTTATACCTCACCTATAGGGAGTGTTATTTCCAGCTTAATAGTAATATAGAGAGTCTCTCCTTCCGTATCTTACCCTAGTTATAGCTAAAAGAGGTCTATAACTAGAGCTTTTCTTTTTTTAAATTATTAGTGCGGTTATTACCCTACTTATTTTTTAATAGGATCTACCTTTAAAGTTTTCTCTTAACTTCTTAGAGTGTTCCCGTAAAGGTACTAGATGGGTATTAGGTTAACTCTAAGAGTCTTTCCCGTTATTTAAGGTTCCTAACTTTAACCCTTCTAAAGTTCTTTTTAAGAACGGCTTTTTTAAAGGTTACGTTTGCCCTATATTACTACTAAAGTGCCTATACTTCTAATAACCCCCTAGCTTCCTACTAGAAGAGGTCTAGTTCCTTACTATATTCTTAGCGTTTAAAACCGCTCGTTTAAAACCCGCATATACGGTAATCCGTGGTAGAGCTTCTACTATAAGGGGATCTTGTAGACAGGGGGCTATAAGGACACGATTAGAACAGGATAGATTGGTAAGAGAGACGAATCCTTAAGGAGGTAAGGCCTCTGGGATTGTGGAGACTATATACTACGGGTACGTACCTCCGGCACGTGACCGGCGACCATCCAAGGGGCGTCCGGGGGTTGTCCTGAGGGCAACCCAAAGTGTCCGCAATACTATCCCTTACATTACCCCCCCCCTTCTTACGGTCGGCCCCCGATTGCTATTACCTTATAGTAAGGAGATTATAAGGGCTCGTCCCGGAAGAGGTTCGGAGAGATGTTAAAGAGGTGTTGGTATACCGCTGTATATTATCTATCTATCTAACCCCTACTTTAAACTCCTGAAAAACCTTAATAAGGAAAAAACATAACTAGAGAAAAGATACAAGGATTGCTAGAAGACCTATTAGAAGCCTACCGGAAGCATGCTAGTAACTACCTAGGCTAACACAGGGATTTTTATACAACTCTGCTTTTAAGCCTTTATGCCGGTCTACAATTAATCACAAGTATCGTAGGCAATTTAGTATTCCAGTATAGTTCCGTAGAACCTTTAGTATAGGATTTAACGTACGGAGCCTTAGCTTACCGTCGTCTTTAACTGCTAAGATATAGTTTATAATCTTTTCTCATAATCCTTTTCTTATAATTCCCTACGTCACTGATATATTGCTCCCATATTTGCCCTTAGGCTATTAAATACGGTTGAGGTATTAATTAATTAATTAAAGAGACTTATCTCTTAAGATTTAGTATATGTGGTTTCAAATCTAATAGTCCTATACTATATATTTGGCGTAGCTCTACTACCTAGCAAACAGGGATATTTCGCGATAGTAATTATAGCTATTGTGCGATTATTAAGAACGTCTATAACGTTATTCTTTAATACTATAGTATTATTTTAGGTCTAATTTAACCTATATGCGTCTTTAATTTAATATCTTAATTACCTTCCCCCAGCCACATAGTTAGTTTTTGTAAGGAAGTAATAGTTAAGTGACTTATACGCGTGTTTTCTTCCTTCTAAATAGCGCTATTATAACGGAGTTATATTAGTAAGGTTGCGGCTATTTACCAAAAAGGTATTAGACGGTAAAGTATAAAGACACTTTACTTATTAAGCTTAATCCTTTTCCTTAACACCTTACTTCCCATTATTAACCTTCGTCCAATTTGGACGTATCTTTGATATATTATTAAGATTTTCTTCTTTTTTATCATCAATTCAATATGCCTCTTCGTTCTCCTGCTAACTGCTCTTCTAAGCAAATTCCATAGCGTATTCTGGCCTTGCCTTTGCACATAAAACCTCAACCCCTGCTAACCTATAACTAGTGCTAGTCCTACCTAAATGATTTTGCCTATACGTCTTTGAAAGACCAGAAATCTAATAATAGGATTCTGGAGGCTTATAATAAGACATACTGCGTTAAATCTAATACCTTTAGTCCTTATAATTAATGCATACGTACCAAAAGCGGCAGTTGCGTTAAGGTGAGCTTTTTCTATCCTTAATAAATTTCCATTACTGACTTCAATAGCCTGGGCCTAAGTGGCGACGTTTCTTTAATATCCTTAACTACTATATCGCCCGGGCTCTCTTCCATTTAAGCGCTAATGCTAAACGTCTAGGTTAAATTTAAGACTATACTACAGCTATCTACACCGCCTATAATTCCTAGTAAGCTAGCCAGTAACGCCTAATATAAGAGTAAGGTTGGTATACTAAGGATAGGGTAAGGGATAGGGGTAATAAAAAGAAGGTCGCTGTCTACTATAGAAAGGAGTTCGCGTATACGCGTTAAGTTTTAAAAGAGTATAATATGATACGGTATTAGGTAGGTTACCCTTTGGGTACCTAGCGGATAGGTAACTAACAGTTGCCGTAGTAAGGTCTTAGTGGTTCTGGACTATGCTAGCTAGCTAACATCTCTATTTATTCTGGGCTTAAGCGTGTCTTTATTAACTATAAGCTTACGCCACAAGAGCTTCATTGGTATTGGTTTGGACCTAATATTAGTATTAAGCGTTTAAGAGTCTCTGCTCTAGCTATACCTCATCATCCTGCCCCTATTTTTATACCTACTTATACGCCTACTAAGGCATCTAGATCCCATTCTCGTTAGCCATTACTTAGTAGCCCAATGGACACTAATCCTACTCCTGATGATAATAAGGCGTAGTGGCTTTTCAAATTAGGCATTTATAGTTTAGACTTTTAGGATTCGTTCTTATATATAGTAGCAATTAAGGACCTTAATTAGGTGCTCAGGAAGGCCTTATAAGGCTTTTAAAAAGGGCTTAGAAGCCCTAAAAATAATATTCCTAGTATAGATTAATAAATGGGAATGCAATTCTAGTAAAATGCCCTATTAACTCTATGCTATGTACGTAAAAAGGCTAAAGACCCGTCCTGCCTTAGGCCGTAGCCCTATCCCTATAGTTTCCAAAGCCTATCCATTCTATATCCAATTTGACCTATTTACTCTTTTCGCGAGCTTTCTTTATAGGTCGCAATAACACCGTAGTATTAGAGCGCTTTCTGCGACTTATAGATTATGGACCTTAGTCCTAATATTCTTTTAGAATATCTTCGCAATGATTAAGGTGATCCTCTAGTTCCCATATAAAGTCCTTAGCGGGCCAGCCTAGCTATTTAACTTTAAATTAAAGCTTATTCTTAATAGACTTATAGCGTAGTATAGCTTTAACCTCGTACCGCTCGCCCACCACTTTAGGGTGTTTAATTGGACCTAGACAGAAGTTCTTTTCCGGCGGTAGTCTATACTATAGCTCTAGTAGGTTTATATAAAATACTAAATACACATAGGCCATAGATAGGGGTAGCTGGAGACGATAGGCTAGCTTACCAATTCGTTCCTTAACTTAAAAAAGACCTAGGTATCTTGCATTAAGCTTCTTTAATAGTCAACGGGTCTTAATATTTGTTAAACGTAATAGAACCTTATCGCCTACTCCGAAATGCTTGTCCTAGTGCTTGCGGTTATACCAAAGTCTCTACTACTCTTAGGCATCTTATAAGCTCTACTTCGCATACTTCTATTACTCCTCCCATTCCTAAAGGTATCCTTATACTCTTTAGTAGATATCCTTAAACTTCCCGGTAGGATCCCATAACTAATCATGCGGCCTTAGCCAGTAATCGTTAGGTATACTATTAAACCCAAATAGTTAAACGCTATAGGCAATCTGGATTAGTGCATACTTATACAATACATATTACTTTAAATTGTAAGCGTACTCCGTGTACGGAAGTAGCTCGCACTAATTATCTTGCTGGTAGTTTAAATACATCTACAGGTAAGACTCCAGTTCCTAGTTCTAGCGTTCCGTTTGCCCATCCATCTACAGGTAGAAAGCCGTACTATACTAGTAGTCTATCTTTAAATAGAAGCATAGGTCCGACTAGTATTGGCTTATAAAGACGCTGCCCCTATTAGTAATAATAGAGTGTGGCTAATCTACTTTAAGAAAGCATTTCTCCTTAATTAGGTTGGTGAGCTCTTATATATTAATTGTCTTATTAATAGAAAGGTATTGGACGTACTTTAAAAACCTATTAATAAGTACGAGAACCAAATCGTATATTCGTCCTTAGCCATCTTTAGATGGCGGGAGATCCGTAATAAAGTCTATAGTGTAATATCGCTATAGCTTACTAGCGGGGGGAACTAATTTAAGTAGACCCTATAGCTTATACCTACGGATCTTATATACTTAACACTTCTCACAATAGCTGATATACTCCTTTACTTCCTAATTAAGCCTTAGCCAATAGTATTTGCGCTAAAGTAATTCCACTGTCTTTGCTTAACTATAGTGGCCGCCTAAAGGATTATCGTAATTCTTTATAAGAATCTTCTGTTATAGATTTACTTCTTATAGCACCTAAACCTTACCACCTCTACGTAGTAGGCCCATTGGGTCTAGTTCCCAATAGTAGCGCCTAATAGCTTTCTTTCTATTACGTTTCCGGTTTACTTCCGCATTAAGGATGGCATAGGAAGCGTCCCTCCATTATACCTTACGGATAAGATCTATTAAACTTTCAGATAGTTCCTAGGTAAAAGCTATTTCGTCCCATACTGCTCTAAGTATAAGACTAGATGGTACTATAAATCTTACAACTCTTTAATGCGCGTGCGTTAGGAAGGCCGCTACAAGGTTAAAGTCCTTTAGTTATTACAGGGCTCCGAGTTCCGATTACTCTATAGCTTCGCTATTGGCTTAAGGGGATAGCTTAGTAATTAGGGATAGTATATTACTAGGTTCCGAGAATGTATTAGGGACGTCCTGTCCAGGTATATTTAGACCCTTATCGGCAACGGACTGGGTACCAGCTAAAACGTTAGTAGAAACCGATGGGGCTTGCACCACCTAAAACTCGGTGTATAGAGCTATAAATACTTAAGCATCCTACACCCGGAGCTTATTCTGCAATATAGGGAGTAAGATATCTATTATCTATTTTCCTTCTCCCGTTTTAAAGCCTTTAGTATAATCTGGCCGTCGTGACGGTCTATTAGCAGGGTTATTTTCCCCTAGCTTATATTCAATCTCAAAATTAAATCGCGTAAGCTCCTCTGCCTATCTAGCTTATTAAGGTATAAGCTCCTTTATAGTTATAAAGTAGCGTAAATTATAGTAATCTAAAAGTATATAAGTGGTATGGCTCGCGTGCTTAAGATAGTGTTACCACTATTTAAAACAGTTGACTATAGCTAATAGTTCCTTATTATGGGTATAATACCTAACTTTAGGTCCCTAGAATTTTCTACTATAAAATGCTACTGGTCTCTAATAGAGCTAGGTAGCGTCCGGGTGCCTATTAGGTTGTAGTAAGATACCAGCAAGGGCAAAATTTAATATATTAGTAATTATCATTAATAGCTAATCTAGGTCGAAATGCCGCAGCAATAGAGCTTTTATAAACTTTACGCAAAGTTCCCAAAAGGCCTCCTAAACCTTTCCGGGCTATAACCATAGCTTATACCATTTAGTTAGTCCCTTCTTAGTTTTCTTTCTTACCGCCTTTAAGCTTTTTACTCCTTAGGTTAGGTCTTAGGAAGCTTCCGTAATATAGTCGGATAGGTATTAGGCAATATCTAAGTAGTTATATATAAAGCGCCTATAGAAATTGGCAAAGCCTAGGAACACTTAAACATCCCAATAGCTCTCTAGCTCCGGCCACTCCTAAATTATCTATACCCGTACTAGATCCATAACTACACCTATAGGCGTCACAATGTAACCCAGGAACTCAACCTGCTTAGTGTTAAAGATATACTTTAACGCCTTAGCGTAGAGGCCCCAATTATCTAAACGTTCCAGTACTTCGCGGACGTGTTACTTATATTAATCCTCGTCTTCTAAGTAGATTAAAATATCATCTAAATAGATAATATATATACGGTCGACTAGTCCCTCTAAAGCTCTATAAATGTATAATTAGAATGTTGTAGGCGCATTAGCTAGCCTAAAAGGCATTACCAGATACTTAAAGTGGCCGTATTAGGTCTTAAAAGCGGTCTTTTACTTATCCCCTTCTTTAATACGGAGCCTATAATAGGCGTCTCATAGATTTAGCTTCGTAAAGATCTTCGCCCTAGATAGTTAATCTAGTATTTTACTAACCAGTAGTAATAGGTAACGGTTCTTAATTATAATCTTGTTAAGACCACGATAGTCTACGTATAGCCTTATAGTTCCATCTAGTTTTAGAACAAAGAGAATTAGTACGCCTAACGGCGACTTACTAGGCCGGATCCACCCCTTTTCTAGTAACCTATTAAGGTACTCCCGTAGGATCTTAAGCTCTTTACACAAGAGGTTATAAATAGGAAGGTTTGGCAGTTATTTACCTTCTTCTAGATTAATTATATAATTATACTCCGAGTTCTACGGTAGGACTTTAGCTCTCCTGCCCGAAAATACCCTTAGTAAGTCCCTTAGGCCTACTAGAATATTTAATAAATTAGGGTCGCGTTTGTCCTCTATATTATTATTAGGTAGGTCCCGGAGCTCCCTCAGGATGCTTACGGGTAGCGTCGTACGCTATAATAGTTACTCGTACATAGTTGCCACCGTACGTTAAACCGTTTTATACGGTAGCCAGTAGAGGGTAAAGAACTCCTTAACGCAGCGTTTAAGGTGCCGTAGCATACTCTCCGTATATTGCTTAAGCTAGAGTAACCCGTAGCGGTTAAAGTATCTCATAAGATCCTTAAGATCGCCGCCTCCCTATAATGTCTCCGCGGCCTATCCGGCAGTTCCCTATAGGGTCTCCATTATAAAGGGGTTATTACCTATACTAGGCTCTATACCCATTTTACTATTAAATAGGGGTTAAATCCGATACTCCTTTGGGTGTAGAGCGTACACTGTTTCGCCTAGGGCTATATTCTCTAGAATATCCTTTAGGCTTATTAGTAATATACGCCTTTCCGAATCTTCATTATTCTACTATTTAAAGGCTCTAGTTTTAAAGCGTATCTTAGGATCTGCTTCTACTAGCTAAGGGTATCTAAAAATAAGGTTATAACCTACGAAGTTAGCCGCCTAAAAGGGTTGCGGGCTGACCACCTTAGTGCGGTTGTGTATGTTGGCTACTAATACTGTAAGCTTATAGGCACTATGTAGTTTAATCCGATGCTTATCTAGAAAGCCTACAATAGGTTTCTACCACCTTTGCAATAGGACAAGTTTATACTCTTTTACCAAATTATATCATATAAAATTAATTTCGGCGCCGCTATTATATAGTGCTTAGAACTATTATACCTTACCTATAGGGAGTATTATTTCTAGCTTAACAGTAATACGGAGAGTCTCTTCTTTTATATCTTACCCTAGTTGCAGCTAAAAAAGGTCCGCGACTAGGGCTTTTCTTTTTTTAGATTATTAGTGCAATTATTGCCCTGCTTGTTTTTCTAATAAAATTTACCTCTAGAGTTTTCTCTTAACTTCTTAGAGTATTCCTATAAAGGTGCCAAACGGGTATTAGGTTGGCCCTAGGAGTCTTTTCCATTATTTAAGGTTCCTAACTTTAACCCTTCTAAAGTTCTCTTTAAGAATAGCTTCTTTAAAGGTTGGGTCTGCCCTACATTACTACTAGAGTGCCTGCGCTTTTAGTGACCCCCCGGCTTCCTACTAAAAGAGGTCTAATTCCTTACCGTATCTTTAGCGTTTAGAACTGCTCGTTCGAAATCCATATATATAGTAATCCGCGATAGGGCTCCCACGCGCTTTATTTTGTCACGAATTGCTAGCTTAATTCTAGCCTAGATAAACCCAATCTTCTCCTTCTTACAGATGCTACCGTCCTTGTTTTTAAAGGGCTCTAAATCTATCTACTAAGTACGAGTTTCTACGAAGTTTATAAACTGGCGGAAGTTATAGCGGTCCAGCTATATCCCATTCCAGAATAGCTTTATATTATCGTATTATATAATATACAGATCTTAAGTCCATTTCTTTAGAAAGGTTTACAGCTATAGCTATATAGTAATTTACTCTTTATTAAGCTGATTAAATATAATCTAGTTTAGCGATCGGTCTTTAATCTTACTAATAATTTAGCGTATACGCTCTTTGGTATTATCTCGTATCATTAACATCTTAAAGAAGTTATCTACCTTATAAACCCAATCGTCTAGCTATTAGGCGTTGGGTCTATAGCGGAGTTCTAGACTACTAGAGGCCTTAGCCAGTCGGTCTATATCCTTTTTCCGTTTATAGCGTAAATAACTCTCCAAGTCTTCCATACCTCCTTAGGTAGGTACTAAGTAGCTCCCAGAAAGCCCTTAGCCTTAACTAGGTTATAAAAGAATTTACCTAGCTTAGATTAGACCCTACCAGATCTAGATTTGCCCTTAGAGGGTTCTAATATGTTTATTAGTGGCTTCCTCCTATATAGCTTCCAAGAGCCTTATAACAGCTTCCTAATATCTATCTTAAAGGAGATTAGTATAAGGCTCTTAACCTTCCGAACTCGGGCCTAGGGAGGCTCCTACTATAGAGGTAGTGTTAGTACTAGTAGCTAGTATAGGCTTCCCAACGAGGCTCGGGTCTTAAGTTAGTAATTAACTTAGATTACCTAAAGGGGTAGGCCCACTTAGCTTGTAAGCAGTCTATATACCGCCACTGTGCCGATTATAGGCCGGTGGTCTTCCAGGAGGGTTCCGGTTGGTTCCCTAGTCAGACACATTAGTGTATTCCTTTGGCATTTCTAGCTTAGGGGAAGATCTTAGAGTTGCCTCTAGCGCTTGATCTTCCGATTGGCCTAGGTAGGGCCAAAGGGGTTCTGGTTGCTTTCTGGCAGCGTTATAACCGTTATAGAGGGTGTCTGCGTTTTCCTCAGCGGTAACCGTAGGTGTATAAGAGTCTTCAAGCTCCTAAAGCATCTAGGTATTAGGGCTTGTTTGGCCGTCTTACCCAGAGGGTTGTATTGTTATAATCTCTCGCTATCGGAGGGACCTTCCTGCCTTTATGCGACGGCTTTCTATGAGGTATCCGTAGAGTTTCCGTTTGGGTTGTCGCGAAATTTTAAGGGAGGATAGTAGTTATAAACAAAAGATATAAACAAACAATCTGGTCCTTAAAGCCAACTACCCTTTTAAAAAAGAGTAGGAAGGATTTAAATATAAGGGGATTTTATAGACAGGGGGCTATAAGGACACGATTGGAACAGGATAGATTGGTAAGAGAGACGAATCCTTAAGGAGGTAAGGCCTCTAGGATTGTGGAGACTATATACTACGGGCACGTGCCTCCGGCACGTAACCGGCGACCATCCGAGGGGCGTCCGGGGGTTGTCCTAAGGGCAACCCAAGGTGTCCGCAATAATATCCCTTACACCTACGCGCTTTATTTTATTATAAATTACTAGCTTAATTCTAGCCCAGATAAATCCGATCTTCTCCTTCTTATAGATGCTGCCGTTCTTATTTTTAAAGGGCTCTAAATCTATCTATTAAGTATAAGTTTTTATAAAGTT
>Ga0307515_10026256_pt1 | contig 10033 bp, 5 predicted proteins | sample 17_EM_MG_FD_194513 | JGI IMG/M metagenome (GOLD analysis project Ga0307515, IMG submission 194513) | Populus trichocarpa ectomycorrhiza microbial communities from riparian zone in the Pacific Northwest, United States - 17_EM | ecosystem: Host-associated > Plants > Roots > Unclassified | place...
CATGATATTTTAAGGTAAAAAAAACACCTAATATGAATTCCCCTCATCAAATGGAAGCATTTAGCACAAACATCAACTATTTTGATGGTCTAAATCAGGGTCAACGGTATTTTTCTTTCTCTATCACTAGAATCTAGTGATTGTTCTCTCTTCTCTTAATCAGGGACTAAAAAATAAAAAAAAATAACTTTTGTACCAAAATTGAATTTGAAAAAAACAAAGGCACCAAAATCATATAATTTACATTATTTTTAAAGTTAGAGGATCAAAGTGTATCTTTCCCAAAACTTCTAGCACGCCACCCATGTTTGGGTCATTTTTAATTTCGATTCTTTTTCTTCCAATTCCACCGTTACCTAAGAAATCCAAATTAATTTGCTTTCAATCAGGATCAAATCAACCAAAATAAAACTTTGAGGATCAAGATGAATTTTTTTAAAAAAATAAATAGGATCATCCACAATGTTTTGTTATGTTAGGGGATGAATATTGCATTGTGAAATAATATTAAGAACATTCTAACATTTTAATGGGGCACCAACAGGCATCCAGGTTGATATACAAAATCCATCTGAAATTCTAACTGCACTAAATCAAACTGCATACCCATTCAAAACTCTATTAAGGTTTAATGGAGTCCAATTATGATTTGGATGGTAAAATCCCCATTTTAAAACAGTGCTGGTAAGTGATTTCGAGTTCCAATGAAAGAAGGGAAAACTGACCTCTTACCATGCAACTGAGGATCCATTGAATATCCTAATGAAGTCGTGTAAGAAAAAAACATAACATCGGGATTATTTACCGAGGCAGAGGGGCAAGCTAGATGCATCTCTACACCAGACAAGTAGCCGAATAGGTTCCCCAATAGTAAAGATAATAGCCAAACCACACTTGAACAAGCTGAGAACTTCAAAGCTTAGACTGATATTGTTGGGATGACAGAATATTTACCATGTCCTATTCATTATTTATCGATTAAGAATAATGAGAAAGAAATTTAAATATTTATAAACTTGACACCTCTTCAATTGTATGCCGAATGCATAGATGCACGCACCAGCTTCACAATCATTCTTGTAATTCATCCAAAAAACAAGAGGGGGCAACAATCATTGTGGTACAAACTACAAAATATAATATATGTACAAAGTCAAGCTATCCAATGGAAGGCTACCATTTTGTATCAAATGGGGATGGTGATTTGTTGGGGGGAAACACACCATCCAAAATAAATAGAAAGTCAGATACATCTCAACTTTTCTCCTACAAAACTTCTGAAACAGGATGGTTATTACCATTGACTTTTTTCCTGTCCTTTATCATTCTCTTGTGTTTGCATAATCTTCTAAGCAATAAAATGGGATGATGAGCAGAAGAAAATATTACCCTGGTCTCACCCAGATGCTCCAACAACACGTTTTTCGTATTCACCATGTTCTTCTTTGGCAAACTCCTCAATCAATTCACGCTGTCTTGGGGTCAAATTTCTGTAGCAAAATATGTTTTCTGTAAAGGTATTGTCTACCACTTGAAAAACTAAGGAGCCAAAAGGATGGCTATAGTTATCATATATTACGCATTGCCCATACTCGCCATCCAAAAATCATGGGCAAAACAGAACTTAAAATCCCTATATAATTCTTCATTCATCCATTTCTAGTAGTGGGCAGAGCAGCAAATACATCCAAAAGTTGAGCAGAGTTAAATAAATTGACAAAGAAAAGACCAACTCACGATGGAATGCTGACATTGAAATGCACAAACTCATCACCAAATGAATACGAGCCCCGTCCTTTTATCCCTGTCAGGAAATACAACGAAATTCTTACTTCATCACAGACAAAAGCAGAGTAGCAGACCACACACATGAAGGAATAAGGAACATCCCTGAGAACCATAACAAACTACTGAGGCTTTTCCAAATTTATCATCATTAATTCAGTATTTAACAAAAAATTATAGCAGATTCTTGGATAAGATCTAGGATAAGGAAACAAAAGCCACTTAAGAAATTGAAAACCATAAGCTTGGAGGTATGCTAACAAGATAACCTCCAGCAGGAATATAGCACCGAAAGCTATCTAAGACAGGTGTGAGGAGAGCAAGAACTGGCATTCATCTCACCTTTATTCTTCAGAACCACCTTCTGACCAGGTTGGGTGCCAGGGCGGACCTGAAAATATATAACAGGTTAAGGAAAAGATGAGTTAGTTTATTTTTTAGAATAATCAAATCATGCAAAATGATTTCCAACAAACCTTAAGTACAACATCTCCTGTGAGAGTTGGAACCTGGATGGTTCCCCCCAAAATTGCCTGCAAATAGCAATTGAATGAATTTTTGCATTAGGCATAAATACTAAATAGTTATGATTTATAATAGGTATATATCAAAACAAGCTGCAAATTCTATATGTTTCTGCAAGAAGACCATCTGAACCGAGTGCCACACTTTATTTAAAAAAGGAATTTGTAAATGAGAACCTTGAAATGTACTGAACCACATAGCAAACAGGAAAGGATTCCCGTTCATTAGAATCTTAGTATTTTTCTAGGACCATGAAACACAAAAGGTTTTACCTGAGTAATGCCCAAAACAGCATCAACATGAATGTTAGAGCCTTCTCTGCGGAAAACAGGGTCTTCCCGGACCTGTGGGGGGGAGGAAAATAACGACTTCAATAACATGGAAAATGAAATAGCTGCAATAAGATCAGAGGAAGTTGACAAGCATCACAGGAGACTAGACAGTCTAAGCACAATAGAAGCACACAAGCAAAGAGAGCAAAACAAATGAAAGAAAGAGACAGCAAACCACCAAAAAACTAAAATTTCAGAGAGCCAGGAGATCATTCAGAGTGGAAAAGGACAACTAAAAAAATATATTTTTTCCTTAAAACGCTAACTTTCTATTCATCTTTCAGATGTTGTCATAACCCTGCATAAAATTCAGCAGACAAGGTGAATCTACCATCCATGTCACACTATTCTCTTTCCTGATTCCCCCATCCAGCTTGCCAAGCAATCAATGACCATTGAATAACCATTTAAAACAAAAAAAAGAAACAAAACTCATCCAAGAGTTTGCCAGCAAGAAGGCAATGTGAAAACTAAAGCAACATAGTCTGCTCCTTATGCCATGAAAATGCAGTAAGAGGAACAACCATCCATACAAATAAAAAAGGCACAAAAGAAACAAAATCATATAAAACAACATCATGCTAAATAATGCTGTCAGGAAATGTTATTGTCCTTCATCTCCACACTACATCCTAAAACATCACACTAGTAAGCAAAGAAATAGGGAACACACAAAAATAGCAGCACAAAAATATTAAACAAGTTGAATTACCTTGATTGTCACATAGAGATCACCAGGTTGATTTTTCTCTGGGTCTGCTCCACCACTTTTATGGATCTTCATAGTCTCATTTTCATCCACTCCTGCAGATGTCAAGAAACTCAAATTTAATCACCAAATCCAGCAAAAAGTTCCACATGGGAAAATGGGCAACCGAATATATAGACCATTTTCATAGTGTTCCCAGAAATCAGAAGTTGAGCTCACTGGATAATGTCCCTATCTATATATTATCCCTAATAAGTGTCTGGGTGTAAAAATAATGACTGGAAAGAAATTCTGTTTTAAGACAGAAAGCAGTCAACTTTATCCCCCATTTATCCACTCAAGGACTTTTTACTCTATTTTCACACCAGTAGCATGTTCAACACCAGGAAACTACGCTTGGTACATGAGAAACCATGTCCGCATCCCTCTTTCTTTACATATTTTAAATCAATTAAAGAGACTTTCTTTAGTCCAAATTCCAAATTCAATTCTAAGGAATAAGAATCATTTTGAAAGCCAGAGAAAACAAATAAGCAGATCTAAAATGGTTCCGTTCAATTCACATGGAAAGTCTGTGCAAGTCTTTTTTATTTTTTTAAAGCAAGATTGATTTGTTCTAAAAACAATTCCCTCCAAAACAACTCAACCAGAGCTACACCTGTCTTCCAGAATACCAATAAGAAAGACAATGTGCAAGATCAAAGAAAGCTTGTCATGAGCAATTGCATTATCACACAGGTCTGCAGGAAAGCTAGTGTACTGTAGTAAATCTTGAAGGGTATTGAAGCTCCTAATTTAACCTTGCCTAATCTAGTTTTTTTTTAAAAGGAAAATCTGTCAATTTTATATTTTATTTCATAAATGGTGTTAGGATGATAGAGGAGTTTATTTGTCAGATTAAACAAAAGCCCTGACTCATTGCTATCATTGTTTAGGGTTCTTCTGTTCCACAAATAGTAGATACCTAAATATAATTGTTGAAACTAATCTAGCCTTCATTTTTTATTTCTTTAACTTCATGGTTCATTCGAGCACCCAAGAACTCGAGCTTGAATGGAAACTTGAAGTTCACATCTCTGGTTTATTTAGCTTCTAACTGCTTTTGGTACCATAACTAACAAATCTAGAAAAGCACTCAAGGAAACAACCACACTATCCTTTGTTTCATATGAGATGCCTAATGTGAGAAACAACAAAAATAACTATGATGTACCATTACAAGACCACATTGTGTGGAGCATGTAAGAGCGCTACCCTTGGGCAGAAAATAAGACCACAATATTGTACAAGACCGGAAATTTAACAAGATGATTCAAGATCAACAAACAAACCCGTTGGAATGTTCAACGAAATTGTCTTTGATCCTCTCACTACTGTGTGTCCATGGCAAGACCTGCAAAAGCTCTGACACCAACAGTAGTAAAGCATATGCATTAATATTAAAAAACAAAACCAAGGGACTAAGACCCATCATTTCATCAAATTTTGGAAGAATTGTTTAAAAATGCGTTGCCAAAGTTAATCAAAGCTGCCAGATTGCAGGAATTCAGAAGCCAAAATTAATGCAATCATGCAAAACAGTTTAAAATAAAAATTCTTCACTAGTGCCCATGTATAAAGTAATACCTTATCAGGTTGTTTCATGAACAAAGAAAAGGTTTTAATGCTTCCCAGAATTTTGCTCATAAAAAAATCAACATTTCCTAAAATTATTTAAAGAAGACTTGCAGACCCCAGATAAAAACAGATATTGATTCCCGTACCGAAAAAGTTTGCCCAGTTCCACCACATTGATCACATGTCTGCTGAAAACTGAAAAACCCTTTTTGCATAGATATCTGCAAATGTAGGAAATGTTACATGTTAGTTGGGGAAAACACCCAGTATTTCCTGAATAAGTAACATCATCACACATGGTCTTCAGCAAGTAAGACTAACCATCCCTCTGCCTTTACAGCGTTTACACATTTGAGGTTTCACTCCAGGAGGAACACCTTCTCCACCTTGGAAAATGCAAAAAAAAAAAAAAAAAAAAAAAAAAACATGGCCACGCATTCTTAAGAAATTACAAGAGAGCTGCAGTTATGAAAACATAAATCTCACAAAAAAAGGAAAAACTGAAGTCATGATGTTTGTAAATGCTATAAGTGAAGATAAACAAACCACAAGTTTCACAAGGCACATCGGTCTGAAATGTGATAGTTTTGGTGCATCCCTGAACAGCTTCCATGAAGGAAAGTTCAACAGAAACCTATCCATGATGGTTTTAAAAAGAAGCTGAAAATCAACATTAATTCTAAGCCAAAAAAGAGAGCACCAATCAACGTGATGGAAATTCTAAGAACCTTGACATCTTGGCCAGCGACATTCTGTCTAAATACATTGCTGAATATCTGATCTCCATCAAAGCAAGTGTGGTGTCATGCACAAAAAAAACATGTAAAGTTCATCAACTGTGAAAATCCGTTGTTTAGAGAGGGGAAAAAATACAGAGAAGACCCAAACCACCCCCACTAAAAAATAGGAAGAAAAAAGGCAGTGGCAAATGTATTTCTCCTCATATTGCATTAAAACATCCATTGTGTGGCAATTTTATAAGAAAGCATCATACATAAGGTCATATACTGCAATGCAGTGAAACGATTTTAATTGCACTGCTAGCTTAATAGTTCTGGAGGCATAACAAGGACCCAACAAACTCCAAGAGTCTGTAACTGCACAGAATGTAAATTCTCACCCTAAGAAAAGGCTGCTCTTATTTAATTTAAGATTTGGATATGAGCAGAATAAAACCACAAGATAATTGACAATCAAAGAGACAATTAAATATGACAGAATCAAAACAAAGGAAAAGAAGCTGGAGAGTAATTACATCTTCCATTCTGAAGTCCCCAAATGGACTCTCAAATCCTGGTCCACCAGGCTGATAGTTATCTTGGTTTTCAAATGCGTCATGGCCTAGCTATAAGTTTGCAAATATAACAAACATCAATATAGATATTAACAGAAGAGGGTCATTACATTACATATGATTAAAGAAAAAAGAAAGAAAGAAAGAAGTTGCAAGGAAGAGAATTTCAGCATATTCTATGGATAGAGTACCTTCAAAGAGGAAAAAAAGGGGGGGAGATAACAAGAGAATATGGCAGATGCATGCATGCAAAGGTTGATATTCTTTTTTTCTTAAACTTTGCAAAGTATGTGAACTTCATCCAGGCCAAAATGAATGATAAAATTTAAAGACGTTCATGTTGTATAGAATAAAAGGCAAGCAGAAGTTTAACATACACCACCAGGGGAGGGTATAGTTTCAGGCTAACAGGGCGAAATGAATGACCTTTTCACATATTTGCGATCGAGTGCATGGAAGCTTCAATTCTTTTTCTTCTATTTGAAAAAGTAATTACCTGTTATCTTGGCCTACCTGTTGGGGACTAGCTAATCTAAGTGACCCTAAAATTCCCTAATCTTCCAGATAATGCCCAATTGTTAAGCTAGAACAGATGCAATTTATACCTGCAAGAATGAGATCCTTGATTGTTTTTTTGGTAAGAAGTTAGCAACTCCTATTTGAAAATACAACTTTTTTGTTGGCTGGGTCAGGCACACAAGGCTTGACAAGTTCTTGAGATTACAAACAGAAATTGCTTTTGCAGGTTGACAGTTGACTACTCAAGTAAAATTATCACGGCGAGGGGCACTAAGAAACAAAATCCAAGATCATTCTAACAACAATGACCTATCCATTATAAACTATAACCTTTCCATTTTTCACTGTGGTAGAGCTTCTGGATGGTGCTAATTAGTTGTCGCCCTGCCAAGTTTTTTGGATTTATTTCACCAGTTGACCTTATCCTATATACTATCCCTAGACTAGGCAAGTAAACAACTGCATAAGACATCTTACTCTATTGGCTAGTTATAATTCTGAATAGGGGGGTTTCAATATTTATGCATGTAACAATTCCCAATTAAGAGCAACCATGTGATGAGCTATAAACCTCTCACTTATATTGTATGTAAATCCTCTCCTCTTATAAACACTCATACTGCCCATGTTTTCGATCATTCATTAATACTGTATGTTACTTGGTTATGAGTTATACAGACATTCATTTTCAACTTATTTAATAATATAAACACAGTTAAAATTAAATATGAAACCTGATCATATTGTTCCCGCTTTTGGTCATCTTTCAAAACCTGCAACCAAAACAAACAAAAGTTTCTCCATTCAGTAGTCTATGTAACTCAGTTAGAGGAAGGGACAAAAATTCTGGTCTGCAAAATTTACCTCATAGGCCTTTGAAACTTCTTGAAACTTCTTTTCGGCTTCAGGATCGTCTTTGTTTGTATCAGGATGGAGCTTCTTTGCCAGCTGCAGAATGGTGCTAAAGTGAAATCAGAAGACAAATTACACAAAGCTTAAAAAAAAGAAAAAGTTGCAAAGTAAAAGCTGTAATCCTATCACAGTATAAAGAAAAAACATTAACATGCAGACCTAACACCCAAATTAAAAGAAATAAAACATGAGAGTTGCATTATTTGGACTGAAATATGCACGATTAGGAAAAATAATGAAAAGAATCTACCCCATAAGCAGTCCTAACACCCAAATTAAAAGAAATAAAGCTTGAGAGTTGCATTATTTGGACTGAAATATGCAAGATTAGGACAAATAATGAAAAGAAAACCTACCCCATAATAAGCTTTCTTTATATCAGATGCACTAGCATTCTTGCCAACACCAAGTACATCATAATATTCTCTCGACATATGAACTGACCAGAAAAAAAAGATATAAAACATACATTGTTAGCCACACAAAATGCCGCGGAAATATTTTAGAATAAAACGATAGTAAGCAGCAACAGCATAAATGTTACAGCAATTGCACTTCAACAAAAGAAAACTTGTACTAAATATAGTACAGGGTAAATTTAAAAGGTAAAATATTAAAAGCAGGACATGTGAAATACCAGAGCCATGAATCGACCTCGTAGCACCAAATTTCGCATTTAAAGCTCCCAATTGCAACCAATTTGTTTGGTTAACTGCGAAATAAAAAAAAATCAGTACCAAAACCCCCCCCCCCCCAAGAATAGCAAAGAAAATGAAAAAAATAGAAAGATTAATTCCCTTTTCAAGCCCAATACACAGAAACAACCAAAAAGTTTAAAAAATAAGCTGTCTAAGAAACCAGACAAAGAATCTGAAAATAACCCATAAATCAAAACGCTGGAAGAGCAAGAGAAAGAAACAAAACAAGTGCAAGTTACCATTTTTAGGAGAGTAATTGCCAATAAACCTAACAGGATTACAAACCCCAGTGGTAGTACTTAATCTTCTATAACTCCCATTCAATACACTCTTGTGTACCTGCAATATATACAAAAAACAAATTACTTAAAAATGTAAATTAAAGCAATTCATTCAAAAACTGCAAATAAATAAGCAAAAACATACGGAATTAGCAGATTCTTGGAGGAGGTTAAGGGAGAGAGAAGGGCGAGCGAGCCAACCAACAAGCCTGGCGCTATGAGACCGAACCATTTGGTGGGTTCTTTAGTAGGGTTTGAAAAGTCTTGATCTTTCTGGCAATTTGGTTCTTTTTCGGTTTAGGGATTTTAGGGATGGGGGCTTAAACCCTACAAAAGCCCTAATTTTTTAGATTGGAAGGTTCCAGGAGTTAAGAGAGGGAGGGAGTTTTTTCGTTGGGGTTTTAAAAACAGAATCTAGAAAGTAGAAAGTAGAAAGAGAGAACCGTACGGGCCTATGGCTACGAGGGCAAGGGCCAATTTTGTTGGATGGCAGACCCTTTCTTGGGCTCTGTTTTCTGCTACAGTGGCTGTTTAGATTGTGTTTGTTTTTCAATGGCTACTTCTGCTCTTGGAACAACAACGTTTAAAGATTAAAACTGTTTTTTATTAAAATTTATTTTTTAATATTTGTAAATTATTTTAATTGATATCAAAAATAAATTTAAAAAATATTATTATTTTATTATATCTTCAAGCAAAAAATACTTTGAAAACTAACATCTATTATTCTTTCAAACATCCCCTTAACTTATTTGGGAAAAAGAACTTATTTGACACCATAATCCATTAATGTTTTTGAAAAATTTTAAAAATTTATTTTAAAGTTAATTTTTTTTATGTTTTTATATTATTTTAATATATTTTCAAATAAAAAATATTTTAAAAAATAATATCTATCACATTTCTAAATAGATACATATATTTCATCCCTTCAGTATTTATTTTACAGTATTTTAGTCCTTCTGCCATTGACTGTGACTCGTAAAAGAGAAGGCGTTTCATCCTGCCATCTGTGGCAACATGAAATAAGTTTTCCAGGGAAAAGGGCACTGAAGGATGGGATTTAACGTTGTTACTGATTAAAGGATGATATTTGAACAAATAAAAGTAAAGAAACTAAATTATAAAAAAATTAAGAATATAGAGACCAAATGCGAATTAAACCTTGTAGTGAAATGCATTCCTTGGTTCAGAATTGCCCTTCCAATTTTCTCCCCTTCTTTTTTCTAAATTATAATTTCTTTTTGACAGTTTCTTTTCCTTGTATTATATTTGGAAAATTAGTCTCAGAGCCATTATTTTTAACTTATTAGTACTTCTCCTTTTTCTGAAAAAAAAAAAATAAAATAATAAATTTGCTA
>Ga0307515_10026257_pt1 | contig 10032 bp, 4 predicted proteins | sample 17_EM_MG_FD_194513 | JGI IMG/M metagenome (GOLD analysis project Ga0307515, IMG submission 194513) | Populus trichocarpa ectomycorrhiza microbial communities from riparian zone in the Pacific Northwest, United States - 17_EM | ecosystem: Host-associated > Plants > Roots > Unclassified | place...
TTATAGCTGCATCCTCGCAAATCCGTAGTTTATACAGATACGGCCACATGGCGGAATGTACACCGGCTTGGTCCGATTTTAAATTTTGTCTCTCCTTACGTGCGCTATCCGCTGAGGAGAGACGAGTCGCTTGGATCCGACATCGGGCTGAGTGGTGGGCTACGCGGAGGACTATGATGGGGAGTAGTGAGGATGTTTGGGAGGTTCGAAAGTACGTCAATGTCATGTTCTGATATGGCATGTCGTGGCATGTCGCTTTACATCCTTGTTTGTTCTCCTTCCCCCTCCCCTCCCCTCCCCTCCCCTCCCCTCTCACCCTATCCTATCCCAGTCTAGCTCTCTTTTGTTTCGAGAGAATGCGTGGGTGGTGGGTGTGGTTATTGACTTTTTTCTTTTCTCTCCTTTTTTCAAGGGAGCCCCTGAAGAACTTTCCGCCACCTCCGAGTCAAATCAAAGACGATGAAATCTATGCAGAGATTCAGACCGGTAGATGACAGCGATACAGTGCGATATGATGTGATATGACATGATCATTGCGTATTGTTCTCCATTGTATGTTTGTGCATGACGACCCTTGGGGTCTCTTGGGGTCTTCGATGACATGCTTGAGCTACACGATACACCCCAAGCATATTTAATAGATACTACCGCATGATGCGCGCCTCGTTTGTGTCCACTCATTGTGGGTGATAGGATGATTATGCGTCTCTCAGCCACCGAACAGGGGGGCCCTGGGCCGCAAATGGTTTGATATACTCTGTAATCGTCAGTGGGTCAGCATCACCAGAAGTGCGATTTACGTTGAGCAACAACTACGCTCATACCACAATCGAAATGCCGCTTTTCTCCACCAACCGAGGTCATATCGGTGCGTTCAACCCTTCATTTACCGATTCATCTGCTCGTTCTGATGCACCGAAGACGAGGATCGGATTCGAATAATCGTGACCCGGCTGTTCGGTGAGCTGCTCTGTGGATAGAATAACACACAAGATTGATGTACACCCAGAGTCCCTTGGGAATGAAAAGTCGATATGGGAATACTACAACGAAATGGCCGCGGTGGAAGACAACATCCGGGAGGTCGAGTGGCGAGATTTGGCAGATACTGTGTTGATTTTTGTATGTATACACAGTCCCCACGATACACATCTGTTAATTTGGCTCCAGGACGGTCTATTTGCCGCCTTCCTTTCCGCCTTCCTTGTTTTCTTGATCCCTCAGCTCCAGCCCAACAGTACCGACGTCGCGTTAGACGTTCTCGTCCATATTTCACGACAACTCGGTAACTCGACCATCCCTGCATTTGTTCCCACTGCCTTTCAAGTCTCCTCCAGCACAGCGGCGGTGAACATGCTCTTCTTCCTCAGCCTCGCATTCGTTTTGATCGATGCATTCCTCGCCATGCTTGTGAAAAGCTGGCTACAGGAGTTTGACCGTGGGTGGAGGAAGTTCACTGTGGCGCACCTCCGTGCACAGGAACGCGAAAGGCGACTACAAGAGCTCGAGCGCTGGAAGCTTCCTGAGCTTGTTGCCCTCCTCCCGATCCTGATCCAAGTGTCACTCCTGTTGTTCTGTATTGGCCTGATTGTGCTTATCTTTCCTCTTCATATGCCATCTGCCATTTTGTCCATCCTCGCTTTTGCGTTTGTCGTCGGCTTCTATTGCTTCACCACATATGTACCCATTGTCAACAATTATGCACCATTCTCCTCTCCCGTGTCTCGTCTTCTCGCGCGTGGCCTGGCAGCCCTACCAACCTGGCGTGCTCACAACACCCGCCATGTCGCTTCTGCCACCCTGTCCCAGAACCGCCCTCCTCTTCTCCCTCATGAACATCAGACAGACGCAGACCCTTCCGATGAAGCCATGCAGTCTGTACCTTCGAACAATGGAGTAGCCAAACCCATGCAGGCCCATAACCCTGAGAGCGTTGAAAAAAGCAAAGGGTCACCCCGTTCCCGTTCTTATATTAACCCTCAGACGCATGTTCATGTCCTCGAACGGCTGGTTTCAACAACTGCCGAGGCTGTGGAGAATATTCCTGTCTTCCTGGAGCTGCTTGATCAGCCAGTGAAGGATACTACACTGCGGCCACTCAATGTGGAAAAGTGGAAAGAACTGTTTCATATTACTTTCGGGTTGCTTCGAGATCAACCGACTTTCCCTGCTTCTGCTGCTCGCACTCTTGCTCGCACTATGATGATTTGTTATAACCGCGAAACTGCTGATCGGCAATTGGGCCGTACGCTAGAGTACCATTTAGGCAGCAGGGAAACTGATGAGAAAAGACCACGTATGCCGTTCAATCTTCTCTTCTCTTCCTATTTGGGTTTCTGGCTTGGTCACTCTTTTTGGTATGGCCTATGCCGGACTATTGCATTTCTTGAGCCAAGTGGTGCTGCTGATGCTGAGCTCCTCTGGATGGTTAATACTTTCTATACGGCCACGCATTCTGACGACCGCCTTCATGACTACTATGGGTTTTGCGTAGCTGTGCTTACATATGTTTCAAGCACAGAACAGTGCAGGAGATCTCAAGTTCCACTCACCGCTGCAGTCATTTATGCTTTGCACACCATCAGATCAGCACTTGATCAAGGAGGTACGAGTTCTCTTGATGGCCCCTACATTCTCCCTGGGACTGTTTCCACTTCTGGGAATGTTCTCATGACCTTCTGTCAAGTGGATGGCGTTGATGCACTGGACCTATGGAGTGAAGAGTGTATTAAATTAGTTAAGAACCTTCTCCACTGGAGTCGGTCACAAAATCGTCATCCTGACTTTCAACTTGCCCTGATCGCTGCACTCTACATCGATAGCACCAAGCAAACCCACGCACGCTCTACTTTTGCTGACCTTCTTAAGTACACAAGCATCACAAATACTGTATTTGAATTCTCGGCTGCCTATGACGGTGGCAAGCTTGCAGTCTACTGGTATATGGCGGTTTCCCAGAAACCCATTGACCAAGACCGTTATCCTCTTGCTGCTCTTTATGATGTCATTGAAAATTCCATTACCGAGCACTCTACATTACAGCTATCTGGTTTACACATCTTGGACATCGCTGTGAGGTATGCCTGTAAAACAATATGGCCTTCCTCCAATTGGCTCAAAAAGAGATCATTTGGTCTGGGGATCATTGCTCCGGGTCAAGGATGCGAGGTTCCCTTGTCAAAAGTCGAACATTGGGTCCTGCTACATCTGGACACTCTTCTTACCCCACAACCTTACTTACTCCCAGAAGAGGTGAAGGGCCTAAAATGGTCTGATACACCTGAGAAAGTGTACATCGCAAGGGCTCGGCTTTATCTCTATGATTCTTTGGCAAACGCAGAGCACGAAGGGGTCAAAGGGGCGAAACCAGATCCAGAGCTGCTCGGGTTATTTCTTTGGTCCAAAGACTATGAGGTCTGTACACATGCATTTAGGTGGTGCCTTGACCTGGTTCCCATTGGCCCACCTGGTACACTTGGAGATGCTGACAGCATCAGGGGGTTCATCCCAGAACTAATAGGGGATCAGTGGGTCGAACACTTTATGCATGTGCTTTGTAAGGGTGGTCCTTGGGAAAGGGCTAGATCGCTGAGGTTCCTGATATCACATCTTGTCCCGAAATGGAGCATGCTGCCGTCTTCCTGGTGCTGTGACTTTGCTTCAGCACTCCTATTCTTCTGTTTTCACCCCCCAGGTACGCATGGACACCCTGCCTACCAATATCTTGCTGAACCCAGCAGATACATGGAACCTGTTGAGTTGGAGGCGTTTCTGGGTTTCCTTGGAACACTGATAGGCCTCATCGGATCCGGTTGGACTTGGGTCAGACTCACTTCTTTTGAAAATTGGTTCGGCTGGCGCCTAAGCCACCTTGAGAATCCAGGTGCTCGTGCTCAAATGGAAGTCATTCTGACCACCGTGAAGCAGCACCTTATGGAAGATGACACTCTTGGGTTTTTTGCGGAGCTTCCGATGGCAGGTTCGTGTATGGATGAATGATCCAAAGTGAGATGGGTTCTTTTGTATATATTTCAGCATAGCATTCTACACTGAACGAGCATGTATTTCATTCTGTTATGGAGCTGACAAACGGTCAATATTTTTTGTAATCAAATTTATCGTGTCCAGGTACCCATTTGCAAATAGGTGCTTCGTGGTAATTCGAGAGAATTCTTGGGTGATGGAAGTGGGTAATGACTGTTTCTTTTCTCTCTTTTTTAAAGGGAGCCCCTGAAGGCTTTCGGCCACCTCGAAGTCAAATCAAAGACGATGGAATCTTTGCAGAGATCCAGAATTAATGGTAGATGATAACCATACGATACATTATGATGTGATTGATTATTGGTGTTTTATTCTCCATCGTATATTTGTACACGAGAACCCTTGGAGACTTCAATGGCATGCTTTAGCTACATACACAATATTTTGAAGGTCGCTCCCGAGGAGCCGTCTAGCGGGTGTTATATTATCCGACCAAACTCTTCCATGACGGTACATCCCGATTGGGACCATATCTGGTCCACCGACACGATACACCCCAAGCGTATTTTAACAGTTACTGGTGCATAAAGTGCGCCTCGTTGATGTCTGCCCGCTGTGGATTATGATTTTGCGACTCTCAGCCACCGCAAAGGCCGGGGGCGTCATGCTGCAAATGGTTGCTATACTCTATAGTCGTCGATAGGTCAGTATCATCAGTGTCTACGAGGGCCTGGGCCCTTTATTTCTGGTTCTGGGGCGTATCTAAACGCAGTGTCCACGCCTTTGGGCCCCTACCGTCGATCTGCATAACGCCCAATTGTGTACATCGTGCCCACCATTTTCTATCAGACGCGTTGTTGTAAGTTGGGATGTGGGTACAAGTTTCAGCACTCACTCAAATTGTTGTTACGGGATCATAAGCACGGGATATCACATAACCACTTCCAGGGTATATAAGACGTTGGACCCATGTGTGGTGTATCCTTACCTGTCCGTGGCGGGCCGTAGCAAACACGGGGTGTTTCGTCGCATTCGACATTCCAATACTTAATAGCTGATGGCCGATGTGGGAGGGTTCACCTGGGTGCACATTGAACGCCAACCACAATCTCTGTGGAATCTGCGAGGCTGAACATCGTCCCTGAAGCTCCATGACTTCCAAGCTTCGAAGGCGGCCTGTCGACGTTCGATCCTCCGTGGAGATAGGTGCGTTAAAAGAAAGTAAGGATCACTGGATCACGTAAACGTCTTTGTGCGTAATCACCGTCTATCAACTTCATCGTTGATCTTCTCATAGGATTGTTGGTAGAGGAATCAGAGAGCGGCGACTGTCAGGGCCCGAATGAAGTGAAGCCCGCAACGTAATAAAGCGACAGGAGGCCTTGCAGAGGGTACCATGAAGGCCAGGGACATTTCTGGTGGCTGAGTGTCAAGTGCGTGTTCCACACGTTGATCAACAACTACGTTCACATCGCAATCGAAATGCCGCTTTTATCCACCAACCGAGGTCATATCGGTGCGTTCAACCCTTCATTTACCGTTTCGTCTGCTCATTCTGACGCTCCGAAGACGAGGATAGGATTCGAATAATCGTGACCCGGCTGTTCGGTAAGCTGCTTTGTGGATGGAATGACACATAAGATTCATGCTCTCCCAGAGTCCCTTGGGAATGAAAAGTCGATATGGGAATACTACAACGAAATGGCCGCAGTGGAAGACAACATCCGGGAGGTCGAATGGCGAGATTTGGCAGATACTGTGCTCATTTTCGTATGTATGCACACTCTCCACGGTACATATCTGCTGATTTGGTTCCAGGATGGTCTATTTGCCGCCTTCCTTTCCGCCTTCCTTGTTTTCTTGATCCCTCAGCTCCAGCCCAACAGTACCGATGTCGCGTTAGACGTTCTCATCCACATTTCACAACAGCTCAGCAACACGACCACCCCTGCATTTGTTCCCCCTGCCTTTCAAGTCTCCTCCAACGTATCTGCGATGAACACGCTCTTCTTCCTCAGCCTCGCCTTCGTTTTGATCGATGCATTCCTCGCCATGCTCGTGAAGGGATGGCTGCAGGAGTTTGATCGTGGGTGGAGAATGTACACTGTTGCACATCTTCGCGCCCAGGAACGCGAAAGGCGACTGCATGAGCTCGAGCGCTGGAAGCTGCATGAGCTTGTTGCCCTCCTCCCGATCCTGATTCAAGTGTCACTCTTGTTGTTCTGTATTGGTTTGATTGTGCTTATCTTTCCTCTCCATTTTCCATCTGCCATTTCGTCTATCGTCGCTTTGGTGTCTGTCGTTGGCTTCTACTGCTTCACTACATATGTGTCCACTGTCAACAAGTATGCACCATTCTCCTCCCCGGTGTCTCGTCTTCTCATGCGAGGCCTAGCGGCCCTGCAAACCTCCATTGCTCGCAACACCCGGCATGTCGTTTCTGCTGGCCGGTTTCACAACCGCGAGCCTCGAACAGACACGGATCCTTCCGATAAAGTCAAGCAGTCGTTACCTTCGGACAATGGAGTGGCCGAGCCCCCGCAGGCCCACAACGCTAAGATCATTGAAAAGAGCAAAGTGGGAACCGGTTCTCGCTCTAATATTGATCCTCAGATGCATGTTCATGTCCTAGAACGACTAGTTTCGACAACTGCCGAGGCTGTGGAAAATATTCCAGTCTTCCTGGAGCTGCTCGATCAGCCAGTGAAGGACACTACACTACGGCCACTCAATATGGAAAAGTGGAAAAAATTGTTTCATATTACTTTCGGGTTGCTCAAGGATCAACAGGCTTTCCCTGTTTTAGCTGCTTGCACTCTTGCCCGCACTATGATGATTTGTTACAACCGCGAAATTGCTGATCAGCAATTAGTGGGTGCACTACAATACCATTTGAGTAGCAGGGAAACCCATGAGAACAGACCACGTGTGCCATTCAATCTTCTCTTCTCTTCCTATTTCAGTTTCTGGCTTGATCGCTCTTTTCAGATTGACCTATATCGGAGTATTGCATTTCTTGAACCAAGCGGGGCTGCTGATGCCGAACTCTTCTGGATGGTTAATACTTTCCACACGGTCATGCATTCCTGGTATTCCCTTAGTGATTATTTTGGATTTTGCATAGCCGTGCTTACATATGTCTCAAGCACAGAACAGTGCAGAAGGTCCCAAGTGCCACTCACAGCTGCAGTAATTTATGCTTTGCACACCATTAGATCAGCACATGATCAAGGAGATACTATTGATGACCTCTACATTCTCCCTGGGACTGTCACCGCTTCTAAGTCTGTTCTCATGACCTTCTCTCAAGTGAATGGCGTGGATGCACTTAACTTATGGAGTGAAGAGTGTATCCAATTTGTTAAGGACCTTCTCCAATGGCATTGGTTTCCATATCCGCGTCACGACGTTCAACTTCCCCTGATTGCTGCACTTTATATTGATAGCATCAAGCAAGCTCATGCACGATCTACTTTTGCAGACCTTCTAAGGTACACAAGCATCACAGGTACTGAAGTTAGATTCGCAGGCGCCTATGACGATGGCAAACTTGCAGCCTACCTGTATATGGCTGTCTCCCAGACACCCATTGACCAGGATCGTTATCCTCTTTCTACTCTTTATGATGTCGTCAGAACTACCATTACCGAGTACACTACATTACGGCTCTCTGGTCTACACATCTTGGACCTTGCTGTGAAATATCTCCGTAAAACAGCTTCCCCTTCGTCAGATTGGCTCAAAAAGAAGTCGCCTGATTTGCTGATCACTGCTCCGGATCAAGGACAACGCATTTTCCGGGCTGACCATTGGGTCCTGTTACATCTGGACACTCTTCTTGCTCCAAATCCCTACTTTCTCCCAGAGGAGGTGATGGAGTTAAAGTGGTCTGATACACCTGAGGAAGTGTACATTGCAGGAGCCCGACTTGATCTCTATGATTCTTTGGCAAGCGCAGAGTATGAGGGAGTCAAAGGGCCGAAACCAGATCCAGAGCTGCTCAGGGTGCTTCTCTGGTCCAAGGACTATGAGATCTGTACACGTGCATTTAGGTGGTGCCTTGACCTGGTTCCTATTAGCCTGCCTAGTACACTTGGAGATACTGATGATAGCACCCGGATGTTCATCCCAGAAACAATGGGCAGTCGGTGGGTTGAGCACTTCATCCATGTGCTTTGTAGAGGTGGGCCTTGGGAGGTTTTCAATGGTGATTGTTTAGGGGGTTCTCCATCACTGGAGTTCCTGATATCACATCTCGTCCCAAAATGGACCATGCTCCCATCCTCCTGGTGTTGTGACTTTGCTTCAACACTCCTATTCTGCATTGTTCACCCCCTAAGCAGTTTTAGGCAACCTGCTTACCAGTATCTCGCTGCCTCTGCTGGAGTGTTGGAACATGTCGCGCTGGGGAAATTTCTCGGTTTCGTTGGGACCCTGCTGGGGTTCATCAAATCCGGTTGGACCTGGGCCAGACTCTCTTCATTTGAAAATTGCCTCAACCGTTATCGATGGCGCCTTGAGAGTCAGAACGTTCTTCCTCAAATAGAACTCATTCTGACCACCGTGAAGCAGCAGCTTACGGAAGAAACTCTACTGGCCGGTTCATGGACGGATGAATGATCTAAGATGGGCATTTTTGTGTATATCTCTGCATGGCATTCTGAACAGAACAAGGATTTGTTTCAGTCGGTAATGGAGCTGACAAACAAACGTTATTTTTTTTAGAATCACATTCACCGTGCTATCTACCTAGTGCCGCTTCTTCTAATAAGGCTTGCTAGCTGTGACTCTGGCGTTTGGAAAGCGTAATGTTGTTTGCAACCAAGTGTTAGGACTCTTGGCGGATGACGGAGGTTGGTTGTTTCTTCCTGGCAGTATCGCTACCAGGCCGCACCACCTTGTCCGATTCCGATTTGAATTACGAGGTGAGGAGGTGAAAGAGTGAAAGAGTAACAGAGTGGTACGAATCGAGATCTAGACTGGGGAATTCTACAACACGTGTCGAGTCCTTAAGTACCTAAGAAACATTCCGACATTGCGGGATGTAGCTAAGATCATCGCCTAAAGCCGGACAGAAGAAGGGCAACCAAATTCCAGTCGGAACAAGCAGGGGAGAAGAAGACAGGAAAAGTGGGACAACGAACTGTAATAAAGGGCAGCAATTGATATGGTAGGGAGGAGCAGATGAGAAAGGAGACCTGGGACTAACTGCGAGTGGGGAAAACGGAACGGCTACATGAAGGGACTACTCGTAACCATGGATACATGGGAAAACATCTAAACTAATCTGAAGAAGCACTGTCAAAGGCTTCGGTGAAGCGAGCAGGATCTGTTGTAATCGAGTCTGATGTTTTCATGGGGGTCAGAGAGCAGGGATTGCCAACAAGGGCTCCAATCTACCTGGTATCAATCAGTGACAGGTACTATACCATAACAACAAGGTATTCTGGTTATCAATAGGTACGTCTAGTAGTGTATGTCGCGTTATAATCATTTGTCATCCTCTATTTGCCCTGAACTGTTATTACTGTATGGGGCTCTGAGCCTTTCGTTTGTTTAGAGTGTGGCGTAGGCCGAGCAGTCGGATAGTGGATGTTTGTATGGAGAATGCGTTGCGATTGAGCGCAGCTATGAACTAGTACCAAAGGTTTGCACATTTACAACATCCAGAGAGGACACGTTTTGCATCTTCGTCGCCGTTCGAGCGGTGTGGGCATTTGGAGTAGATTCGGTTCGTTTGATTTCTATAAGTTGTTGAGTGAGTTGTGGCCTATATGCATTTGGGTCAATACGAAACAGGTTAATTAACAGTGGGTTTGACAATAGTCTTTCCTCGATATGCGGTATCCATGCCTGAACTGCTCCGACTTCTGATCCGCCAGGACACCTGGTGTCGCCAAACAAATACATAATTTGTACTGTTAGTCTGTGAATAGAATCCATGGACCGAAACTGTTACAATGTGTGCTGCTCGATGTGGGGGAATGCCCAAAAATCAGTCTTACTTTTTTTTTTTTTTTTTTTTTTTGTAATCCAATTTTAAGTGCTGAG
>Ga0307515_10026258_pt1 | contig 10032 bp, 3 predicted proteins | sample 17_EM_MG_FD_194513 | JGI IMG/M metagenome (GOLD analysis project Ga0307515, IMG submission 194513) | Populus trichocarpa ectomycorrhiza microbial communities from riparian zone in the Pacific Northwest, United States - 17_EM | ecosystem: Host-associated > Plants > Roots > Unclassified | place...
TTTCAGCTTCTCCTAAAATATGGATATGGGATGTGACGAAATCTAAGAGCGAACTAAATGACAACCAACATTATTAGATTTAACAATTTTACTTATGAAAATTTATATTGGTATTTACATTAACATTCTGTCTATAACTATTTTACAGACGAAATCACGAACGGAAACTGTTCGTTGGTAAAATACTTGTCAGTAATTTCTAGTTTGTCGGTAAATCCGTCGTTAATAAATTTACCTATAGTTTTATAGACGAACCATGGGTGCCAAAAAAAAATTACCCACTTCAATCTATCGGTAATTCCATCTTTGAGTTGCAGTGGCATTTGCAGTAATTCTTTTTCAACTCTTTGTAATATACCGACAAAATTATTATGTCGGTGATTTATGAGTTGCAGTGATATTTGTAGTAATTCTTTTCCAACTCTCTGGAATATACTGACGGAATTATTTCATCGGTGATTTAATAGTTGTAGTGGCATTTGTTGTAATTCTTTGTTAACTCTCTGGAATATACCAACGGAATTATTTCTAATTTCATCGGTAACCCCATCAGTAATAATTTAAAAATATTTGTTAAAAAAAAGTCTATTAAACAAAAATAGAAAAAAAAATTAATTAATTAATATAGAATTCAAATATTTCTTATAAATTTATACGTTTAAATACAATAAAACTAGAATAGCGGCGACGCTAGAGGAGGAAGAGGAGGTTGGTCATTCTCGGGACCATGGGACCAATTAATAAGGAGGTGCACATGTACCACCCATCCAAAAAAGAATTCTATAATTTTTGTCTAAGTTGACAATCTTTCTTTCTTTTTAATTTGATTAGACATTAAACCGAAAGCATATATATAGGTTGATCCTAAAAAATAAATCTTTAATTACTAACCAGCTTTTGAAGTGAATTGTATTATGGATATAATTATCTAATATCCATCTAATCATCACAGAATTAAGTAGGGTCATGAGGAAAGGGGAAAGCAAAACAACTAGCTTTTGAAGTACTTAAAAAAAAAAAAAGTTTTAGCACTAATATGATAAATAATTTTTTTATATTAATTAATGGGGAAAGATATATTTATAAATATCAAAGTGTAACTTCATTGTGAAGTTTATACCCAGCTGGATGCATTGAAAGGAAGAGAACTAGGGGGGAAAGGTAACTAATTAAAAAGTATTTTATTCCTTTAATTACTCAAACAAAGCAGATGGAGCATTTCATATTTAATTACTTATTGGTTGACTTATGTGGAGGTTATAAAGTAATGGTTCATATGCAAAGAAGTTAGGTGTCGTCTTCGTCTTCATTAGCTATTTTATTCTTCATTTGATTAGTTTAAATGAATGAGTTAGCCAAGGAGCCAAACACTGTATATCTTCTTTAATCAAGAGTGCTTGGAGTCTTATTATTACTCTTGCTATTATTTGAGAAATTGTTATTGTTATCATTTACTTAATGAAATACTTCTGGTTTTTTTTTAAGATTAAAAATTATGTTGGCCCCTTAATAATACTTTATGATAAAAAAAAATTACACCAACCATTTCTTAGGCTTGAGAAGATCTATATTGATATAGAACAAGAAAATAATTCAAAACAAGAGAAATGAATTTCTTCTTGTTATACAAACTAGAGTTGGTTTGCATCTAAAGACTATATTATTAACCATAGTTGTTAAATTCGGTTCAGTCTTACAAGTTGACTCAAAGAACTTAGATTGATCTAGTGACTCAAGGATTAACCCGATGACTTGGTGACTTGGGCTCTTTTTCAAATCAGACCTTATTAGAGTCCAATACTGATCTAAGGAGACTTCCTAGCCATTAAAAAAACACGTTTTTCTTGTTTTATATTTTTTTTCTACTCTAGTTTGAGATATATTTTTCCTGATTGTATCAAGATTAACACACACACACATGTAATGTATTAGAAACACATTAAATCTAATACAAAAACTCAAAACATGGGGTATAATATTTTTCCACATAATTCTCCTTTTTTTCTTTCTCCTTTTCTTTTTATTCCCTTTATTTTTTATGGTATCAAAGTTGTAGCCTATTTCTCCCTTCCAAGTTGCTCAACAAACATCTTCCCTCCTAACTAGCCAATAAACTACACTAGCATCCTCATTATTCTCACTCCCGAATGCTCATCATTATATTTCTTTGAAACTAACAAAAGAATTGCTTATTCTAGAGGGCTTAAATGAAGTCTTTTCTTATTAGGCAAGGCATGTAAGGCTTTATTAATGCATTCGAACCACGTTTACCATCCCTCCTTATCATAGAGAATACATCCACTATCATATCAACCCATTAAGATCTGCTTGTTTTTTCTTTTATTTATCCAAGTTGGTTGTGTGTTTCTGTTCACAATCAACTTGAAGAGGCGTATTAGATCCCAATATTGATAAAGAGATCCATAAGATTCATAAAAATACAAGGAGATATACTTTTCTTGTTTTATATTTTTATTTTATTAGTTTGAGACATACTAGAATTAACATATATATATATATATATAAATATATATATATATATATATATATATATAACAAACACATTAAATTTAATACAAAAAATCATAACAAAAGATATAATTTTTTTTGTATCAAATTCTCCTTCCTTTTCTCCTTCTCTTTTTCTTTATGTTCCCTTGATTTTACATACCCTGAGCCAAGTATAACAGCTAAGATATTAACACCAAATGAGAAGCCTAATTGAAGAAGAAAAAAGTAAAAGACAAATTGCATATATATAAACATGAAGTGAGTGTAAGAAAAAAAAATCAAAATACAAAAACTAAAATAAATGAAAAATATATATACAATAGACCCCAAAGCATGTCTCAAGAGTATGTTTGGCTAACCAAACTAGTTAAAAACAAATCTCTTATATGGTAGAAAGGATGGCGAGATAAATTGGAAGAATGTGAAAAAAAAGAAAGATAAAATGAGGTTGATAAATATTTAATTGTTTGACAAGTAAAGGAGGAGAATGATGAAAGTCATTTTATTCAAATAATAACTAGATCTATCGCTTGCATTACGCCACGATTCACATTAATTCTTTTAAATGTAAAAAAAAAACCATTAGGTTACTAACATATTTTCCAGTATAAAAAATTTTAATCATGAAATAAGAATTTTATACATATTGGACAACATTTTCTTTAAATACTAAGATTGTGACATATTAAATAATATTTTGTTTATCTAAATATTGAGATGACGACATATTAAATTGACAGAGTCAGCCCTAGTTAAGTTAGAAAACTTATGATCCAAGTTATGAGACTATAATAACCCCCACTGAAAGAAAATTGATAAAAATCATGAAACTCAATTTCCAATTAACCCAATGTTGGAGGATAAAATCAAAAAACAAATTAAATTTCAAAAACAAATTGAATCAACTCGGGTTATCTCATTGAATTCGTGATACGAATCATGATAACAGGATAAACTCATAAAAAGCAAATTAAAAAATATCTACGAAGCTTAATTATCAACAACTCAATGTTGGAGGATGAAATTGAAAGAAAAATATTAAATTTTTTAAAAATAAATTTTAAAAAAAAAAGATTATAAAAAATTATTGAAGTCAACCCAAGTAAACTGGCTAAACCCGCATTATAGGTCATGAGAAATAGATAGCCCTATAAAAAGCAAATATATAAAAATATATGAAGCTCAATTCCCGGCCGATCCAATGTTCAATTATTAAATTAAAAATATATATATATATATATATATATATATATATATATATTATTTTAAAAAATAGAGAAAAAAGAACTGATTCAAACGGTTTATCCCACTGAACATGCAACATGGATCATGAGAATGGATAACCCCATCAAAAGAAAAAAATAATATTAAATACAAAGTCCAAATCTCAACCAACCTAATATTAAAGGATGAAATTAAAAAAAAAAATCAATTTTAAAAAAACCAACAAAAAAGACATGAGTCACCTCGAGATAACCTCAAAGAAAGCAAACTGAAAGAATTTATTAAGCCTAATTTCCAACCAGCTCAATGTTAGAAGATGAAATTGCAAAAAAAAAATCCGTTTAATAAAAAAACCAAAAAAAGATTTGGGACAACTCGAGTTAATCTGTCAAACTCGCAACCTAAGTCATAAGACTGAGACAACCTCATAGAAAAGAAATAAAAAAATCATGAATTTTAATTTTGAATCAACTCAATGTCAAATGATAAAATTAAAAAAAAAATCTAAACAAATGACCTAAAAAAGACTCAAGTCAACCCAAGCAAACCTTTCAAACTCGCGACCTGAGTTATGAAACTGATATTACCTCATAGATAGCAAATAAAAAAAAAACCATGAAGCTCAATTTCATACCTAAAAAAACAAAAACAAAAAAAAGACCAAGTAATCATAGGTCAACACGAAAACCTTGTAAACTAGGTCATGAGACTAGCATTGCCTCATAAAAGGAAAAATAAAGAAAAAAATAAAAAAGTCAAATTATCAACAAACCCAATATTGAAGGATGAAATTGAATAAAAAAAATATTGGTAAAAATAACAATCACAAGAATGAAGATCAAATTTGACACCTAAAAAAATTGGCCGCCCACTTTTGTTTTTGAAGAGTTTTGGCGTGGAAATCGAGTTGAGGAAAAAGAAAAGAAGAATGGTTTGCTAGAGCCAAACAGAAGCCCTTTCATCGACATGCGCTGCACTTAGAGGTAGATCGTGGTGAGATGATTTGGATGACACCAAGGAAGGGAAAAACTAGACGTCGTAGGCTGTCACATGGGCCTTCAAATGAGGCAGCCTCTCTGGCAATCTAGCGCGAGATACGCATACACCAACCACTTTTCCTATTTGTTTCCATTTTTCATTCAAATTAGTCCTTGAATTGGCAAGTTTTGATTTCATCCCTAAAGCTTTAATTGTTTTAAATCAATTAATCAAATTTGTTTTTCCTAAACCAAGCATCAACTGAGTACTAGATTTGTTTTTCCCGACACCACGAGAATCCCATGCGAAGCCAGCCAAAGCGAACCATGAGATCTAATCATGAATCAAACAAATATGAAGACGATAAAATTTAAAAAAATAACCAACAAAAAAAAACATTATGGATTCACTATTGCAATTCATAGTGCTTAGGAGTCTTATGCTACATGGAAAATTGCTACAGTAATATCACTTTATCTATTAGTTTTTTCTAATATTAAAAATTATAAAAGAGAAGAAAGATTATAGCTAATACATTATGGGGAATTAAAGGTGAAGAAACATTTGAAATATTCTCGAGTCTTTCATATTTTTTACAAAACAAATGAAATATCCAACTTTCCATCATTCATTGAATCCCTCCTAACAAGTACACTCAAGGAATCGATAGGATTTGTTCTCGTCGTGTTGATGATATTGTTTTGATGAACTAAAGTTTTGGAATAAAAAAATAAATAGTGATTATAGTTAGAAAAAAGTCTAGGAATGATCATTTTTCTAGGTAAATACCGCAATTTTCATTAGATTCTTTTGTACTTGATGGTTTTATTCTCATGCCCAATGGTGGAGGTGCTCGAACATGTAATATATATACCGTAATATGTTTTGATGAATCCATGTGGACTTTCTTTACTTGGAAAGCTTTTGTGGATTCTTCCCTCACCAACATATATATGATTGCAAACCTCCTATTAAAATAAGTTCAAAGGAGAACTTTTATGAAACAAAATAAGACTTTATATTCCATCGAGTATCATTGAGCACAATGATGTATCGATTTGATTAAGACGTCTTGAAATGAGAGGAGAGGGAAGAAAATAAAAACCAAGCCCAAGAAATCCCTCAAAAGCTGGCTGGCTAGCTAGCTAGCTAGAGGCAAACATTCTACAAGTCCCGGTTTGTTTACATATATAGGGGAGAAAAACGCAACTTTATGAGAATCATTTCCTCCACTCTCTTGAAAGGGCAACTACTATATATGCATGATTGAATCATTATGGGCACCTCTTCCACTCTCTCTCGAGCTTTTTTTTAATTATTTGCATTAGCCCCATAACATAAATATTTGATTAAATTATATATTATCATGTTTTAATCACTCAAATCTAAAGCTTGATTAGACCGTCGAGGGGCCGTAACTTTTCCATGATTTAAAGTGCATTTGTCCTGAGACCCTTTTGTTTATTCGAAGATAATAAGCAACCCATAGATTAACACCATTAATTACTATTAAGGAATTCATACAGCAACTTGTAATGTTCGATAGCTCGAAAGTTCTTGATCCCAAAATACAGTGATCAATCGGCAAGAAGATGATATAAACCAATCGTGTATTAAAGGCCAAGGTGAGTGCTAGCTACTTTGCATTAACCCTAATGACAAAACATATATCCAATAAAGATTGAGAAATTGGAAAGGAACATCAAATCAATCTGATCATTTCAAACTTTTTTATTGATATTTTCTTAATCCTTTTCTCCTAATTATAATATATCAAGATTCTTTTTTCCTCTGCAAGAAAACATCGGTCATGATTAATAACAAGTATCTATATATGCATTGCACATACTTTACACGAGACTTTTTAGGACATTTCTTCGCTTTTTGAAGCGAGACACTGTGTATTTTCCTTTAAAGAGAGCTTGCATGGTCATTTTCTTTCTTTTTTATGTATTTACAAGGGTTTTAATTTCCATAAACCAATTGGGAAAGCATTTTTCAGTAGTCGGCCAGGTTGATATCAAATAATGACCTGTATGTAGGTCATCACCTTTAATTTCTTCTGGGATTTTTTATATATATATATTTTTTTTTGATAAATTTAGTCGACTCGCCCTTGTTTTTTCTAGAGATTCTCAATTATACTTTTTTTAAAAAAATTAATTAGTTGTAACTCTGAGTTTGTCCTTTATTTGTAGTCTACCTATATTGAGTAGACCTGTTAATTAGCTTTAGTAAGAGTATAATATAATGTAAAACTGTAACTTTAACAAATTTATTTAATAAGAAGAGTATATTAAAAACAATATGATAAGATCGGGACTATAATTGATAAATTCTTATTTACAAGAATATGAATAATAAATATCTAGAAAACCAGAAGTGCATGTTGATAGTTTGCTTTATATTTTTAATTGTTGCATGAGCACCATATTAGAGAATAATATAAATTATATATTGAGATCTCACCTAAAAATTTAAGTTATTGGGTTGAGATGGTTCTTTGACACACCAAACTTACTTAATATTTTCTGAAAGTATTAGCACAATTTCAAGAGTTAATTTTTTATTTAAAAATTTGTATTCTCTTGATTGTTTTAGTTTAAATTTTGAGACCATTACTCAAGAGGGTTTTTTTTTTTTATGTATATCAGGTTGATGTGAATAATATATCCTTAAAATCATCTCGTAAAATCCAATGATACCTCTTCATATATGTAATATCACACCTTTTAGCTAGCTTGCTAAACCACCAAAAGGTATAAGATCAAAACCAAATTAATTTACACAAAATATATATTGGTGACACTAACAATGAACTTCTTTTCAATAGATATGGACAGCCGGATAATCAATAGCGAAAGGATTCAGCAATCCTCCTGCGCGCACGATGAATGCTCTTCACTTTGGTGATGGGTTAGGCCAATAGGATTCTTCATGCATGCTACACTTAATCACAACACTTTTGGAATATGAAATCACGTCATACTCCTACAACCAAAAATATTGAGTTTAAGAAAGCTTTTAATTAAAAAAATAATAATACTAGTACAATAAAGGGAAGAAACGAATGATCAAAGTCCATTGAGTTCAAAATGCATTATAGCATAGAAAATTCTTGAAAGATGAGATTAAGCATGACATTGGTATTGTTAAAGAATTATATAAATTATCTTTTGAAACTTCACCTAACAGTTTAAGTTTTTGGATTGAGATGGTTTTTTAACATGATATTAGAGTTTTGTTGATCAAGCGATCACAAATTCAAATCTCACCAATATTTCCATTTTATTTGATAAAAATTAAGCGTAAACTTATGCACGTTTCAAGTTCAAATGATTTTTACTTGAAATAATATGTTAGAGAATTATATAAATCATATCTTGAAAATTTATTTAATAGATTAAACTTTTAGGTTAAAATAATTATTTAAAAAACATAATGCATGTGAGTTCGTGTGGTTGAGAAATCCACTCATCGGGGAAATCATGAATTCTTAGACGAGAAATGTCCAAAAACCAATGCAAGTAAAGCCATAGCATGCCGATATCATAATGTGGATTCTCTCATTTTTGAATTGCCACACAAACAAAAGCATGTTGGCACTGTAAACCGTCCCACCAATGTTTCTATACCAAACTACCATTACAGAGATTGACTCACTGAGCTATAGTAAGAAAATGAAGTGAAAAAAAATCTCTCTAATGAGTGGAAGACACTGTGCCCACCAAAGATTAGGAAGAGGAACGCAACAAATTAATTAATTAAAGGTGTACAAAAGAAACAAATTAGTGGGCAAAGGGATGTTTTTAGATACACTAGACGAAATGGCTTACATGTGAGAGCAGAAAGATTAAAAAAGATAGTGCCCACCATGAGATCGATAGGATTTAAAGTGTAAATAAATAAATAAACAAGGCCGAACCCCGAGCCTTTGTTACCATATTTTGTTCTTGGCTTCATTTCTTGAGCCATCTTTGCATGAAAATGTGCCTTCTTTATTTATTTTCTTGGTGCTAGCTTTCTTATCTGGTGTATATTGAAATTAAGCGAAGAACCAAATACCCTAAAGCAAGATCTGTTGCAAATGTTGGTGGTATATAGTTGTTATAAAGAAACAAATACCTCCTCTTCTTGTTGTCTTTGTTTTTCTCTAGCTTTTTTTTCTTTTCCCCTCCTTGGAAAGCCAATGCTAGCTAATCGAAGACATGTTTCTGAAAATTTCTGCATTTGGTCCTACGCAAGGTAACAGGAAGTGCGAAAATCCACTGAATTTGAGTGGTTTAGAATAAATCCATGGAAGCCCAAATCTCTAGCACACATGATAGTGGTAGTGAAAAGCCCAATATCTTATAAGCAAAAACAGTAGCTCGAAAGGGGCTTGTAACCCAAGAAAGAAAAATGGGGTCCAAAATAGGTGGTGGCAACAGTCACCTTTGATGTGCGCTTACGCTTAGTTTCCCCTTGTTCAAGAAAAACATAAATGAGCACCACCAGAAATGGTTGTGAATTGCTTGAACATCTTGCCAAAAACACCTGCATTCTGCGACGAATAGGTTCTTGTCTCTTTGAATCGTATCATTCCGACGTCGAATACAACGGGATTTAGAAGCTCATCTCACTCTCAATTGAAGATCTCACTCTCAATTGAAGTGTTAATGGAGATAAGTATCACAATCTCTTAATAAGAGTTGAATGGATTCAAATTATCTTGTTGGATAAAATGATTTTGAATCGTTTTTATATATTGTTGGATAAAAATAAATTATTTTGATATATTTTTAAATAAAAAATATTTCGAAAAACAACCACTATTATAATTTTATATGTTTTCTAATCACATGATTTAACCAGACTTGATACTTTAATTCACAAGTAAAAAAAGACATTACTCTCTTTTTCACTATTCATTGATGTAAAATTAAAATGCAATTGGATGAAGCAGCTTGAAGTCTAATGCAGCCCTGGTTCTAAGTTTTTTTTTAGATTAACATGGTGTCGGGTCAGCTTGCGCGTGTCTCAACTAATTTCACAGATTCTAAAATTAACAACCATATAAATTTCTAATGACTCTAAGATTTATGAAATTCAAACTGATAATCTTTTAAAAGAAAATTCAGGACTTGAGTAATTGAATTATCTCGTTCAATATTTGTTTCTAAGTTCTTTGAATGAACAGGCCACTTTCTTCGGTCTTTTTCTGGCCATAATAGCTTTACATTATGAGTTGGTTTGGCCTTAAAGGTTTTCAATTCAAAAAAAAGAGCAAGGTAAAAAGGACTTAGTACTATAAATTATATAGTTTAGTTGCTTTAGTCA
>Ga0307515_10026259_pt1 | contig 10032 bp, 6 predicted proteins | sample 17_EM_MG_FD_194513 | JGI IMG/M metagenome (GOLD analysis project Ga0307515, IMG submission 194513) | Populus trichocarpa ectomycorrhiza microbial communities from riparian zone in the Pacific Northwest, United States - 17_EM | ecosystem: Host-associated > Plants > Roots > Unclassified | place...
TAGAAGGTGTCTTATAGTAGAGTTTCTAAGGCTAGGACTAGAACTAGAACTAGTTACTAGTTCCTCCCTATCCTTATTAATCTCTTTTATATAGGCCTTCTTAATTGCGTGGTTTTCTTTAAATTTTAGAATTCTTAATGCATAGCTATTGCAAAGCTTTTTAAATCTAATTCTAGGAGGAGGGATAGAGGCCTCAATTTCTATAGCTTGCGTAGGAGATTCTCTAAACGCTTCTAAAACTAGTTTTAGGGCCTCATTTTGTAGAGATTGGTACCTAGCTAATAGGTAGTCTCTAGATTTGCTTTTCCACCAGCATTGTATTCCATAGTCTACTATAGTAGTAACGTAAGCTATATAAAGCTGTTGTAGGGCTTATAGAGATAGACCTCTTTATATATTACCTAGTCTTCTAATTAAATAGAAGGCTGTTTTTGCTTTAGAGATTTTTATTTCTACATCTATCTCTCGCACGGCACGAATAGGTTATAGTCCATTTTAAGTATATTGATTGTGGAGGGTGTAGGCTTATAGGGCGGGATCTAGGCGATATCCTAGCGTTTATAAGGCTTTTTAGGCCTAAACTTTGGAGATCTGGCCTAAATCCTACCCGGTGCCCCTAATAGGGTAGCCCGCCACTAGACCTAAATAGGACTGTAAGTATCTAATCTAATGTATATTGTAAGGGGGGTGGGTGGGTGAAAAGAACGACCTATTGAGTGCAGTTATAAGTGATGATGTTGTTAACCGTGTTGAACATTTGGTTGAATACCTAAGTTGTAGGGTTTTCGGCTAAGTAATGTATAGACATATAATATCTATTTTTTATACGGCATAAATAGGTTATAGTCTATTTTAAGTATATTAATTGTGGAGGGTGTAGGCTTATAGGGCGGGATCTAGGCGATATCCTAGCGTTTATAAGGCTTTTTAGGCCTAAACTTCGGAGATCTGGCCTGAATCCTACCCGGTGCCTACTAGTGAAGTGCCTGCCACCTATAAGGAATTAAGTTAAAACAAAAGCGATTTCCGTAGTTTGAAAGTATAAAGTCTCTACTCTATATTAGGCTTAGCAATATAGTAGAACGGTAGACGGTAATGTACGGCATATTGCGGCAATGTCGCGGTAATATCGTGGTAATATGCCGAATATTGTAGAATATTGCTGTAGGAAGACGGGTAGGTAGAATAGTGTGGTGGTATAGAATTCTGCTAGCTCTATTGTTAAACGGATTAATTAGGATTTTCTATCCCCGGGATAGAAAATTGCTATTGGCTTGGCTAAGGGCGGTGGGCAGAGCTGATATCTTTATAGTAGAAATAGGTAGATGTGTATATAGAACCTTAAGAATCCAATAATAATTGTAGATATTGTAGATATGGCAGAACGTGGTAGGTAACGCGCCTCTAGCACCGTTATATAGCCAGTATAGGCACACTCTACTGGAAATTTGAGTTTAATTAAAGTTGTTTAGTTTCTAAGGTGTTATAGTAAAGTTTAACTATATCTGATATCTATCGACCTAACTGCGCCGTTTGTAACTCTGCGAAGCCATAATTATATATATGCTGTGCTGCACCCCTATGGAAGGAGTGGTCGGAGTAACTATTAGGTAGGATGCCGCCATCGGCTAGGCGGGTTAATAGAATCTTATACACTACTAGTGCCGAAAATGCTTTATTATTAACGCTAAATAATAAATCTGATAGAGGCTGGGGGTTACGGTTAAATAACCGTATTATTGCGGCTATGGGGTATAGATGATCTCCCGGTATAGCGGTGATCTGGATATTAACGCCACTATAGGTTTTGTCTGTTTTGCTCCGTTTAAGGTAGAAGACTATTAAATGGCCGTTAGGGGCGATTCTAACGTCGCTATGGAGGGCCCTCGTAGTGCTGAAGTCCTTAGCTTTCCTATTTGGGTACGTAATCTCTCCTATATATAGGAAACCCATAAACGCCATTATAAATGTTATATCTACGTTTGCATTAGCCTTGTAGGGCCTAAAGGTAATAATCTTGTTTAAAATGTTCTTTGTAATTAGTAGTTTAGTCTTTTTAGTAGATGGGAATAGTAATATAGCCCCCGCTAGGGCCCTCTTAATAGTATAGTCTTTAAAGGCGGCGATTAAGTGACCTAGATCTATATGACGAGATCAGATTGCAGAGATATAGTTAGAGAGGGTTTCTGGCTTAATCCTGCCTATTAGAGGGGCGGCTGTATTGAACGCTTGTTAAGCAATTTATTCCCCTAAGTTTATTCTTTTAGCCGGATACAGTAATAAACCGTTTAGGGCTAAGAAGGCCTCCCAGCTCTTAGTAGCGGAGGAGTAGCCCTTCCTTATATTGGCTGCTAAGCTATACTATATAAGTAATAAAAAGTAATAAGACCCACCGGTCTCGCTCTAAAAGGTTAGGGGAGGTTAATTAAACGACTCTAGGTTAACTATAAGAGTTAGTAGCTATTTAGAGGAGAGATATTATTTTTCTAGCAAGAAGCCTTTATTTATCCGGTAAGAAGCCGTTATTTATTTAGTAAGAAGCCGTTATTTATTTGCCACTTAGGGCACAGTAATAATAATTTCTTATAGTTAAATTGTGAGAGAGTATTAGTAAGCCTATTGTTGGCGCTGGAGACCTATATAGTCGTTATAGTAATATTATTTGTTATTAAGGATATAAGTATCTCTTAGAGTGATTGGTTTCTAGGACCTTTTATAATATTATTCTAGATGCCGCTATAGGCAACTATATTATCTGTATGGATATAAAGAGACCTATACCGCTAGACTAATAACTACCTTCTAAATGCCTCTGCGATAGTATGTATCTTTTTTAGGTTAATATAGTTATCCGCTTAGTCTAGTAGGGGGTAATAGCTAAAGGCCTAGGCCTGGGGTAGGGAAGTTACGTGATTAGGCTAGTAGCCGTTCTCTCCGCTAAAGTAGAAGCCTCTATAGCCTTTAAGCGATAAGGCGTCGGTAAATAAGTAAAACTACAGCCTCTCCTTGTTATTGAAGAATAGTATACCGTTACTTAATATAAGAACCTTAAGCTAGAGGTTAAGGTCTTTTTTAAGCTCTAGGGGGAGGCGCTAAGGCGTATATCTTAATAACCTGGTAGGCCATTTTATTATAAAGTCCTATAAGGAGCGAGAGTATAAGCGCCTAAGGCGGATAACTCTTGTATACTATGCTAGGCGGCCCGCTAGTTGTTAGGCTTACTATAATGATAGCTAGCCCTTTTAGAGGGCTTTGGTTACCTAATTAATAGCTTTCTATTGCTTAACTAGTGAGAGTCTTAACTCTATTACTATGGTGTTAATAGTGTAACCTAGAACTTCAGCCTCCGTACCTTTAATATTCTTAGTATTATTTTGGGGTACCCCTAGCTAGTTGGTAACCGAGAGGTATACCTCCCTTAGTAATGGTAGTATAGTAGGACACTTAACTACGAATATAAAGTCGTTAAGGTAGTGCTTAATAGTAGAGTTAATTTATTATACTAGGATCTAGTAGAGACCTTTAGCGAATAGGTTAAAGAGGAATAGGGCTGTTTGTAAGCTAAATAGCAGACAGTATTTAATATAAGTGACTCCCTTCTAGATAAAGCCGAGTAGGTGATATAACTACACTAAGACGGGCACGATTTAGAAGGCATCTTTAATGTCTTATTTAACTAGGTAGTAGCCCCTACTGGCTGTAATTATATATACTAGTATAGTCTTTACCTAGGTATAGTGTAGTATTACCTAGGCTAGGTTGATTAAGTTATTAACTAAGGAGCCCTTAGGTAAAGAGAGGTTATGGATATAGCGGAAGCCGCTATCTGCCTTAGGTACTAGGCCTAGGGGTGAGGTAACTGTAGAGTTGGTAGTCTATATACGGTCTAGGGCTAGGTTAATAACGATCTTTTTAGAGATAAGGTCTTCGTTATTATATAAGGAGAGGTAGTTTTTATAGACACTAGATAGTATAGGTGCTAAGGGACCTATCTTTGTCCCGTAGGTAAGGATGCCTTATAAAATTGCTAGGAGATTTCTAGGGTACCTATAAAGGAGCATGCTCCAAGCGAGAGGCCTTAAGGGTAATAGTAAGTTGGCTAGAAAAGTCGTTTATAAGTAAGTTTCGAAAAGAGGTACTAAATTAGGCCTACCTTGGAGCCTTAGTGCCTGTAGCAGGTCTAACTAAATAGTTAAACCTAGGAAGATGTCTTTATCCACTATTAAGTTTTAGGTCTAATTACTTACGGTGGTGAGCTACCTAGGGCACGACTTTGATGGGTGGTTTTTGTTGCATTTAGAGCATGCGTGGTAATAACGATACGGATCTTCTCTATAAGCCTGCTAGTTATTCTAGCTATAATAGGGCTTATTAGAGGTAGGGGGAGGGAAGGTATTCTTTTGCGATCTCTTTAATGCTATACCATGGACTTTAAGCCCTTAGCTCTATGCCTTTATATTAGCCGCCTGGTAGTATAGGGCCTTAAACTAGGTAGGCATGTCCTAGTTACTAGGCTTAAGCTAATTACGATCTATAACGTACCTATAGTAGTTAAGTACGAGGTTCAGAATAGAGGTCCAGTTATAGGTCGCGGAGTAGTCGCGGATCTTGTTTATCTAGAGTAACATCCTTATATAGAGGTTGGTTGGATATATATAGAGAGTACTTATAATTACTACGTAATTTATAAACCCAGTAAACTAGACCTCCTTATTCTCGTAGACCTTACGGCTAGTAGTAGGTCTCTTTAAAATAAGCTTTCCGTTTTTAATAGTGGCTACATTAGAGAGGTCTAGGCGGCCAGAGTGTACCCATAGACGTGCTAGATTCTCTAGGCGGAAGGATCCTTTCTATATATCATAGAGGTCTCTTTTAGCTAGGCTAGGGAGGTCAAGCTTAAGCGTGCCCGAGCCTTTTAGTAAGTTATAGGACTTACCTAGTTTATCCGCCTTAGCAGTAGAAGGGTGCTCTAGTAGATTAGGCTGCTTTAGAGCGGCTAGCCTTACCTAGTAAAACTCCTCTTTATATTCCGTCTTTCGGATCTATGCCTATTTCTCCTATTCCGTCTTTTAAATCTATACCTGTTCCTCCTACTCTCTCTTTTAAATCTCTAGGTTATAGAGTTATTAGGCCCTCTTGTCTTATTTCCTAGCTCTTTCTTCTTCTAAAGATAAAACCATGGTGTATTCGGTAGATGGGATGGTAGTAGATAAGGAGGTGGATAATAGGGCGGTCGAGCGAGGAGTTTTCGAGCGGGTACTATTGGCTAGAAAATCGGTTATAGGCTTTAATAATTATATAGGCCACTAAGAACACTAATCGCAAGCAATCTATAATAAAAAGAACGACCTATTAAGTGCAGTTGTAAGCGATGATGTTGTTAACCGTGTTGAACATCTGGTTAAATACCTAAGTTGCAGGGTTTTCGGCCAAGCAATGTATAGACACGTGATATATTATTTAAAAGTAAGCTTAGAGTCTAGAAATACCCCTAGCCACCTAACTAGGGGTTTAGGGGATATTTTTATATCTCCTAGCTTTAGCCCTTCTTTTATAGTGGTACGCTTACTATAGAAGTGTATAAGCTCTATTTTGCTAATATTAAAACTAATAGCAGCTTCTTTAGCTCTAGACATTAGCTCTAGCGCTATTCCCTCTAGCTTTTTACAATTGGATTTAGCTGAGTTCGAAGTAACCGTAATTGCAAAATTGTCTATATAGCTAAGGGAATAGGCTCCTTCTATCTATAGGCTGCAGATATTGCGTATATATAGTAGAAATAAAATAGGGGATATAGGCGAACTCTGTGGTATCCCTATTTCTATTTCTACCTTTTTTTATATTTGTCCATTAAAGCAGAGCTGTAGCTTTCTATTGCTAAGGAAGGTAGCTACCTATTACGTAAACACTATAGGTAGCCCTAGTTCCTTATAGATAGATAGAAGCCGGTTTGCGGAGACATAGTCAAAGGCCCCTTTTACGTCTAGAAATAGCGTAGTAGCTATTCTTTATCTGGCTTTTTTCCTATTATTTTTAGACTGGATATTATTTAGGTAGTAGAACTGCGTCTATTACGGACCACTATCTTCTTCCTCCTAGTTGCAAGTCTTAAAGTAAGCTAGTAGTACTAGCTAGATATCCTAATCTAGTAGTAAAGATCTTCTCTAGAGTCTTTCCTAGGTAGTTTAGTAAGGAGATAGGTCTATAGGACTTTGGTAGAGAGTAGTCCTCTTTATTTACTTTAGGGAGAATAACTCCTTAAGCCTCTCTTTAGACTTTTAGTTAATAACCTAGGGTAAATAGGATCCTATATATTCTATATAGAAGATCTTCTATAGTAGGGTAGGCCTTTTATAGGATTGCAAAGGATAGCTTATCTGGCCCTGGAGCTTTTTTATTAGAGCTAGAGAAGATTGCTTATTTAACTTCCGTCTTCTCTAGTTCTAGCCATTCCTATTTACTATCTATAGTATAGTTCTTCCACCCTATAGAGCTAGTAGAAGAAGGGGGTTTAGGAAATAGAGTAGTAATAAAAGCTTTACACTGTTCGTCAAAGCTTTCTACTAGTCTCGTAGTCCTATCCTTGCTATACTATAGACTAGGAATTATTCGTAATGTTTTCTCCTTTATATATTTTAGGGCAGTAAAGATCTCTTTTCCCTATGCCTTTTCTAGGAAGCTATTCCAGCAATTGGTTTTAGCTTCTCTTATTGCGTAGAAGTATTGATTTTTAGCTTCCTTATAGGCTTCTAGTCTCGAACTTCTAGTAGGTTGTTCTTCTTGAAGTCTTCCTAGTTTTGCCATTTTTTTCCTTTTCTGTAGAAGCTCTATATTCTACCATGGTTTAGAGAATTCGTAGGTTCTAGATCTAGGAATAGCTTTCTCTACTACTAGCTTAATACAGCTAGTAAGATTTATAACTAAATCATCTGCTAGCGTACTTATACTTCTATCCCTAAGTCTATACGAATCCTCTAAAGAGGCTAAGGGACCTTTTTCTCCTATCTCTATATAGGGGGTTTCTCCTACTAGTTCTTCTAGTATTGTGGTGGTGTAGATTGGACGTCGCCTACTGTCTTGGCATTTTCCTATATTTATAGAGCCTTCGGCTTCCTTCCTTCTTCCCTCTATTATATATATATTACGACCTTACCAGTTACCGGAAATACACTCTTTTCTTTCCTTCTTACTAACTGTTCTACTGACTGATTACGACCGACCGACCGACCGACTGACCGACTGACCGACAGACTGACAGACAGACTGACAGCACCGTGACTTTCCTATCTTAGAGAGGTCGTACCCTCCTACAGTATTAAGATTTTTGCTTCTAGTTCTAGCTCTTAAACTAGTTCTACTAAAGAAGTAGAGAAGAGCTTCCAGTTTGCCTTTTTTATAGAAAACGGAGTTTCTTAAAGAGGGTTTAGGTATCTTTGCATCTCTCTAGTAAATAAAGAGAAGGCTATAGTCTTGTAATCAGATTCTGTTTCTTCTATTATAGTCCAATTATCTTAGGTATTTTCTTAAAAGGTTCCTAAGTAGAAGGCTAAGTCTATAATAGATTTTTCTCTTATATTAGATCTATAAAAGGTCCCTTCTTGTTCATCAGAATTTAGTAATTAGTAGTTATATTTATCTAACCAATCTACTAGTTCTTTAGCCTCTCTAGTTAAGTTCCTAGCTAGTGCGTTCCACCTTATATAGTGTAGGTTATAGTCTCCTACTAGTATAAAGGGGAGGCCTATTTCTAGTTCTAGAATAGCCCTAGAGATAGTAGATCTACTATTACTTTAGGTTCTAGAGTTCTCGTCTAGTTATCTCTTATTGTAGATATTAAGCAGTAGAAATTTCTTAAATTGGCCATAGATTTCTAGTGCTATAGTATCTGTATTTTTACAGATATCCTCTCTATTTCTATATTATAGGATACTAGAACTAGTTTTCCTTATATAGATAGCTACTCTAGGGCAAATAGCTAGATTGCTAGGGAGGATAAGGTTAAATACAGGATGTGGAATAGAGAAGTAGGATCCTTTTTGTCTATCTTTTTAAGTACTGGGTTCCTATACTAGAATAATATCTATTTTTCTCCTAAATCCTATTTTTAGTAGGGTTTGCTATACTTCTTATCTTTTCCCTACATTATATTGTATAAAGGAGATTTCTCCTCTAGCTTTAGAAGCTAGGGAGATTTCTTCTTCTTCTTCCTATATAGAACCTTCTAAGTATATACTTATTGGTATATTAACTTAGCTGCTTTAAGAGACTGGCAGTCTTTACTAGTAGCAAAGTGTTTTTCTTTACAATTAATGCAAAGAGGGGTAGTATATTCGCAAGGCTTACCTATTATATTACAACTCGAACAGGAGTGGTCTTTAGATAGGTATGCTGCTGCATAAAACTAATAGGCCCTTATAGAGCATCTATCTTCTATATAGCTAAATTTTTGGCAGCTTATATACTGTATAGTAGGAGAGACTTCTAGGTATTTAACTACCTTAGTAGCTACCCCTATAATTAGGATTTCCTTTTATTCAAGGATTTCCTATATTTTCTCCTTATTTTTTTATAGTAAACACTATAGAGCCGAACCTAGTTTGTAGATCATATCTCTTTACCCTAAAAGAGATCTATCTAGGTTATCCCTATATCCTAATAGGATTAAAGGTCTCTATTTCTTCCTTTAGGAGTTTAAAGCCTCCTTCTCCTAGAAAAGGGGGGATAGGGACGCTATAAGCTATTATTTAAGCCTAGGGCTCTAGTTTTTGTTCTCTTTTAAAGGAGAAGCAGCTAGACCGGACTTCTTTATATTTAACTAGAAAATCTACATTATATTCCTCCATTATTATAAGGAGAATATTCTGCTTTTCTCTAGTTCTAGCTATAGAAGCTATAACTAGCTTCTCTATTTACAATTTGGATATAAATCGTTAATTAATTATATTTCGTATAGAGAAGATATCTAGAGGCTAGTCCTTTTAGTCTATAACTAGGACTAATCCTCTTTCTTATAGCTGCTTCTTTTTCCCTCTAGTAGAGGTAGGGCTTGTAGAACTAGTAGTGCTACTAGTTGCCTTACTAGTAGGGGGAATTGAGGAGGTAGGGGGTAAAGAAGAAGAAGAAGAGGTGGTAGAGGAAGGAGGAGACAACAATGAAGAAGAGTAAGTAGAAGAAGAGAGGCCCTTCTTTAACTTTTCTATATAGGTTTTAGGGGCTACCTCCTTGCGGAGGGCTCTTACTTCTTTTACTAGTCCTTTTAGGATATCTATCTCCTGTTTTTCCTTTTCTGTTTCTTTTATAGAAGGATTTTCTCCTACTATAATTCTTTATACGTCGTCCTTAATATATTTAACTTGCTCCTTACTTTCTCCTTCTAGCCTTAGATAGGCCTAGGTTAGGTTTTCTAAGGCCTTTTATAGGAATTATTTTAAAGAAGGAGGGGGGAAGTATAAACTAGCCCTAGAGGACCTCATTTTTACTAAGTTTCTTTTTAGATTTTAGCTATCTTTTTCGGGAGACAATAGGGGGTGGCTTCTTTTTCTTTGGTTCCTTATATAAGCTAGAGACGGCTTATCTACTTCTTCTACTTCTTTATCTTTCCTAAATAGGTATAGGGAAGATAGAGAAGAATAAGTAAAAGAGGTAGATAAGAATTCATCATCGCTTATCTCTATAGGAGGCTTTATTTTAAGCTTAGTAGCCTTTACCTTTAGCATTTTATATCTTATAGCTTATAGCTTATAATTTATAGCTTATAAGGGGGGGGTTCCTAGTTTTTGCAGTAGATAATAACCTCCTTAGGTCTCTTATCTCCTAGTATAGAGGTAAAAAACTAGGTAAAAAGCCTTCCTAGTTTTTACTATCCTTCTATATCCTTTTTTCTTACTAACCCTACTAGAGAGCTTCTAGGGAAATTAGACTAAAAGGTAGTAGAAAAACTGGGTAAAAAGACTATAGTAGTTATTTTCTTCTCTATTAGAAGTAGAAAAAACTACTAGAAAAAAGGACTTGTTAGGCTTTTACTAGCAAAAA
>Ga0307515_10026260_pt1 | contig 10032 bp, 1 predicted proteins | sample 17_EM_MG_FD_194513 | JGI IMG/M metagenome (GOLD analysis project Ga0307515, IMG submission 194513) | Populus trichocarpa ectomycorrhiza microbial communities from riparian zone in the Pacific Northwest, United States - 17_EM | ecosystem: Host-associated > Plants > Roots > Unclassified | place...
ATAAAACTGCGAAATTGGTAAGTTAATGGAACTAGCCAATACAGATAGTTAGGATATTGGCGATCTCCTCTACAGACACCTATAATTAGGGGGTTTTAGTGTTAGTACCTTAATAAAGTGTTAAAGCTTTTAGGTCTTAAGGTAGCTAAAGTTAAGGGCTAGTACTAATTATTATATAGCAGGCGTTAGCTTATAAGGCCCTAAATATTTATTTACCTAATTACTCTGCATTTTACGCCCTACTCTATTGCCTTGCCTTCGTTGCCTTCTTATATAACTCTATCCATATACATTCCTACTAGGCTAGCCAGTTACTATACCTTTAGCACCTACTTTGCTGCTTATTACTCTTATACGTGTTATAAGGGTATAGAACCTATTTACTTAACCTTATCTTATCTGACCATTATCTCTAAGTAGGAAGTTACTTAAATTATATAAATTAGGGTATTTAAATATAATATCCTAGTGAGTGTTTTAATGTATAAGTGCTTCCTAGTAATACTAGTGTATAAGCAATTAAGGTATAACTTTAAAGAATTTATATTAGCCTAATTTGCGTATCTTTTAGGGGGGGAGGCTGTATTAAAAAAACTGGATTTGGGAGTTACTAGAACTGTAGAAACTTAATCCTTAGTACTAGAGGGGTTATGGAAGTTTAAGAGTTCTGATTTTAATATGGTTCTCTTTTACGCGGTAAAACTAATAGATTTGGCTTTTTAGGGTTCTCGGCTTGCTTAACAATTTTACTTAGGGGTAGATGATAATAGGGAAAGTAGGCTGATCCGAGCTTCTTACTTATAAATGTATTTTCTAAAAACTTACTATTTAAAGCACTTATTTTCGCTATAGTCTTTCTAAGGCTTACTTTGTTAATGGTGACCTATTTACTTATATATATTCTATTAAGACAAAGCTAGTAATTTGTTATTAATCCTAGGTAGTATCTAGTTATACTCCCTAAGTTAATAACTAAATAGAGAGGATAAGTTAGCACTAGAGTAAAATATTTTCTTGACCTTCTGCTTAGGGATAGACGTAAGCAATAATACTGCGCCTAGACCGCTACTATAGAGACCGAAATAGTGCTTATGGCTAGCCGATAGTTAGTGGGGTGGTGTCTATACTATATACGCGGGATATAACTTAATAAGGACGTAGAAGCTAGGTTGCATTAATAGAATATAGATTAAACTGGATAATATAAGATTATATAGGTTTAATTAAGAAAGGCTAAAGGTAAGTATATATATTTAATAAGTTTTCTAGCTTTCTTTTACTATTTTATTAGTTTTCCTTCTAACTCCTCTTAAATTTATTTGAATTTACTAAAATATACATGCTATATCTAGCGTCTATAATTAAATTTCTATAAAATATCTTAACCAGATTAGCGAAATTAGTTAGGATTTTTCTACTTAAATTTATTCTATAGCTATGCCGGTAGATAAAACCTATCAACTATAAAACTAGGTTATTCTTAAGGTAAAATTAGCTAATAATTTATTTAGGTTCCTAGGAGGAAATACCTAGCTTATTCTAAAAGGGGTAAAGAAGTTTAGGTAATTTTAAGAAAGGACTATCCCTAGTATAGTATACCAGTAAACTAGTTAGAGTATTTAGTAAGAAACTTTTTCTGGCAATTTCTATATAAGGCTAATATATAGAGTACCCTAAAGATAGTAGAGGGCTAGGTTTGTAGGTAATAGAGGAGGTAGGGGTTACTATAAGTACTAAGTTCCCTAGTTTCCAAAGATGCTTATAGTAGTAAGAGTAACATTATATATGTTTCTAATATATATATTTTACTTCTTTCTAACTTTATTAGCTATATATATATCAACTTATAAGGGGAGCTATCCTATAGTCAGTATTTATAGCTATTTAACTTACTATATATTGCTAGATATATAATTACACCTAGGTTTACTATAAGTATACTTATCTTTAGTATACTATAAAGGCTTAGTGTATAAAATACTAGGAGATAGGAGTGAAATGCTTAGTAAATATAGTCGCGATATAAGAATGAATACTTTAATATATTAATATATGGCTAATGCTCTCTATAAACAGTATAGGATTAATAAAAATAGTAGTTTATTTTAACTGTTTAAATAGTAGCCTAAGTAAGTTAAAACAACTATTCCTTTTAGGTAACTGCTATAGCAAAATTAAGGGTACTAGTAGGTATAACGGTATTAGCAAGCGGGGCTGAGTTTTAATTTAAATGATTATATCTAGGAAATTAGGTTAAGCCATTTATAAGGGCTATTTTAACTATAGTGACCTTAGAGGTTAATTAGGTGGGCGAAGTTTATATAAATAGCTAAAGGAGATAAGCTCGGATTAAATTAGATATTAGTTGCTTATAATAGGTAAAGTAATTACTACTCTATTGGCTAAGGCCAAATCTTACTATATAGTCTAATATTTAGGGCTATAGCTATTACCTTCTAGGAAGGTAAGAATGGTACTAAGATATAAAGCTAGGACGTTATATTGCTAATTAAATTAAATATTTGGCTTATAAACTTAAAGCGGTTATAGAATGGGATGCGTACCTTATAAGTGGCTAGTGGCTAGTGGCTGATATAACACGTGCCGCCACGGCAAATTTTGTTCGCCGTTATTAACTATAACGCGTTTAATCTTTACGCCTTCACTATTACCAGACTACTTTTTATTACTTATTAAAAAAACTATTTTAGTTGCTTAACGAATCTCCTAAGAAAACTGCTCTATTTTATATACCTCCTCCTTATAGTTAGGAACACTCGAAATCTTTTACTATAATAGTTCTATAAGATGGCCACGCCTACCAAATTCAGCGTACCACCTATTAAGGCTGTAGATCTGGCTAGACTCCTGGAAGAAAAGGCCTAGTGGACTCCTAAGATTAAATTCCTAACTAGTAACGTTTAGTAATTATACTAATAGTTATGCGAAATAGAATATAATAGATTTCCACTAAGCTAAGTTAATAAGCTTTAATGGAACATTACTTAGCCTAAATACTGGGAATGCGAAGCCTAATATCTAAAGGACGTATTTAGTAAGTATATTTGGTAAAATGCTCTTCGCAAATACGATATAGACAAGATGCCTTCTATAGATGGCTGGCGGGGTATTATAGCATTTTATATATATCTTTTAAAGCAATATAGGCTTTCTTTAAAGTAAGTAAGGGAATGCCGATTATTAATTAAGACCTAGACCTACTAGCAGCCTAAGGTAAAGCTTCTTTAGGAAGTTTCGGCCCTTTAAGAGATATAGATGGTGGAGAAGTACTTAGCGAAGAAAGTATAATAAGTACGGTTAAAACTAACTACTAGATCAGTTCTAGCTAGTAAGGTATTAGTTAGGATAATAAGGCCTAAAGCTAGCGACTCTATAGGGGTGAGGGTGGCGAAATATAGGGGTAGGGTCGGCGCTAAGGTATGCTAGGTTTAACCCTTTACGTCATTATATAATCTAGTATACCCCCTACTATAAGTTAGGGTCCTAGCACCCCTTTAGTATAAGTTTATAGGTCCTCTTATCCCCGCTACCTACTAATGCTTACCCTATTAATTTATTTCCTGTTTTTATAACTATAGCATCTACTAAGACTGTTAATCTCTCTAACATTTTTTTAATTCTTGGAAATTTTAAGGGTACACCTAATATCCTTACGTTGTCCGAGAATTTACGATATAAGTTTACTCCCCCTATTGATGCTTTTTTGGCAAATTAGAAGGGAGGCTAGTTTAAGGAGTAGGAGCTTACCGGCCCCTTTTTTGCCCTAACTTTTAGAGATCACTACTATCTAAATAGATGCTTTCTTAGTTCTTTTAGTAAAACTAAAATATATAACCTTTAGCTTGTTAAGAATAATAAGACTAGTATTAGCAGGCGGTATATTAGGTTTAATATTAGCCTAGTTATAAGATGCCTAAGAGTAAAGATACTGTTAATAAATCCTATTTATATAATTGATGGTAACGGCCGCGAAGTAGTCCTTATATAGGGATTATCCATAGAAATCTCTAACCTAGTTACTATTAATCTTTAAACGGCTAGTTTCTGGGCATGGCGTCCAATCCTATTATGTAAGGAAGAAGGCAGTTAGCAAGAAAAAGCTATAAAATTTACTAAAGAACTTCTAGACTCCCTACTAAGATAGCTCCCTAGTCTTAAGGCTAAGATAAATAAGAACTAAACTAGCAATCTTAGATTTGGAAAAGATAATACTGTATATATATAGAAATGGGGATTAGAAAGGAAAGGAAGTCACATATTAGTTATAAGGGTATAGGAATTAAAGTCCGAAGTTATCTTTACCGCTAAGGAGCTATACTTAAGGAACTATAATAATAGTATAGTAAGAAAGGTATAGAAAGAATTAAGAGCGGAATATAAGAATATAATTAAGCTTAGGGAGTATATAAGTAAACGCCACTGAAACTACGTTGCCGTTAAGTGCTGATTAATTATCCTTTTTCTAGCTAAACTTAGTAAAGGTAATCGACTTAATACTACTAGAGAATTAGCAGCCACCGTAGATGATTATAGAGTGGATCCTATATAGCCTTAACTTAATAAAACCTAACGCTTACGACATTCCTAACTTTATGCTTTAGGTCTATAATAGAATAGTTGCTATATATAATAAAGATTTTACTTATTAGGACCTAAAGCCGGAGAATATCCTTATTAGAGTTAATAACGACGGGCTTACTCCTAAGATTGCCGACTTTAGAGAATTAAAACTTAAAGCTTTGGGAAACATAACGACTATTACTGGCTTATTGTTGTATATGGCCCCCAAACTTTATATAATAAACCTACCTTATTTTAAAGCTATTAATATGTAATCCTTTAGACTTATTATACTGGAACTTTTAATTAACTAGGAGCCTAACTTAGAGGTATAGGGCTCCTACGGCCTACTAAGTCCTAGATAGTATAATAACTGGGTCTATAATATAATCTTTATTTACGTGGTAAGTGCTTTAGAGACGTTTAGGTCTATACTAAAAGGACTATTATATAAGGAACCTGAGTAGAGATGGTCTGCTAAGGAATACTAAAAATGGCTGCTAGGAATTATTTTAGTAGGTATAAGTATATAAGGAGGTACTAGCAATAGTAAGAAGCGGCTAGCGCCGGTATATAAGGACAACGGCTATAGAAACGTATAGAGTTAATATCCTACCTAATTGACAATCTCCTTGGAGAGACGCAATCCCTAGGGATTGCTTTTTAATAATTCTTATATATTTGACGTAACTTCTAATAAAGTTTTAAAACTTAAAGGATTAGTATATATTAATAAAATTCTACCCTTACTCCTTATTCTGTGTCTTTATTATTTTAACTGTTTTAGCTACTCTAACTCTAAGTTTATAAAGCCTTTAAAATAGTTTAACGCTAATAAAGAGGTTATTAAGCTATATAATGCGCTTTCCTAGAGGATAGAGCCGCTGCTAAGTAGTCTTATACGTCTATATAAGGCTTAGCGTTAGTATAGTGCTGTAAAAGGAAGAGATATAGAATAGCTTACTAAAAGCTACCTATATTACTCCTTAATAACCTTAGTCTTATAGTTAATCTTAATAGTTATATATTACTTATCTAGCTCCCCTTCCTTATTAATTATATTGTCTTTTACTTAAGTAAAGATTTAACCTAAGTTTCGGCATACCTTTAGAGTTTTAGGGTGTATTACTAGTAGATCTCCCTTATTAAATAATATACAGCCTTATCCTTTGCTTTTATTTATAAAGATTAAAGTTATAAATAAAACCTTATAGGCCTAGATAGTGCTATAGATAACTAATAGCAAGGCCCTTTTTATAGGCTTATGTAATGGAAAACTTAATAAGGAATTATTATAGAAGGAAATTGCTAAATATTTTATAGGTAGAACACTATGGGAATATAGGCGCTGTTATAAGATTCTAAGGCCTAAGCCTAAAGAGAAGGCTGTAAAGGAGAAACCATAGACAGCCGATAAAGAGAAACGCCTTATAGATATGCGTGAGAAAAAAGGTATAGCGTGGAATAACCTCAGAAGGTAGTTTCTAGGAAGAACATGACTTTTATATAGGTAGTATTATATATATATTTCCTGAAAAAGGAATAAGGCGACTAGTAGGACCAGTAATACTAAAGAAAAGAAGGCAATAAGGTGGAAATAAGCAGCGCTAAAGAAAAAGGAGGCAATAAGGTGTAAATAAGTAGCGCTAAATATAAGACCTAATAAGTGTTGCTTAACGGCAGGAGTAAGGAATATAGATTATAGCGGTTGTTCTTATAGGTTTTGTAAGAGTATAGAGCATAAAGACTGTATATAGGGAAATTTTACTAGGTAAGAACTTTAAAATTTTAAGTCGTTTTGCGAGGCGTCCTAGTTATATCTGCGTACACAAGGTACTGCTATAGTAGGACTTAGCGAAAATCGCGAAAATTAAAGTTCCCTATATGCAGTCTTTATGCTCTATAGTCTTACTATTATTAGGCTGGGCTTTTAGCTTTAATATTACGAGTAAGATAATTAGTAGGATAGTATTAGCTAAAAATAAGACTTTAACTAGAAATAGATCTTTAAGTAAAAGATCTACTACCTGAAATATAAGAATACTAAGCTATTAACCCTGTTCCTTTTGTATAGCAGCTCTAGTCTTTACTTTAGTTACCTCTATAGAAGAGTATATCTATTATTTAACTTTGGCGTACTAGACGCGTTTTTTATAAGACTTAAGGGCATATTTAGTATTTAAAAGCCTACTTTTATAAACCTAGGTAGGCATCTAAGCTACCTTATATTTGAGCCCTAACTTAGTTATTTTTTTCTCTAGAATTTTACAGATCTCCTATTTATCGTCTATGGTTATTTTATTGGCTTCGTTATCTTTAACGCGGGATCTTCGTAAGATAGACTATAAGCGATAGTAATAACACTAGGCATAATGCTGTGGGGTATAATGCTATAGGGTATAATACTTTACAGTAGGCTCTGAGTTTAAAACGCCGCCCTAGTTATTATCGCCGCTATAATTATATTCGCTTAAGTTGCTAGTTTTATTATATAGTAGTTTAATATTATAGAGAGAGGTAGGCCCCTAAAGCAAAGGGTTGGTAGGCCGTGTAGTGGATATTGCTTAGTAATTGTTGTAATTAATTTGGAGGCATTGGGAGTCAAGGCTAATAGGAGGCTGAGGGGCTAAGTTTTCGTAAGGGGCGGGCGGCTTTTATTATTTTTAGGGTTGTGGACTACTGCCCTTACTACCCTCGTCACGCCCGCTACTATCTTTAGCAAAATTGTTGGAATTATAATTAATAACGCTACTCCGCTCTAGCTATTCGAGCTTCCGCTTCTTTAGTGTTAAAAGTAATTTACCTCTAACGTTCCTTTTCTTATAATTACTCTCTTTTCTAGTAAGCGAACTAGCCTAGGGAATAGTTATAATATTAGTTCTCTTAACTAGACCGTTTATTTTATTAATATCTTTTGCTATAAGTTTAATATGGTTATATATATAGATGCGCCGAAGAGATCTTTAAACTTTTTTAAAGAGAGTAACTTCTTACCCTTATTGTTATTACTGCGGTTATTTCTATTACCTAATAATTATTAGGTAAAGCCATTATATAAAGGAAAAGAGCATACCTAATTTATAAGGTGTTAGTTAATCGTCGGCTTTACTAGCTTTATTACTAGTGTTATTATTAGCTTCGTCGCCTTCGGCTTCTAGGTTAAGGTCGGCTATACTATCTTTAATAACTGTTAGATTTACTGCTAGCTGTTAAATATATATATTTATGGCTGCTAGGAGAATAGGGAGAGAGTAATGGGGATAATTACCTTAACTACTTCCTCTAGCGACTTAACTAGATATATCCCCATAGACATCTTCCTTATTATCCTTAAAATTTTTATAATAATTATTCTTGTAATTATGGTTAGGGTTTATAAGCGCTTTATTAGACGAAATCTCTAGATTAAGGCTCTATATAGAATAATATACCTCTAATTAGCCAAGCTTAATACGCCCTAGGGTTATTTCTTAGAGGGGAAAGGGGTATTTTATGCTTTATCTAAGGTATACTGCTTATGCCTTTCTCGGAAGCTGTAACTATATAATATTAAGGTGAAGCTATTCATTTTCTGGAGGGATTAGTATAGAACTTGCTGTTATTAAGCGAAATTTCTAAATAAAAATAAAGGGGTTAAGAAGGTGCTACTATTACTGCTGCTATTATTATTGGAGTTGCCATTATCTTATGCCTTTCTAATAGCTCTAAGGGGGGATTATAATAGGCTTTTAAATATAAGCCAGTCCCCTCTTTACTACTAGCTCTTATCTGCGGCATCTATACTAGAATAACCCTACTAGCTCTATAGCGAATTAAAACGTATAATTTATACTTTATTAGTAATTACTGTTTATAACGCATAAAGGTTTATATAGGCTTAAGCTCTATTATAAGATTAACACCTATTAGGAAACTAGGATCGAGACCTAACTAACTAAGCTAGTATATTTAGCCTCTAATAGGGGAATCGCACTAAGCCTCCTTATTAAGGAGGTTGGTAGCGAAGTGCCTCCTTTATTTTTATTCTTTAGAGTTAGAGCTAGCGCTAATATATCCGTTTTTTAACCCGATTATACTAGTAAACTAGATCTTCTGTGCTAGATTCTCTGTAAGACTATAGTTCTAAGCGGTGCCTAGTATAGCCCTACGGCCATTTATAGCTGTACTATTAGGGATTAGAGTTATAGGTCGTGGTTACGCTTTATACTACTAAAACCGCCCTATATATTAAAAGGCGGTTAGTAGTAATACTTAGAGGATTAGGACTAATGGTATTCCTTAGATAAAGATATAATAGCGTGGTCCTACTAGGAGTTTAGCTAAAATTATATAGAGTAGCAGCTAGCTAAACTAAGCCCTATAAAGCGATACGAGGAGCTAGGGCGCCCACAAGCGTCTCCGTTGCCGTTTTATACTATTATTAATATAGTAGTAAATATAGATTCTATGGATGAGCTACTGCGGGGTATTGCCTTAAGTAAAGGATGGCATAGAAGCTAGAGTAGCCGCGTAATCTAGTGAGGCTTCTAGCTAAAAATATATAAATGTACTAGCTAATTAATATATGTAATAGAGTAACACTAGGACGCTGGATAAGCTAAGGCGGCTTAAGGATCCTTAATATTAGCCCTTTACGGAATTGTCCTTATGGTACCGATTATAATATCTAATAGTTTGTGCTAATGCGGAGCGGTGCCTTTAAGAACTAAAGGGACGATATAGGTCTAAGTCGAGTTTAGATTGCTTAAGAAGAGTAATTTCTAAATAGAAGGGGTTGTTTAGGTAGTCTAGCGACTAAATTTAAGTGGAGTGAATAGCTACAGATATATAGAAGGGTTATTTTTAGGTAAGAAGCCTAGAGGCAGTATAAGAGCGCTTATTAGATATTAGAGGATTAAACTATAGGTATAATATTAGGAGAGGCCGAAGCATGCTTACTCTGCGCTATTATTAGCATAAGATACGGGATATTGGGAATATAAGGGCAGTGTAGCACTTATATTAACGCTAAGTTGGTAAAAAATGCCTTATAGTAGGGATTGTAATCTAATAAAGAGGTGGCGTGGCGTTGGGAAGTCTGGGAGAAGAAGGAGGATTAAAAGGTAAAATATAGAGAATAGGGGAAGGTCGTCCTTTTATGGTTGACGTTGGATAAGGATACTGGATTACCAAAAGATTAGCTAAGAAACTTAATTTTTTACGGATATAAGATTTTCCGAGTCCCGGCTTAGACACCTCTATAACTGGTAGTTAAACCCTCTAGATTTGGAGGGCTCTAAGCCTACTAGATAGAGTTTATAAGTAGAGCTTTGTGTAGAGCTTTGTGTAAAGCTTCGTGCAGAACTTTAAACTTTATATAGAACTTTAGGAAAAAATTACTAGCATCTAATTTTACTTTTCTGCCATTTTAGCATTTTCTAGCATTTAGCAGCTAAATGCTAATACTTAATT
>Ga0307515_10026261_pt1 | contig 10032 bp, 9 predicted proteins | sample 17_EM_MG_FD_194513 | JGI IMG/M metagenome (GOLD analysis project Ga0307515, IMG submission 194513) | Populus trichocarpa ectomycorrhiza microbial communities from riparian zone in the Pacific Northwest, United States - 17_EM | ecosystem: Host-associated > Plants > Roots > Unclassified | place...
AGGGTGCGCTTGCCGTCGTGGTCGCCGACGATCGCGACCCGCGAGAAGATCACCTTGGCGTACGGGGTCGCGAACCGGGCGAAGAACACCCCGGTGATCATCGCGGTCAGCGCGATGCCGAAGAAGCTCTCGACCGTGACCACCACGTTGGCCAGGGTGTCGGCGGGCGCCAGGTACCCGTAGCCGATGGTCGCCAGGGTCTGGACGCTGAACCAGAAGTCGTCGAGGAAGCCGTGCGCGTTCATCACCTCGGCGCCGCCGAGGTACAGGATCACCGCGAACACCAGGTTGACCGCGAGGAACAGCCCGGCGAACAACAGCGTGATCCGGGTCCAGCTCGCGGTGCGCAGGAAGTGGTAGGCGTCCTTGGCCAGCGTGGCGCCCAGCGTGCGCGGCAGGCCGCGGCGCTCGAGCAGCAGGCGGCCACGCGCATCGACGACTGGCTGAACAACCTTGCGGGCCACGGCCGGGCAGCTTAGCTCACGCGGCCCACGCGGGTGTGATGTCCACGGTGATCCGTGCGCCGCGCCGGATCACGACCAGCGCGGCGGACTGGCCGGCGATCCAGGTCCTGAGCACCCGGTGGAGAGTATCGACGCCGTCGATCGCGGCGCTGCCGAACCGGACGATCAGATCGCCGTCCTGGAGCCCGGCCCGGGCGGCCGGACCGCCGGGCTCGACCGACTGGACCTCGACCGCGGCGGCGCCGAGGTCGTGGTGATACGCCAGGCGGCGATCGAGCGGGCGGCGGATCGCGCCGACGCCGAGCCAGGCGCGGCGGACCCGGCCGTGCGCGAGCAGCTGGCCGAGCACCCAGGCCGCGGTCTCGACGGCGATCGCGAAGCCCAGGCCCTGCGAGCGCGCGATGATCGCGGTGTTGACCCCGATCACGCGACCGGCGCCGTCGAGCAGCGGGCCGCCCGAGTTGCCGGGGTTGAGCGGCGCGGTGTGCTGGATCACGCCGTCGATCAGCCGGTTGCCCTTGCCGCGCAGCGAGCGGCCGAGCGCCGAGACCACGCCGGTCGACACCGTCGACTCGAAGCCGAGCGGGTTGCCGATCGCGACCGCGAGCTGGCCGACGCGAGGCGCCAGCGCGCCGTCGATCGGCAGGTACGGCACGCCGGCCGGCGTCGCGAGCGCCGCGGCGTCGACCCGGATCAGCGCCAGGTCGGTCGCGGGATCGTCGCCCACGATCTGCGCGTCGGCGGTCTCGCCGGCCGGGGTCCTGAGCTTGATCGACCGGGCGCCCGACACCACGTGGCTGTTGGTCATCACGTAGCCGTCGGGCGTGACCGCAAACCCGGAGCCGGCGCCGCCGGGGCGGCCCCCGCGCGCCGCGCCGACCTCGATCGCGACCACGGCGGGTCCGGCGCGCTCCACGACATCGACCACCGCGCGCGAGTACGCGTCGAGCAGCACCGCGTCGGGCGCTGGTGGGTCGGGCTCCGGATCGGGCACCGCGGCGATCACGCCCGGCTCCCCAGCGTCACCGACAAGGCGAGGCGGGCGCCGCCGCGCAGCACGACCAGCTCGACGGTCTCGCCGGGGCGATCGCCGAGCGCCAGGCGCAGGCTGTCCGGATCGGTGACCGGCGCGCCGCCGACCTCGACGATGATGTCGCCGACCTGGACGCCAGCGGCCGTGGCGGGCGCGCCATCCTCGACGCTCGCGATCAGCGCGCCGCGATCGCGGCCGATCAGCTGGGCGAGCGCCGCCGGCAGCTGCGCCGGGTAGGCGCCGACCCCGAGGTAGCCGCGGCGAACCCCGCCGTGCGCCGCGAGCTCGGTCGTGACCCGCCGCAGCGTCGCGGTGGGCACCGCAATGTCCTCGCCGCGCAGCAAGGTCCGCGTGTTCATGCCGATCACCGCGCCGTCGGCGTCGATCAGCGGGCCACCGGCGAAGCCGCGCGGGATCTGGCGATCCGACTCGACGAAGCGATCGAGCTTGCCGCCGTGTGGGGTGCGGACCGCGGGGCCGAGCACGCCGATCGCGCGCAGCGAGGCGCGCACCGTGCGGCCGGGCCGGCCGAGCGCGAGCGCCAGGTTGCCGACCGCGAGGTCACCGAGCTCGCGAAACGCGGCCGGAGCGAGCCCGCCGCCGGTCACGCGGAGCAGCGCCACATCGGTACCCGGATCGCGACCGATGACCTCGGCGTCTCGAACATCGATCGAGAGGGGGCTTTCCCGCCCCCTCTGGACCGGCAAAGCCGGTCCATTCACCCCTCCGCGCGTCGCGTCGCGCGAGTCATCCCCCTCGCCATCGGGGCTCGGGATGCTTACTTTGGTGCGGTCGGGAGTATGGAAGCTCGAGCTGATCACCAGATCGTCCGCCCACGCGATCCCGGTCCCGGAGTAGCCATGACCGCGTCCGACCTGGACGACGGATCGGCCCGCGAAGGCCACCGCGGCGGCGAGCGCCTGATCGAGGGCGTGAAAGACATTCTGTGCTGGTTGCGCCATGAAAACTCTCCTTCTCGCCGCCGAGCGTGCGCTTCCCGGGAGCGCTCGCCTATCGGCCATTCGGCGAGGTTCTCGTCGGAAAATCGGTGAGGCGCCGGCGGCAGCCCGCGCGTCTGGCCGCCCTCACCTGCCCGTCCAGGTAGGGTTGACCTGGACGCATGGCGTGACCACACTGCACCTAACGTACGCGTCAGCTTTGCCCAGACGCTGCGAGAAAGCCCCATGACTCGCAATCCAAACCTGCCGATCGTCGCCATCGGCGATCCGATCAAAGTGGCGTTGCTGTCCGACGATCCTTTGCTGCGCGCCGGGCTGTCCAGCCTGCTCGCGCAGCTCGGCTCGATCGATGTGGTCGAGCGCGATCGCGCCGAGGTCGCGCTGTGGGACGCCGGTACCGACGCCAGCAAGACGCTGTCCCGCCTCGCCGAGCTGCGCAGCCTGCCGATGCCGGTCGTCGCCGTGGTCGGCGACGCGGCGCACGTCGCCCCGGCGATCGCCGCCGGCGCGCGCGGCGTCGTGCTGCGCGACCAGGTCGGGCCCGGGATCCACGCGGCGCTCGCCGCCGTGCGCAGCGGGCTGACCGTGATGGACACCGAGCTGGCGTCGAGCCTGGTCCCGAACCAACCGCCGCCGCGCGAGCCCAAGGGCCGCGGCGAGCTGACCGAGCGCGAGCGCCAGGTCGTGCAACTGCTCGCCGAGGGCCTGTCGAACAAGCTGGTCGCCGATCGCCTCGGCATCAGCGATCACACCGCGAAGTTCCACGTCAACGGCGTGATGATGAAGCTGGGTGCGTCGACGCGCACCGAGGCCGTCGTCGAGGCCGTTCGCCGCGGCCTGATCAAGCTGTAGCCTGCTACGGACCCGTATCCGGGGCAGGACGAGCGCGGTGCAGGGCCGCGCGACGCGACGCGCGGCGGGGTGAATAGCGCGACCTGATCAAGCTGTAGCTCAGCGCCCGCGCCGGGACGGCGATGCGCGCCGCCGGCTGCGCCGCGCCGAGCGGCCGGTCGAGCCGAGGGGCAACCAGCCGTAGCGGTCGAGGGCGACCAGGCCGCTCTCGCCGATCTCGACGCCTTCGCGGTCGAGCAGCTGGCGCTGGACGGCGGCGCCGACCGGATCGTGGATGGCGATCCGGCCGCGGTTGCGGCCGGCCTTGCCGATCACGCGCTGCCAGGGCAGCCGGTGGCCGGGCTTGCTGACCTTCATGGCCGCACCGGCGACGCGCGCACCGCCGGGGATGCCGGCGAGCTCGGCGACCTGGCCGTAGGTCGCGACCCGGCCGGCGGGGATCCGCCGCACCACGGCGTAGATCGCGCGGTACAGGGTGGCAAGGTGGTCAATCTCGGTCTCGGTCGTGTCCCCGCGCGACATCGCCCGAACGCTACCACCGGCCTGGAGCCGCGTGCACGACGTGCACGCCATCGCTGGACGCCGTCGCCGGACGACGCTACCAACGCTCCATGCACATCCGCGTCCTCTACTTCGCCGTGTTCCGGGAGCAGATCGGACGCGAGGACGACGTGGTCGCGCTCGCCGCGGGCTCCCGGGTGCGCGACGCGATCGCGGCGCTCGCCTCGCGCCACGCGCTGATCGACAACCTGCGCGGCCGGTTCCGCGTCGCGGTCAACCAGGACTTCACCGACGACGATCGCGAGCTGGTCGACGGCGACGAGCTCGCGCTGATCCCGCCGGTCGCCGGCGGCGCCGAGCTGGAGCCAGGCCGTCACGTCCAGCTGCTCGCGACCGCGCTGTCGCTCGATCGCTGCCTCGCCGCGGTCGGCGGTCCCGGCATGGGTGGCGTGGTCACGTTCACCGGCATGGTGCGCCGGCACAGCCACGGCGCGCTGATCGATCACCTCGAGTACGAGGCCTACGGCGCGATGGCGGTCCGCGAGATGGCGCGGCTGTGCGACGAGATCGAGGCCGAGATCGCCGGCGCGCGGCTCGCGGTCGAGCACCGGGTCGGACGGCTCGAGGTCGGCGACGTCGCCGTGGTGATCGCCGCGGCGGCCCCGCACCGGGCCGAGGCGTTCGCCGCGTGCCGCGCGATGATCGATCGGCTCAAGCAGCGCGTCCCGATCTGGAAGAAGGAGGTCGGGGACGACGGCGCCGAGTGGGTCGGGCTCGGCCCGTAGCCCGATCGCGCCGCGCCGGGGCGGTCACGGCGCCGCGAGCCGCTTGCCCTTGATCAGCACGCTGACCGCGTCGGGCCGGCCGTTCACGAAGTCGATCCGCGTCAGGCCCTCGGGCGTCTGGCGCACGACGGCGGGGATCGACAGCCAGGTGAGGTACCAGCCGCGCGGCAGCACCACGGAGTTGCGCGGGCGGCCGAGGCTGCGATCGAACACCAGCTCGTCGCCGTCGAGCCGGTAGCTCTGCGGCGCGGTATAGGTCTCGGACAGCCGGAGCCGCACCGATTGGCCCTTCTTGACCGGTGCGAACCGGGTGACGACCACCTCCTGATCCGGTGCCACCGGATCGCCGTCGGCGGGGAGGCCCGCGGCCTTGAGCTGCGCGCCGGTGATGATCTCGGTCTTCAAGGCCTGCCCGGTATCGAGGATCCTGCCCGACGGCCTGGAGACCTTGCTGCCGGTCCGGACCACGTTGAGGTACCGGTCCATGCCCTCTCGCGACTCGGTGTAATCGTGAGACAGCGCGAACGCGTTCGACTCCGGCGCCTGCAGGAAGTAGATGATGTCGCGATCCTGGTGCGCGCGCTCGGACAGCCGCTCGCGCTCGGTCGGCCCCTGAGACGGTGGCGGCTCCCAGCTGCGGGCGTCGCTCGCGGCGCGCGGTTTCGCCGCGTCGCCGGTCGCCGCGCCGGGCCGGGCCTTGATCACCAGCGCGGCAGGCCCGGGCGCCTGGTGCAGGAAGCTGATCCGGACCCGGCCGTCGGGCTCGGTCAGCACCTGCGACGGCACGTTGCAGTCGGTGAGCTGGTAGCCGGCCGGCAGCACGACGGTGTTGCGCCGGATGCCGAGCGGGCGATCGAACACGATCGCGTCGCCCTGGCGGAAGTAGCTCTTGGCGTCCTTGTAAGTCTTGACGATCCGGATGCGGGCCTGGCCACCGTCGGGCGGCACCGGGCGCGCCAGGTGGACCTCGATGTAGTCGCCCTCGAGATCGGCATCGGCGAGGCCGTGGGCCTTGGCCTTGGCGCCGGTCACCTGCTCGAACTTGAGCGCCGCGCCGGTCATCAGGTCGTAGACCGCCTCGTCGCTGGCCACGCTGCCCTTGCGGATCGGGTTCCAGAACGACCGGGCGCCCGCCGCGGTCGCGGTGACCTCGTAGTCGATCTTGAACGACGCCGTGTCCGGCGCGAGCAGCTCGTAGCGCGTGTACTCGTCCTGCTCGGTCTGGTGCAGGCCCTGGGCACCGGCCGGCGCGGCGAGCGCCATCGCCACTGCGCCGAGCAGCCAGGCGAGCCTCGGAGATCCGGATCCTGACGTCTGCGCGGTCATGGTGGCGGTGACTCTACTGCGGCGACGGGCCTCCCGGGGTGGGCGGCGGCGACGGCGTGGGCGGGGGGGACGGCGTGGGTGGCGGCGACGGCTGCGCCTGGGGCGACGGCTCGGGCGACGGCAGCACCACCGGGGGCGGGCCCTCGCCGACCGGGCCGGACGGCGGCACGTGCTGCATCGCGCCGCTACCGGCGCCGTCGCCGGTCGGCATCGGCGGCTGCGCCGCGGGCGGCATCATCTGGGGCGGTGGTGACGGCATCGGCTGGGGCGTCGGGGTCTTGGGTGTCTCGGGGCTGAGCGTCAGGTTCGGCCGCGCCGGTGGGGCGGACGGGTCGCCGCCGGCCGCCGCGCCGCAGACCACGCCGATGCGGCGGAGCTGGCGGAACGGCCCATCGAGCTTGATGTGGAACAGGTTGTCGGGCCCCAGCGGCGCGCCGGTGGTCGAGATCGCCGCGTGGGTCTTGGGCTCGCGCTTGAGCAGCGCCTCGCTGCCGTGGAACCGCAGGCAGCCGGTGACCTGCGATCCAGCGAGGTCCTGGTTGAGCGCGATGTTGAGCGCGATGTGGAGCTCACCGTCGGGCGACTTGGTCTCGAACCGGGTGATGTCGAGCTTGCCGCCCTTGATCTCGACGGTGGCGAACAGCGAGTCGATGTTGACCTTGCCGAAATCGATGCCGCCGCCGCCCTCGTCGAGGAACGCCTGCTGGCGCGCGTTGTTGGTGGTCAGCTTGAGCTTGGACTTGCCGTCGCCGACGGTGCAGCCCGACGGGCACGCGAACTCGACCCGGCCGTCGGCCTTGGCGAGGTTGGGCGCGGGCTTGCCGCCCGACTTGGGCTTGTCGTTGGGGATCTCGAGGTCGACCGAGAACCGGACCTTGCCGCTCATCGGCAGGCCCAGCGCCTCGCGCATCGGCAGGTTGGCCGACGGCAGGTCGTCGCCGTCGAGGTCGATGGACGTGCCGGCCGTGGCCAGCGCGACCTTGCCCTTGATGTGGCCGCTGCCGATCTTGGCGTCGACCTTGACCGCCACGGTGCCGCGGAGCAGCGCGAACAGGCCGAGGTCGACCTCGAGCCGCTCGATGTAGAACGTGGTCGCGACCTCGCCGGCCTTGGCCGGCCGGGTGCGCAGCGACACCGCCTTGAAGTACAGCCGGCCGGGGATGATGCCGCGCTCGACGTCGCTGATCGCGACCTCGTACTTCTCCGACAGCGCGTCGATGACCTTGTCCTTGACCCGATCGAACGGGAACGTGAGCTGGAACGCGAACACGAACGTGACCAGGGCCAGGACGGCGAGCCCCAGGATCCGCAGCACGCGCCGCGCGCGTGGGCCGAGGTTGCGGCCGAACGTGGAGAGCGACGAGGCGAACACCGACAGCATGTCAGCCGCCCTTCTCGGCCGAGCCGCTGCCCGCGCCCGGCTCGGGCTTCTTGGCCTCCTTGGCGTAGGTCGAGATCTCGAGCGCGACCTCGACCTTGTCCTTGCCCTTGTACTCGCGCCGCGTGATCTCCATCCGGGTGACCGCGACGTACTTCGACTTGGTCTCGACCTCCTGGAGGAACTTCTTGAGCTGATCGAGGGTCACGTCGTTGACGTTGAGCGACACCGAGGCGGTGGTGAAGCCGTTGCGGGTGATCGGGCTGCGCGGCGTGGTGCCCTTGAGCACGAAGCCCGCGGTCGTGGCGGCGTTGCTGAGGTAGGTCTCGAGGCCGAGCGGCTCGACCGGCATGCCCGCGACCACGTCGTCGACCGGCTGCCGGGGCCCGCGGGCCTTGAGGTCGGCGAGCACGGTCAGCGCCTTGCGCATCTTGTCGTTGCGGGTCTGCATGCTGGCCAGGCCATCGCCGATCGCCAGCCCGAGCCAGATCACCAGCGTGAGCGGCGCGACGACCGCGGCGGCCACGACCAGCCCGCGCTCGCGCGGCGAGATCCGGTCCCAAAAGTCACGTGCCCGTTCCGAGACTGCCGACATGGTTAGCTGGCTCCCATGCATTGCGCGGTGATCGTGAGCTTGAACCGCTTGACGCCGTTGGGCAGCGTGTCGGTCGGTCCGCGGGTCACGTTGTTCTTGAAGCACTCGATCTTGCGGATCTCGGTGATCAGCAGGTCGATCTCCTCGGCCGACTTGGTCGTGCCGTTGATATCGATCTTCTGGTCGTCGATCGTCATCCGCTCGATGTCGAGCGTGATCTTGTCCTTGCCCGGGATGTGCGAGCTGATGTCGAGCAGGATGTCGTACGCGGTGAGCCGGGGCATCGGCGACACCGCCGACACCCCGCCCGGGCCGTTGGCGTCGAGCACCTGCTCGGCGGTCTTGGCCGCGCCGAACTGCTCCTCCGACTCGGCGGTGAGCCGGGTGGTCAGGACCTTCTCGGCCTTGCGCAGCCGGTAGAGGTCGGCGTACGCGCTGCCGGCGGCGAACGCGGCGACCGCGAGCACGGCGGCGCCGAGCGGCACGGCCTTGGCGCGCAGGAACGAGAAGTCGACCTTGACCGCGAGCGCGCCCGAGCGCAGGTCGAACATCGGCCGGCCGCCCGCGGCGTCGAACGCCATGCCGATCGTCATCGCGCCGCTGTCGATCGACGAGTGGCTCGCGGCGTCGGCGCCGAGCCGGGGGCCGGCGAGCGCGACCACGTCGTCGGCGGTGAGCCGCCACGCCGGGATCCCGAGCTGCTCGGACAGGAACGACGCGACGCCGCGCAGCCGCGCGCCGCCGCCGACCAGCAGCGCACAGACCGGGTGGAAGCCGGTGCGGGCGCGGCACGCCGCGAGGGTCTGGCGCAGATCGCGCGCGAACGGCTGGAGCTCGGCGATCGTGACCTGGTGGATCCGCTGCCACGCCTCGCTGGTCGCGGGCTCGGCGCTGGACGCCACGAAGCCGTCGCTGTGCTTGGCGCGCTCGGCGTCGACCCAGGGCAGCTTCCAGTGCCGGGAGATCGCGTCGGTCACCTGCTTGCCGGCGCGCGCGATGCTGCGGCTGAACACCGCCTTGCCGGCGGCGACCACGACCACATCGGTGCGATCGTGGCCGATGTCGATCACGGCGACCGCGCCGTCGGTCCGCGCCCGGGCCAGCGACGGCGTGCTGCCGACCAGGCGGATCGCGGCGCCGCCGCAGGCCAGAAGGCCCCGCGGATCGAAGCCGCAGTCCTTGCCCACGTCGATCAGGTGCTCGGCGCGCTCGCGGCGCATCGCGTAGCTCAGCACCCGCATGCCCTCGGACGGCGGCGCGACCCGGCCGCGCTGGACGCCCAGGCCTTCGAACGCTGCCACCGGCGGCACGCCGCCAACCCCGGCCGGCGCGAGCTGCGGCGGCAGCGGCTCGAACGCGTAGACCATGTCCTCGAGGTCGACCGGCACGACGCCCTCGAGCTCGCCGCCGACCGCCTTGTCGAGATCGGCGCGGCGCAGGTTCTTGAACCCGAACTCGAGGACCTGGGTGAACACCTGGTCGCCGTTGACCCCGACGTAGCCCGGATCGTCGCGCAGCCGGAGCTCGGTGACGAGCGCGGCGAGCACCGCCTTGGCCCGGTCCTCGGCCGGCTCGTCGCCCGGCGGCACCAGGCGCTCGACCACGTTGTACAGCGTCGCGCCCCGGATGCCCGGGCTCGCGATCGCGAGCTTGACGCTCCACGCGCCCAGATCGACTGCGAATACACGACTCGCCATGTTCAGTCTTCCCTCAGGAACACCCAGGTGCCCTTGGGCACGGGTGGCTTCCGGACGTTTTGTGGAACGACCTTGGTATCCCAGACCCCGGTGATCGTCGACCGGATCGCCGGGAACACCGGCGCGCCGTCGGCCGACTTCTGCTTGCGCTCGATCTCGCCGAACGCCTCGACCCGGTAGGTCCGGCGCGGCCCGGCGGTCGCGATCGACTTGAGCAGGTTGAGATCGAGCTCGAGGCCGAGCTTCTGGCCGCCGGTCAGCTGCTGGACCAGCGGTCCCGCCGCGGCCGCCGCGCTGCCCGCGAGCGTGCCGGACTTGCCGGCGAGCAGGCCGAGCTGGGCCGCCGGGTCCTTGACGAAGTCGGCGAACTCCTCGGGCTTGTTGAACGACATCCCGAACTGCTTGGCCTTGGCGACCAGGCCGGCGAGCGCGAACAGCTTCA
>Ga0307515_10026262_pt1 | contig 10032 bp, 9 predicted proteins | sample 17_EM_MG_FD_194513 | JGI IMG/M metagenome (GOLD analysis project Ga0307515, IMG submission 194513) | Populus trichocarpa ectomycorrhiza microbial communities from riparian zone in the Pacific Northwest, United States - 17_EM | ecosystem: Host-associated > Plants > Roots > Unclassified | place...
TCGGCCACGGCGGCGAACGCGGTGGCGTTACGACGGGGCGCGGGGAGGCCGGCGTCGCGGGGCTCGGCCACGGCGGCGAACGCGGTGGGGGTACGACGGGGCGCGGGGAGGCCGGCGGCGTCGGGCTCGGCCGCGGCGGCGAACGCGGTGGGGGTACGGCGGGGCGCGGGGAGGCCGGCGGCGCGGGGCTCGGCCGCGGCGGCGAACGCGGTGGGGGTACGGCGGGGCGCGGGGAGGCCGGCGGCGGTGCGCTCGGCGGTGGCGAACTGGGCGGTGGTACGACGGGGCGCAGGGAGGCTCGAGTCGGTGAGCTCGACATCGTGGGCCTCGGCACCGGCGATGTCAGCGACGTCGAAAAAATCTGCGCCGGCCGGTGCTGCGGGTGCAGCGATGTCGAAGAACCCCGCGCCGTCATCACCGGCCGTCGGACCGGGGGGGTCAGCGATGTCGAAGACGTCGCCATCGGCCGCGGCATCGGCGGGCGCGGCGGGGTCAGCCACGTCGAGGAACCCGGCATCGGGCTCGGCGATGCCGTACGCCGACTCGAGCAGGTCGCGCGCGGTGGCCGGTCGCCGCACGAAGCCACCGATGACGCGCTCGGCGTCGGAGTCCAGCGCCAGCGCCAGGTCGTCATCCGCCGGCGCGCTGCCGGGCGCGACCTGCGCCGCGAGCTCGAGGTCGATCGCGTCTCGCATCGCGTCTCGCATCGCGTCTCGCACGTCGGTCGAGATCGGCACCGTGCGGCGATCGTCCTCGTGATCGAGGATCACCGGCACCGCGAGATCGTCCGCGGCATCCTCGTCGAGGAACGTCGGTCGCGCGGCGTCGTCGTCGGCCGGTCCGGCGGGCACGGCGCCGCCGTCGTCCCCGGGCTCGGGCGGATCTTCGAGGCGCCCCGGCAGCCCGATCTCGAGATCGACCGTGCGCCGGATCCCCGTCGATACCGGCAGCGTGCGGTGGTCATCCTCGGACTCGTCCGCCACCGGCACGGCGAGATCGTCGTCGTGGCGGACGCCGTTGCCGACGCCGTTGCCGGCGAGCTCGGTCCGCGGGCCGACCGGCGCGAGCTCGGCGAGCTGCTCGCGCATCGCGGTCGAGAACCCGATGAGCTCGAGGCCGGCGCCGCGATGCTCGTCGACGTAGACCACGCGTGCGGGCACCGAGACCCGGCGGTTGGCGCCGCACACCACCAGGTCGCACTCGTCCGCCATGCGGAGCGTGCAACCCGGCACGAACACGCCGCCGGCGGCGAGATCGCCAGACATCGGAGCGTCGCCCGCCAGCTCGATCACGACCGTCGATCGCACCGCACTCCCCGCACCGCACTCCCATTCGGGAGTGCTGCCTCGCCCGGCAAAGCCGGGCTCGTCGATCGCACCGCACTCCCATTCGGGAGTGCTGCCTCGCCCGGCAAAGCCGGGCTCGTCGATCGCCGCACGGCGGGATTCTACGCCGGCTCGTCCGGCAGGTGCGAATTACCACGACCCGTCGGCGCGTCTCACGCTCTGGCGCGATCCGGGAGTCACTCGGTCTGCGTGAGCAGCTCGGCGACGTGCGCGGCCGGCGAGTCCGGGGCCTGATGGAGGTAGGTATACGCCGCGGCGCGACACCGGTCGTCGAGCTTGTCGAGGCACAGGATCCGGACGCGCAGCCACAGCGCGGCGCGATACTCCTTGCCGCCGGGGAACCGTCGCACGTAGGCGTCGAGCGTCTGCAGCGCCTCGGCGTTGCGGCCGAGCTTGAAGTGGCGGACCGCGGCGATGCTGTAGAACGCCTGCGACGCCTCGTCGCCCGACTGGTGCGCCGCGATGTCGTAGTACCGGGTGATCGCCCCGGCCGCGCTGGGCTCGTGCAGATCGAGCGCCGGCTCGACGGGTTGCGCGCGGATCGCGCCCCGGAGATCGACGTGCGGGTCATCACGGACCGCGGCGCGCTGGCGCACCGGCTGACCGCCGGCGGGCCGGGCCGGCGCGGCCACGACCCGCGATGGCGGTGACGCGATCGCGGCGGGAGCATCGGCGGCACCAGGCACCGCGGCCTTGTGGTCGCGGAGCACGGCGGGCACCGCCGCGGGCGCGGTCGGCACGCCGCGCGGTTCGCCGGCGCCGGCGAGCGCGACGGCTGGCGCGCCGGGCACGGTGGCGGTGGCCGTGGCGGTGGGCGCGTCACCGCCGGCGGTCGCGACCAGCCCCGCGCGCGTCCGCCACGCCTGACCGGCCGCGACCCGGGTCTCGCGCTGCTGGTGCACCACGCGCACCGCGCCCTCGGTGACCCGGACGTCGACCTCGCCGCTGCCGTCGCCATAGTCGACCGAGAACCGCGTGCCGACCACGACCACGTCGGTGTCGCCGGCGCGGACGATCAGCGGCGGGCGCGCGCCGCGCTTGCCGACCTCGAGCTCGACCTTGCCGCGCGCCATCGCGACCAGCACGCCGCCGTCGGGTCGGGTCACCGCGAACGCGGTGTCGGGGGTGCTCTCGATCGTCGCGTCGCCGATATCGATCACCGAGCGCTGCGCCGAGGTCTGCGCGCGCAGCGCCGGCGGCTCGGCGGCCACCGGCTCGGCCGGCGGCGCGCCGTGCAGCGCCCAGCCGACCACGCCGGCCGCGGCGATCGCGATCGCGGCGACCGCGCGGCCGAGCTGGCGCTGCGGCCCGCGCAGCTCGTGGCCGCGGACCGCGGCGTCGACCGCGCCGGTGACCACGCGGCGCTCGATGTTGGTCAGCCGCTCCTCGTCGAGCGGCTCGACCGGGATCCGACCGGCCAGCTTCACGGCGCCTCCCGGTCGGCGAACGGGATCACGGTGCCGCCGGCGCTCGGCTCGAGGAACTCGCGCAGCACCGGATCGGCGGCGGCCGCGGCCTCGATCCGCTTGCGCGCCCGCCACACCCGCAGCTTGGTCGCCGTCACCGTCGAGCCGAGCAGCTCGGCGGCCTCGGCGAGCGAGCGGCCGTCGAGCTCGTGCAGGGTGAACGCGAGCCGCGCCGCGGGCGACAGCTCGCCGAGCACCGCGTACAGCCGCACCACCCCGTCGCGCGCCAGCTGGCGGCGCGCACCCGGGCCGGGCTCCGGCGACGCCAGCGCGCCGGCCGTGTCGTCGTCCAGCGGATCGGTCGCGATCCGCCGCGCGCGCTGCGACAGGTGGCGGTAGGCGCAGCGCACCGCGACTCGATCGATCCAGGTCGCGAGGCTGGCCTCGGCGCGCCAGCTGCGCAGCGACTGGAACACCTGGAGGAACGCCTCCTGCAGCAGATCGTCCATGTCGCGGTTTCCACCCAGCACGCGGAACAGGCAGGCGTGGACCCGGCCGCGATGCCGGCGAAACAGCTCGCGGGTCGCCGCCGGCTCGCCCGTCAAGCAGCGGTCGACCAGCAACACGTCTTCGACGTAGAGCACCGCGGTCACGTCTCCAGATGGTGCACGGCCCACGGTCGCCGGTTACTCATTGTTGTAAGTGTTTTGATCTCTTGGTGATGATGCGCCATCCAGGCCGGCGCCGCCGGCCCGAGGAAGACGCGCCAGGGCCCGGGATTGTTCCGGCGCTGGAGCCTCCCTGTCGATCCGCCCACGAGGTCGATCACCCGACCTGGGACGTGCACCCCGTCCGCTCGCACCGCATCGACCTCGACTGGTCGGCGGTCTACGGCGCCGAGTGGTCGTTCCTCGGCGATGCCCGGCCGTGCTCGACGATCCTGGCCGCCGGCTCGCCGGTGCGCGTGTCCGGCAAGCGGCTATGAACCCAGCGCAGCCAGCGGCCCGGGGCAGTCGTCGCGCAGCTTGCACGTCGCGCACTCGCCGCCGGTCCAGATCCGCTCGTACAGCGACTGGATCTGATCGAGCAGCGGGGCGTCGTCGGTGACGATGCCGAGCTCGAAGTTGCGGCGCCCGGTGCCGCGCGCGCCCAGGCCGGCGCCGGTCCAGTTGGCGCTGCCCAGGTAGAGCAGCTCGCCATCGACGATCACCGCCTTGAGGTGGACGCGCGGGCAGCGCCGCAGCGCCAGGCCGCCGGCGACCAGCCGGGGATGGCGGGCGAGCTCGGCGCGAAACGGCCGCGACGGCAGCTCGGCGTGCAGCAGGCGGAGCTCGACGCCGCGCGCGGCGAGCTCGTCGAGCCGGGCCAGCACCGAGCTGAAGCCCGTGCGGCGCAGGTTGCGGCGCCGGCCGGGCGCGGCGCGGCCGTCCTCGACCATCAGCTCCTTCACGTTGGCGGTCGCGATCCACACGCTGGTGTGCGCGTTGAGCACTGCCTGGATCACGCGCTCGTAGTGGCCGCGACCGGCGATCAGCTCGAGCGCGACGGCGCGCGGCGCGGTGACGAGGTCGAGCGGGCCGCGGTCGGCAGCGGGCGCGGCGCCGCGACGGCGCGCCGGGCGGGTGGTGCGGACGGTGCCGCGGCGCCGGATCACGGTGCGGTCCCGAGCGGCGGCCGGGTGATGCACAGCCCGCCGTCGACGACCAGGATGTGGCCCGTGACGTAGGCCGCGCCGGCGGAGCGCAGGAACACCGCGGCCGCGGCGATCTCGTCGATCGCGCCGAACCGCCCTGCGGGGATCGCCGCCGCCATCCGCGCGCCGGTGTCGCCGGGCGCGAGCCGGCGGATGCCCTCGGTGTCGCCGATCGGCCCCGGCGCGATCCCGCAGACCCGGATCCCGAACTGGCCCCACTCGACCGCGAGGTTGCGGGTGATCGCGTCGACGCCGGCCTTCGCGGCCGACGCGTGGATCTGCAGCGGCGTGCCGTGGTAGTGCAGCGTCGCGCTGATGTTGAGGATCAGCCCGTCGCCGGCCTTCTGCAGCGCCTCGAACGCGGCCCGCGAGGTGTGGAACGTGCCGTTGAGATCGATGTCGATCACGGTGCGAAACCCGTTGGGCGACAGCGCCGCCGCGGGCGCCAGGAAGTTGCCGGCGGCGCCGTTGACCACGGTGTCGAGCCGGCCGAACCGATCGAGCGCCGCCTGCACCGCGCCCTGGATCGCCGCCGGATCGCGGACGTCGGCGGCGACCGCGTGCACCGCGCGGCCGGCCTCGGCGGCGATCGCGGCCGCCGTCGCGTCGAGCACGTCCTGCTTGCGGCTGACGATGCACACGTCGGCGCCCAGCCGCGCGTAGGCCGCGGCGATCCCGCGGCAGATCCCGGTGCCGCCGCCGGTGATGAGCGCCACGTGGCCGGCGAGCGCGCCGTCGCGGAACACGTCGAGGGGTCCTGGCATCGCCGGATCATGCACCAGCGGCGCAAGAAATCCGAAACCGCGGCGATCCGCCGATGTCATAGACCGTGAACATCGACGGCGCCGCTGCCACCGGCAGCGCGTGGCGTGTCGATCGCCGGCGCGACCGCGCCGCGTGCGATCGATGCCGGACCACGTCCGCGCGCCGTCGCCGGAGGTCTGCCATGCGTACCGTGTGCTGGGCGCGATGGGCCACGTGTGCCCTCGCGCTCTCGATCATCGTTCCAGCTGTCGTTCCTGCGTCCGTCACCCCCGCGTTCGCCGATCGCGGGCGGCGCTCGCTCGCCAGCTGCGCGAGCTTCGCGCAGGCCGACAAGGGCGACGACAAGGTGGCGTTCACGATCCACAACGCCTGCACGATCCCGGTCGACTGCTCGGTGTCGTGGCGCGTGGTGTGCGCCCCCGACGCGAAGAAGCGGCGGGCCTCACACCCGGGCACGGCAAACTTCGCAATCGTCGAGGGCGGCCTCCAGACCGCCGAGGCCTCCGCCGCGGTTTGCGGCGACGACGCCTGGATGATCGACTCGGTGCAGTGGACCTGCCAGCCCAGTAAAGACTGAGATCACCATCGGTTACGGCCTACGGCGCCCCGGGGACCACCCCCTGGCCGGCCCTGGCGCACGATAGATCGTCCGCCTGCGTCCTGCGTCTGTATCCAGCGAGCAACCAAGCGATCCCTCGAGCCCGGCACGCATCGTGTCAAGTGCTCGAACTGTCAGGGCTCGTCCGTTCGTCGCTCGATGATTACACACGTAGTATAAGGACCAGGGACATGCTCGATCGGATCGAACTCGACGCGCTGCTGATCGGCGCGCTCTACGGCGAGCTGACGCCCGCCGATGAGGCGGTGCTGACGGCGCACCTCGAATCGCATCCGACCGACCGGACCGCCCTGGCCGACCTGACGCGCACCCGCGCGGCGGTCCGCGACAGCCGCCTGCTGGCGGTCCAGCTCGAACCGCCGCAGTCGATCTCGGCGCTGCTGCTCCAGGAGGCCTCGCGGCGGGCGCCGCGGTCCGCGGCCCGGAGCAGCGAGACCGCGAGCTGGTTCCAGCGGTTCGTCCGCTCGTTCATGGCCCACCCGGCGATGGCTGCTGCCGCGATGCTGGTGCTGGTCATCGGCGTCGCCGCGACGCTGTACGTCCGCGACTCCATCGAGGTCGCGGCGCCCGCCACAGATCGGACGCGCGTTCACGAGTTCGGCCAGACCAAGGCCGAGACCGCCGCCGCGCCAGCGCCAGCGGCCGCCGCGCCGTCGGAGCCGACGGGCAACGCCGCCCCGGCTGCTGAACCCGCGGCGGCACCCGCTGCTGACGGGATCGCTGCCGGCTCGATGGCCAGTGGCAACCATCGCATCGATTTCGACGACAGCGCCAGGAGCCAGGATGTCGCGAAGGCGGCGGTGGCCAAGCAGGCCCCGGCGGAGAAGCCCAAGGCGGACCACGCCGGCACCTCCGACGAGGAGCAGGGCGCGCTGGCGAAGAAGAAAGCGGCCCCCGAGCCGCCCGCCGACAAGCCGGCCCGGTCGGCCAAGAGCAACAAGCTCGCCGGCATCGTGGTCCGGACGCCCGAGCTGGCGCTCAAGGAGAACGACGACGAGCGGCCGCAGCCCGCCCGCCGTCAGGCCGCGGTGCCCGCTGATCGCGACGTCGCACGCGCCGAGCGCGGCGCGGGTGGTGCGCCCGCGGGTGGTCCGCCTCCGGCGACACCCACGCCTCCGCCCACCCCGTCGAACACCCTGGATCCATACGCCGCCTCCGCGGCTCCGGCGACCGAGTCGACCACCCGCGGCAGGAAGCCGGCGTCCGCTCCGGCCAAGCCGGCACCGGTCGCGGCCCAGCCGCCGGCGCAGGCCGTGCCGCCGCCACCGCCGCCGGCCACGGGCGAGGCGGTCGCCGACAATCGCGCCTCCGACAAGGCGTCCGGCGCCAAGGACGCCAAGACCGTCGAGCAGAAGCCCGCGCGCGACAAGGCGGCGCTCGACTGGGCCCGCAAGCAGCACGGTCAGGTGATCGCGCTGGTCGGGGCGAACAACTGCCGCGCGGCGGCGAGCGCCGCGATCGAGATCTACAGCCGCGCGCCCGACTACTACGCGGCCAACGTCGTGACCGATCGCTCGATCCGGCCGTGCCTGCCGTACCTCAACAGCCAGCGCGAGCGCGAGGACCGCGCCCGGGCCGCGAAGAACGCATCGATGTCCGGCGACACGCCGGCAGCCGCGGCTCCGGCGCCGCGGCCGGCAGCCGTAGATCCCGCGCCGCCGCTACCCGTCCGCAAGTGACCGGCCGGCCCGCCGGCGCGGCCGCTCACCCGACCCTCCGCGGCGAGTCGGCAAGCTGGCGGGCGGTGTGGTGATCGCCGCGACATGCGTTCACGGCGCGGTCCCTGCCGCGCGGCGCGGCGCCTCGATCCCTGCGCGGAATCATGGCCCCCGGCGCTTGTGTCGGCTCGCCGCGCGCGCGCAGGATCCTCTGGCGAATCACCGACATGGCGATCCTCGTCAAGCACCCCGACGGACCTCGCTCGATGCTGCTGTCGCGGCACCTGGTGGGGCGATCGCGCCTGGCCGATCTGCGCATGACCGAGCCCACCGTGTCCGGCGAGCACGCGGTGCTGCGCTGGACCGGCCGCGGCTGGGAGTTGCACGACCTCGGCAGTCGCAACGGCACGAGCCTCGACGGGCGCCGGCTCGCATCCGGCGAGCGGGTCGCGATCAGCCACGGCTCGCTGATCACGTTCGGCCAGGCCGACAACGCCTGGCGGCTGACCGACGACGCGCCGCCGACGATCATGGCGATGACCGAGGACGGCGACGAGCCGATCTGCGGCCGCAACGATCTGATCGCGCTGCCCAGCGACGACGATCCGGAGGCGGTGGCCTATCGCAATGCCGGCGGTGACTGGGTCATCGAGCAGGGCGGCGAGTCGGCGCGGATCGCCGATCGCAGCACGGTCCGCGCCGGCGGCCGCGACTACGTCCTGCGCGTCCCCGACATGATCGCGCCGACCTGGGACAGCTCGTCGCCGGCGCCGCACCTCGCCGCGCTGACCCTGCGGTTCTCGGTCAGCCGCGACGAGGAGTACGTCGCGGTGATCGCGCGCGGCGATCACCACGTCGTCGATCTCGGCGCCCGCGCGCACCACGCGCTGCTGCTGAGCCTGGCGCGCAGCCGGCTCGAGGACCGCGCGGCCCGGCAAGCGTCGGGCAGCGCGCCGGAGAGCTCCGAGGGCTGGGTCTACCAGGACGAGATCGCCGATCAGCTCGCGATCGACGAGACCCACCTCAACGTCGCGGTGTTCCGCTGCCGGCGCCAGCTCGCCGAGGCCGGCATCATCGGCGCTGCGAGCATCATCGAGCGCCGCCGGCCGACCCGCGAGCTGCGGCTCGGCGTGTCGCGGATCGAGATCGTCACGGTGTGATCGGCGGCCGCGGCGGGCCGCTCAGGTCGATCCGAGGCCATCGCCGATCGACCGCTACCCGGTGATGATCGGCGTCACGATGATCACCGGATCGACGACCTTTGTCGCGCCGGGGCCGTTCTCGGGGTCGGGAACCTCGGCGGCAATGTGATACCAGCCCGGCACCGGGGGGACGCAGCAGGTCTGCCTCCGCACGATGTCCTGCTGGGCCGCGTTGGTGAACCAGCACGCCGGGGTCTTCGCGAACAGCTCGGTGAACGGCTGGGCCTTCCAGACGAAGTTGATCACCAGGGCGTAGCCCCCGGTCTGCCACGACAGGCTCGTGCCGGTCTTGCCGTCGAGCGAGAACACCAGGGTGTCGCACACGGGGTCGTAGCTCACGCCGACGGTGACCGGGAGGCCGGACGGCGGCAGCGGCAGGGGCTGGTTGATCGCGCTCGGCTCTCGACGTGGGGCGGCCTGGGTCGCGACCGGTTGCGGTGCATTCGACATGTCGTGTCTCCTTTGCTCGGGTTCTTCCGCAAACCATTCAACCGTCGGGCTCGCGTGCCGGGGGACATTACGTGGTCGCCTGGTAGGGCACCATGACAGCCGATTACACGCCGCCGGTCGGGCGCCCGGGAGTGGCGATCCGGATGCGGAGCGGTGGTCACGGCGCGCGGCCGCCGGCGAGCCACCGGGAGATCTCGCGTACGCGATCGGCGGACTCGCTGCCGAGGCCGCGATAGCCGTCGGCCGCGGCCTCGGCCAGGCCTCGCGCGCGGGCCGGCTCGCGGCCGAGCGCGCGGAGCGCCCGCGCCAGCCCCCAGCGGATCTCGGCCAGCTCCTGTGGATCCGAGGCCGCGGCCGACTGGGTCCGCAGCGCCAGCGCGCGCTCGAGCGGCGCCACCGCCGCGTCGGGCCGGCCGCGGCGCAGGTGCGCCAGCCCCAGGCCGGTGAGCGGGAACACCAGGCTGGCGTGGTCGGGGCCCATGCTCTTCTGCAGGCTCGCGAGCGCGCGCTCGAACTCGAGCTGGGCGGCCTCCGGGCGGCCCAGCGCGAGCAAGGTCTCGCCGATGTTGCTCAGCAGGAGCCCCACGGCCATGTGCTCGCCGCCCAGCGCGGCGCGCAGGATCGGCAGCGCCGCCTCGTACGCGGCGAGCGAGCCGGCGAGGTCCTTGCGCATGAACCGCAGCGCGCCGACGCCCATCAACGCCTCGCCGCGGCGCGGGTGCTCGGCGCCGAGGCGCTTGGCGTAGATCTGCTCCGCGCGCTCGGCGTGCTCGAGGGCCGCGGCGTAGTCGCCGCGGTACTTCCCGGCCTGGCTGAGCGCCTGCTCGCAGTTGCCGACGTCGATCGAATCCTCGCCGCGCTGGGTGCGGTACAGCGCCAGCGCCAGCGTGAGC
>Ga0307515_10026263_pt1 | contig 10031 bp, 6 predicted proteins | sample 17_EM_MG_FD_194513 | JGI IMG/M metagenome (GOLD analysis project Ga0307515, IMG submission 194513) | Populus trichocarpa ectomycorrhiza microbial communities from riparian zone in the Pacific Northwest, United States - 17_EM | ecosystem: Host-associated > Plants > Roots > Unclassified | place...
TAATATTTTAATTTAAGTAATTTGATTTATTTTTTCTAGTTAAAGTGTCTAGTGACTTAACATAGAAAACCTACGTGGTTGGTAGTAGCAAGTGGTGCTTAAAAAGTCAAAATGACTTGTAACTATAGTGTCTGGTAAGCTAATATGAGTAATACTTACAAAAAAATCTTTTATAATAGACGTTGAGATTCTTTAATGGTAAAGTTAATAATTATATAGATAAAGAAAATATAATGATATTTTAGAGAGATAGATTCTGAAAATATATATGCTGAAAATGTTAAGAATAAAAAAATTATAAACCTGGAACTTGAAGAATTCATGAGATTTTTACAGTCCATGAATTTTGTCATTTTATAAAAAAAAGGACTATAATATAATTTAATTCTTATAATATTTTGAATTATATTTTATTTTTAATTATATATATTAAATCAGTATAAAATATTAAAAAACCTCATCCTAACAAATATTTTCATTTTCAAGAGAGTGTTAAGTTTGTAGCACATTCCGATCTCATGGGTCCATGCACAACACCCCTAAAAAATTAGCGCACCCAACACCCTAATTAAATGAATCCAAGTGTAATGTTAGGATCCAATAGGGAGTGTAGGCACACCCAACATCCCAATTAATTGGAAGGGTGCTGCGCGTCCAGCACCGCCATTTAATTAGAAGGGGTTGAGGCACTAAGTGTGGATCCAATTAATTCAAGCAATGGACTGGACTTGTTTTATCCAGTGGAGCTTTTTTAGCCTAATTATTTTTGGGGCTTGAGCCCACTGAATTTGGATCCATCACATGAGCATCAATGTCATACCATAGACAAGTTTTTTTTTCCCATTTTTCCATTGTTCCCAAATATTATGAACTTTATTTATTCAAACAAACAAAAATAGTAATAATTGTGACCAAATGCAATTACCGCCAAATCCAATTATGAACTCTGTCTTGACCCTCCATTGAAGCTTAGAGTTTTCTTTTTATCTCGACTGAGATTTGAGTCTCCTAGTCTTGAAAGATTATCAATTAAATTTTATGTTTATCTTATAGTTTTTTAACAGAAAATGTTAAGTTTCTTGTATATTTGAAGAGAATCCATAATAAATATGGATGATAAGAGATGTAATTGAGATTTAAAAAAAAAAAAATTCAATTGATATAAAAAAATTTTAGGTTGTGGTTTTGTTACGGGACATGTTTTGTATGTGTTCATTTTTTGCTAATCATGAGCCAACCAGCTATAGTTTAGTGTTTGGTTTTGTGGTTAGATGTTGTTTTTTTAAAAAAATTATTTTTTAATTTTTATTTATTTTTTGATTATTTTGATGTATTAATATTAAAAATAAATTTTAAAAAGTAAAAAATATTTTTTATATATATTTTTAAATGAAAAACAATTTAAAAAACCATTTTTATTATTATCTCAAACATCATCAACGTAATTTTTTTTTTTTTTTTTACTTTCCGAAGAAAACATAAAAGGGAAACTTCTCCTTTGCTTATGCGACATGTGTTGATCATAATCTTTTACTGTTTTTCTTTTCCAAAGTTATAATTTCCTTTTTAAATTCTTTATTATAAGATATTACAAATGATATTAAAGGTAATAATTATCCTTTGTGTTAAACCTGGGATGGATATTATTAAAGTTAATTCTGATGGCAGTTCTTTCGAAATCCTGGACGTGCTGGTATTGAGATTTTGTTTTTTTAAAAAAAATAGCATAATTTGCAAAAAAAAAAAATTGGATAAATAATCCACATCGAAAAGGTATTTAAAAAATTGTAAATTTTAAATACAACCGTGTTTAAAATAGTGGTTGTTTATTTAGTAAATGATTCAAAACATTTTTCTTTTTCAAATTAATTAACCTCATTAAAAATCAATCAAATATTTTATTAAAATTCAATTGTCTAAAAATGAGATTAAAGATCTAATGGCTAAGAAAAAAAAATAAAAAAATTATGATCATGTTTAATGGTCTTCAAGGTATGGTTAGAATCATCTTGTCGAGATCTTTTTAACAGTATTGGATGTGTTGAAAACAAAGCTCCGATATGTCCTCGATGACCTATTTTATCTTAATTATTGGATCTTGAATTTTAATTTTAGTTATTAAATCTTTATAAAATTTTAGATTAACTTTTTATACATGTAAGTTAAATTAAATTAAGAAAGACATGATTTTTTTAAACAATCTCAATAATGATTGTGTTCAACTAATAAAATTGTATTATTTCCCTGATACTTTTTTAATATATGTTATTTTTTTAAAAAAATTATGAAACTATGTAAGAATTCTAAAATACCCGCTTAGATAGGAATGAATGGGTTTTGACCTTTTGTTCTTTGAGGTGGACTGATTTCAATGTGGATGTGGACCATATAGTATGTCTATTTCAAGCTTGCAAAATGCCAAGAGCTTCTAAAATGTAACACCGAAGTGTAACTCCCCTTTCCATGCGAGTTTACCCTACAAGTGACGGCATGGAGTCGCCTTGAAACTGCGAAGAAAAAGGCTGAGGCCTCGGTGTTCTTGTCATATTCGTTGTTTCGAATTTTCCGTTTGGTTTTGCAGAACAACTCTCTTGTTTATGCACTTAATTCGTAATAAAAAATGGTCATCGATTTAGCACTAATTAGAAACTAATTTTTACAGTCCTTCGGGCCGGAGTTTTGTCCATTCATTATGAAAGAATTTATGGGTTTTCTAAAAAAAAAAGAAGAAGAAGCAGCCTTTGTGGGTCGCCGCTGTGTTATTACAGAGAAGCCTTTTCAAATTAGCACAGATGAATGGAGAAATGCACCTACATAATTTCCTACTGGCATACCTCTGGGTGTGTTCGTGTGTGTAAAGCAGATAAACTGAAGACTTGATTCATAATACAGAGAAGGAATAGTTAATCTAGCGCTAGCATTCCACATTTTGGAAAAAGAAAGGAAGATAACATTTAAAAATGGAAGCCTCCATAGTCAGCAAGGATTCTCATCATCTGCTAAATTTCAAAGTCGAAGCTACCTTTATCTCCCGCCCCTTATCTTAAATGAGAAATCTCAAGGTAGCTTTCTCCTCAAGAGACCTGGAATCTGAATCTCCCATGATGTAAAGTTCATGATTTCCCAAATCTTAAGTAACAAAAAGGAATTGTGTGCCACAATAATTTCAAATAGAACTGTCACAGCCCCACAATCGATCTAAAGATAATGGAGAATAAATTATCTGTCCATAAGATCAACATAAGAATCTCACACTAGATCTTGACTTGCACCATAGCATGCCATTGGTAAGGTTAAGAATCGAAACAGAATCAACTTTTGTGTTTTTGTTTGGTACGATAGATCATTGCAGTCTACCATTCATTGGGATAAGAATTAGATTGCCACGATTCCTACAATAGAAGAGAGAGACTTTCCCGATTGGCCAGGTGCTCCTTCTAACCCCTATCGTCAAAAGGACAAAAGGAGAGGTGTTCTAATTGTTTATCACTCGGGCAAGTTATCTGTGATTCAGCGTTCAATATAGAATTTACTCCTTATTCTTTTTAAGATCAGAGGTTCTAAATGACCTGAGAAGAATTGGCATCTATTCCACGACGTTAGAACAAGGATTTCAACATGTATTCGTCATTTATACCAACGCTAGGTAAAGTTTATTGAAACATAACATAGGATAGGAACATCGAGACATAGCACTCAGTAGATCACCAGCAACCAATATTAGTACATAATGTGGGTTGAGGGAATATGATAAAGTAGGTCCAAAGAAAGAAGAAAAGGAAGTGGGAATTGACTCATCCATGCATTTTAATGCTGTGATCAAAATACAATGATCTCCAAGTGGCATCTGCGGCAGAGAAATCACAGCCTCCTAAAGTTCTAGGTGGAGGGCATCTTTATATTATCCTAAAGTTGCCACTTGCTAATCTACATTCTTGATTCTTAAAGTTGCCAATTGCTGAACTAAATTCTTGATTACCCCTCTTTGAGATTTAACTCTTGGGCCCCAGAATTCCAAGATAGCCACTTTGGCAATGTTCCACTGGTTTCCATCTAGGACAGCTGGCTCTTTTGTCTCTCTCTTCATTGAAAGGATTTCTCATACTTTTCCACCTAAAAATGACTTGAAATGGGATAATGAAAGCTATCAGTAATAGATCATCACGTTTCCTAAATGTAAAAAGAAAAAAATGAAAGTGATGGAATGGACAGAACATTCATATACAGGGGCATTCAAGCTGAAAGTATATAGAACAAGGAAAGCAGGACATCCACGTTAAGTTTTATTGAGTTCTCCTGTATACTATAGCTTATTAGCCAAACTGTAAACCCAATTATTGGGAAAAAAACAGAGCTTTCTTCACTCGGTCACTCTCTTTCATAAGAATCGATTGACAAGTGGTGGGCGAGAAATGTTTATTTTGGGTGTAAACATTATTAGATATCATCATATGCATGGGATAATCTGCTTATTGGAAAACTAATTGACCAGTTTTCAAGCACTATGTCACTTGGAGAAGGCATTATACGACAGAGTTCACGCCAGGTAACTTTAATGATATGTAGGTGCTATTTCAGGGTCAAATCTGGATACTGCCGCTCACAACCAAGACTAGCTAAAACCTTAACATAAAGCACATATATGAACGTGTAACAGTGCAGATGAAAACATTATTCAAAAAATCAACTATCACAATCTTTTCACAGCATCTTTTCATTTTCTATGCCATAGATGAAGATGATGGATTTATTGTTAGAAAGACTGCATGTCAGAGAACTCGCTTATCAAGAATCAATTTACCTCCTAAACTGGTTCTTCTTGCTTTCAAGGAAAAAGAAAGGATAAATGATGAGAAGGAACTGCCCTAATGATGAAACCTCTAAGATTTGCACTAACAAATGACCATGGCTATCCTAAAGCACTTTCTCTAATATAAACATTTTGGAATGTTATTTGTCAATATAATAACAGGTATCTGTGCTGGGAGTAGTGTGGAATGCATATACCTTGATTTTAGGTGGAATGGTACCATTCTTAGCAGTGCCAGTGCTCCCAAAGCCAAACTTTGGCTTCTTTTCTGCAGGTCTCAGTATTTGGAAAGAACATAGCAGATTCTCATCCACGCTCATCATGGCACCAGCATTGTCAAACTCTCCACAATAATTAGGTGCTGAAAATATGGTTACGAGTTGCCTATTAGCAAAAAACTCATATCCATCTTCTACAACCTGCAATTATGACAAAATAAGCTTATAATAAATGAAAGCATTCCTAATTGTAAGACTTATGATGCCTAGGGCCTTAACGCAGTAAATGGTCAATTAAAACACATTTCATACCTGATGAGCTCGGCAGATTAGATCAAGGTCATGCTTCTGAAGAAATTCTGTCACCCTATCAGCACCAAATATATATGAAACTCCCCTATCATTTGCACCCCAACCTTGAATGTCTTTACTGGGATCAGACCAGAGGAGATCACATAACAAACCGGTTTCTGGAACAACTGCAGGTCGGTATAAATTTCTTATCTGATCCAAATTCCGCAGATCAGGAGAAAGTCCACCATGCATGCAGAGAATCTTTTCATCAATGAGAGCTGCCACAGGCAGGCAGTTGAAGCAATCTGTGAAAACCTTCCATAGTCTGACATTGAATCTTCGTTTGCACTCATCATAAAATCCATATATACGGTTTACAGAAGCACATTCATGGTTGCCTCTCAATAGGAAAAAGTTTTCAGGATATTTTATTTTATATGCAAGCAGAAGGCATATAGTTTCCAGGCTTTGCTTTCCACGATCTACATAATCCCCCAAAAATAAGTAATTGGCACGAGGAGGTAATCCACCATATTCAAAAAGCTTCAGCAGATCAGAATATTGTCCATGTACATCTCCTGGGTGACATAAGATAATAATGTACCAGGCATGTCAGAGTTTCTTTCCTAACAACCACAAACAAACTTTCTTCCTTGTTGTAAAATTTAACTAAATGTGCTAGTAAATCATCTCATTATAGGCTATGATCCAACTTCATATTACTCACAGATGAAGAAATCCTCTCTCGTTATCTCAGTATTTATAACTTGTAATCATAAACAAGAATGAGATGAGAATTTTCAAATTAAGAAGAGAATGGAAGTTCGGAATATCTTAATGACAGATCAAGTTGATATTCATGATTAACCTCAACTTAGATGTCATATCAAGTAGCATGGGGCAAAATGTGCATATGCAAGAGATGTAAGACCACTATAGACAATTTTTAGAGCTCGGAATTATCAGTTATGATGAAGAAGCAGCCTATACAGCAGCACTCCGAGTAATTTACACCCCCACTGAACTGGACTATATACTACAAGACAGCTACAACTTTAGGAAGTAGGTGCAGAAGACAACATGGAAACAAAAATGGGCAGCACAGTCCTAGCAACAACACAAGAGTGACAAACTTGAAGATGACTATAAATCCCAAATTTTCAAAACTCATTAAATTACCCATGACTAAAACTAGGCAACTCCACCAATATTATTATTCATATATATTCATGTCATTAGACTGCTATTTTAATTTCAAAACAAACAATATTGATAGAAAATGTTCTTCAAATATGGCAAGCATGACTAACCAAGACAATAATTTCTGAGTCTTCAACTTTCAGGAGCTCACAAGAACTCGAGAAACAGTTTAGTTTTTCTCCTAAGCAAATCACATGAGTAGCTATTCCAAATTTTTCACTGACTTTTCTTAAAGTAAAAAATTTCAACGGGCACTCTACAGCCCGAAAACAAGCTAAAAAGTGGAAAATATTCTCAACTATATATAAACCACAAAACAATTTTGTCAACCACCCTCCTCAGCCTGATATTTTATTTGAAATGAATATACAAAAAAAATTTGGTTTCTGACTATGAAACTCAAATATGTCCCGGGTGTCCTATCAAGAAAAAGGATAGAGTATGATTTATATTCTCGGTGACTAATGGATGCATTCAAGTTCCAGTGCACAAACAGCTCTTAGAGAGGGCATTGAAGACATTAAAAGATATTATTTGCCATGCTATCTCTCACCCTCAAGCAGAGAGTTATTTCTAATATAACTTTCCTGCTTGTTACATGATCTACTAATCCCAAGAAATTTCAGAAGGCATATTAAAACTTAGCTGTGCAGTGATCCCTGTGTGCTACAACTACAAAGGAGCGGAAGGTAATATATTCAGAAATGAAAATTCTCAATCATTTAGTTGGATGAATGTACTAACTGATTTACATCAGAGTTTAGGCAGTTGCCTACGCTGAGTGCAAATGCAAAGTATCCAATGGAATTTCCATAGTTAAACTCCACTAATCTTTTTATTGGAAAGTTATTGATGTAGGTAGCAACAGTTTATGGCCAAAGAGATTTTTTAATTTTTATGAAAACAAAATACAAGAATTCAATACAGCCCACAACCAGAGTATCCATCAAAGTCATCTTTTCAACATTGCGCGTTTCAGAGTGTCCAACTTTAACCCACATCAAGAGCAAAGTTTTTGGATTTGGATCCCATAAAAAATGCATGGTTTATTTCAACTTCAGCCGATAAACTTAGAGCATTTAACAGACATAAGAATTAGTTCAATATGCTTGGCTTATCATACTGGCAGAGTAAGAAATAGGACACTGCATATCTATCAATATGAAGCACAACCCCCAGCATAATCAAATAAAACTAAACGCACCAGCATCAAGAAATTGAAACAAAATTCAAAGCAAAACAAGCTTTGCAGTCAGTAAACTTGAAGTGTCTGTAAATGAACTCTAAGCCTTGGCACTAACCAATTCAAATTTCAATCAACATATACTTTTGACTGTCCTAACATGAAAAATTCAATTTTGACATTATGTATATGGTTGTAAGAAAATAATAGGGTTTATAAGAGGATATTACCACAAATCTTGATAGGAGCTTCAAGCTCTAAAAGATTAGGCTGCTTCAAGAAAACCCCCCTTGAAGTGATGCAAAGTTGCCTGATTTCAGCCTCAGAAAGCTGGACCTGCTTCCCTGGTTTGCCCCTAACTTCAAGCAACCTGGTAATGATTCCATCAAGAACAAAAGGCTCCATATTTTTTTCTCACTTAAGTCTTCTCTTCTCACCCCTTGAAAGATTAAGGAAGAAGCATAAAGATAAAGAACTAGCAAGACCAACACAGCCAGCCGACACTCTACTAGCGCACGATGGTTGTTATGATTTAGTAGCATGGCTTTATAAAAGGGCGAAAGAGGATTAAAGGGAATATCAATTTTTTGGGGGTTTGAGTTTCTTTGTAGTGGAGTAAAGAATGAACGGCGAGTGGAGCGCAGAATTTTGAAAAAAAGCCAAGCAAGAATATATTCTTGTTTTGTTAGAGAAATTAGAAAGTAAACTAGCAAGTGTTTGAGGAGGACATAGAAAGGAGTAAAGTAGTCGTAGTAAGTGGGAGAAAATGGAGCCCAGAAAGAAGCTCCCTCTTGAGAGAAAGAAACGCTGACAATGGCAGCGATCGTGACGCTTGTTTTCTTTGAAATTTTGCAAGCGGCAACAACAGCACCACCAATTGTAGCGTTTCCGCTTTTTCGGAAAGTAATGGTGGTGGACCGTTATCCGCCCGTTGCCACCAGAGATGAGATGAGACCCCATCTCCATTCACTTCCCTCTGCCGGTTCGATTTTATACTACCTTTGGACTGGATAATTGCTAATTTATGCTATCAATTGGAGTTTCTTTGTGGGCCTCGAATATTATTCTAAGCCCACCTCACAAAAAAGGGCCCGATTCACGTGCTGTCGCGAAGAGACCGAGAAGGGGCCACATTCTGATATGCTTGCTATATTGCTATCTATCAATAGAAAAAAATAATTTATTATGTTATATTATATAAAAATACTAATTTTTAAAATACTCCAATTTTAATATATCTTTAGAATTCCTCTACATGCACTAACTGCTCCTTCTGCACAAACCCTCCAAAGGAATCAAATCAATTTTAAGGAGAGCATGATATTTGGCACCTGTGACCTGATTTGACAGCTTTTCTTTCTCGGAGTTTTATGAGTTTTTCTACGTTTATTTTTTCCTTTTTTTTTTTACATTTAGGATTCTTTGCTCAACATTTCACATTTTTTCATTTGCAATCGGGCGAGTAACAGGTCATGTCCATCGATGGTTGCTTTGGTTTTTAATTTGTTATTGGTTTGGATCTTCAATTTTATTAAAAAAAATTGATTACATAAAACAATCAGCAGTTAACTGACCTTCTATGCGTGAAAAGATGGCTCTTGATGTAAAATAAATCATTTCGATGCAACTCAAAGGCTTTTAGAGGCGCAAGATCCTTACTTTCTAGCAGCTGAGAATCCATAATTCGAAGTGACTTGGTTTTTTAAAGTTCCAAGAAAAAGAAATGCATCGGATTCGATTTATCATTCGGGCCCTTGTCATTTGCTTGTCGATTCACTCAACTGTATCTCACATTCCTACTCGTAATCTTGATCTTTTTTACAAACACAAGGAAGTGCATAGAAATGCATAGGCTATGAATGAATAGAAAGCTCAAATACCGGCAGAAAAGCCAGCGGTTCTAACATGAAAAAAGAAAAAAAAATTGAGATTGCGTGCATGGAAAATAGAGCGCAGGCATGAGCAGTCTTATGTTAGTGGGAAACAGAATGCTGAAAACAAAATTAAGATTTGCATGGATATTATCACAATCACTAATTAGTTTATGGAATGATGGGATCGAGTTGCTTAGTCATCATCTGCTTCAATTGTGCTCTATTAAGAACTTGCTTGCTCATTTCCAGTTTCTCTGTTATGTATCAGCATATCATTGTACCAGCTCATTCTTCAATAATTGTGCTTGATTTGGATTCTTTTGCATTATTGGAATCAAACAGGTGGAAAGTAACTCGAATGTACGGTGAAGACAAGGTAGAGGACAGGTTTGGAATCCAGCCCTGCTGGGAAATTCCAAGAAGTTCATTGCAAGGCTCTTGGCCATTCTTTG
>Ga0307515_10026264_pt1 | contig 10031 bp, 16 predicted proteins | sample 17_EM_MG_FD_194513 | JGI IMG/M metagenome (GOLD analysis project Ga0307515, IMG submission 194513) | Populus trichocarpa ectomycorrhiza microbial communities from riparian zone in the Pacific Northwest, United States - 17_EM | ecosystem: Host-associated > Plants > Roots > Unclassified | place...
GAGAGCGCAACTTTCCAGGGAAATAGTTTCAAACGCGAATGATAAAGGAGGACTTTGTCTCCAACATGAAACTCTTTTCTCGTATCATTCGATCATGAAGACTCTTAGTCTTTTCTTTGTAAATCATTGCATTCTCATAAGCATCATTTTGTATATCTTCCAACTCTTGCAATTGCAACTTTCTCGCAATCCCAGCGGCATCATAATCCATGTTACATTGTTTAATGGCCCAAAAAGCTTTATGTTCAACCTCCACGGGTAGATGGCATGCTTTTTCATAAATCATCCTATAAGGTGACATTCCTATAGGTGATTTGTATGCAGTCCGATAAGCCCAAAGTGCATCACCAAGTCATAGACTCCAATTTCATCGGTTAGGTTGCACTGTTTTCTCTTAAATGAACATAATTTCTCGATTTGAAATTTCAGTTTCACCATTCATTTGAGGATGGTAGGTTGTGGAAGTCTGATGAGTCACATGGTATTTGCGGAGTAATGCTTCCATTGAATGATTGCAAAAATGAGTGCCATGATCACTAATGATACCTTTAGGAATTCCAAACCTGTCTAATATGTGAGTCCTAACAAAATCTAAAACAAACTTAGCATCGTTAGTTCGTGCAACTTTTGCATTAATCCATTTGAACACATAATCAACAGCAAGAAGGATATAAAGATTACCAAAGAAGAAGGAAAGGGACCCATAAAATCAATACCTCGAACATAAAAAATTTCACTTACAAGAATATTCGTTAAAGACATTTAATTCTTATGAGTGATATTACCTGTTCTTTGGCATTTTTCACATGATTTGCAAAAGTGATATGCATCTTTAAAAATAGAAGGCCAACAAAGACCATTTTTAAGTACCTTGTGGGCCGTTCTTTTTTCTCCAAAATGCCCACCACAAAAATAAGAATGACAAAAATTAAGAATGGAATGAAATTCATCTTGTGGTACACATCTCCTAAATACTTGATCCACATAAAATTTCTACAGATAAAAAGTGTCCTAAAAATAATATTTAGCATCAGCTCGTAACTTGTCTTTTTGGGATGTAGACAAATCTGAAAGGAATTCTTTGGTGACTAAATAGTTCACCAAATCAGCATACCATGGTCTTGTAGAGGAATGTAACACATACAGCTGCTCGTCGGGAAATGTCTCTGTTATTGTTTCGGTGGGTATATCCTCGGTCCTCAATCGGCTCAAGTGATCAGCCACATGGTTTTCGACACCTTTTTTGTCTTTGATATCAAGATCAAATTCTTGTAAAAGCAAGATCCACCTAATAATCTTGGTTTGGACTCCTTTTTCTTCAAAATATACCTTAAAGTTGCATGGTCAATATATACAACAACTTTTCTACCAAGTAAATATGACCTGAATTTTTCAAGAGCAAACACCACAGCAAAAGGTTCATTTTCAGTTGTATGGTAATTGCATTGCACTATGTCCAACATGCGGGACGCATATGCGATCACAAGCAAATTCTTCCCAATTCTTTGCCCTAACATAACCCTTATCACAAAATCACTCGCATCACACATTATTTCAAAAGGGTCATCCTAATTTGGTGGTTGGATGATAAGGGTAGATGTGGCACGCCTCTTAAGCTCATCATGAGCATTTTTACATGCTTGATCAAATACAAAATCCATTTTTTTTTTTAATAATTTGCACAAAGATGTCGTAATCTTCAAGAAATTTTTGATAAAGCGTCGATAGAAACCTACATGGCCTAGAAAAGAGCAAACTTCCCTCACGCATGAAGGGTAAGGCAATGATGAAACGAGACATCTATTTTAACTTTATCAACCTCTAATCCACGCGAAGACACAATATACCCAATAACTATTCCTTGTTCTACCATAAAATAACACTTTTCATAGTTCAAGACAAGGTTAGTTTCAATGCATCTTTTCAAGACAATAATTTACACAAGGATGTCGTAATCTTCAAGAAATCTTTGATAAAGCGTCGATAGAAACCTGCATGGCCTAGAAAAGAGCGAACTTCCCTCACGCATGAAGGGTAAAGCAATGACGAAATGACATCTATTTTAGCTTTATCAACCTCTAATCCACGCGAAGACACAAGATGCCCAAGAACTATTCCTTATTCTACTATAAAATAACACTTTTCATAGTTCAAGACAAGGTTAGTTTCAATGCATCTTTTCAAGACCAAAGATAAATTTTCTAAACACTTATAAAAAGAATCACCATACACCGTGAAATCATCAATGAAAACCTCAATTATTCTTTCAACATAATTAGAAAAAATACTCATCATGCATCTTTGAAAAGTTGCAGGTGCATTACAAAGACCAAAAGGCATTTTCCTATATGCATATGTACCAAATGGACATGTAAATGTAGTTATTTCTTTATCTTTAGGATTAATAACAATCTAATTATATCCACTATATCCATCAAGAAAGCAATAAAAAGACTTACATGTCAGGCGTTTAAGCATTTGGTCCATGAATGATAATGGGAAATGATCTTTACGTGTAGAAAGATTAAACTTTCTATAATCAACACACATTTTTCATCTACTCGAGATGCGAGTCGGAATGAGTTCATCATTTTTGTTCTTTACCAACGTGATTCCGGTCTTTTTGGGCACCACATGGATTGGCGTCACCCATTTACTATCCGTGATGGAGTAAATGATTCCCGCATCTAATAATTTTAAAATCTTAGCTTTCACTACCTCCATCATAAACGGATTCAACCTCCTTTGCATTTCCCTCATTGGTTTCGCATTGTCCTCCAATAGTATGTGATGCATACACATCGAGGGACTAATGCTCTTGATGTCGGCTAAAGTCCATCCAATGGTTGTTTTGTGATCGCACAACAACTTCACAAGTTTTTACTCTTGGGCATTTGTCAAACCTTTTGCTATGATAACGGGAAATGTATTATTGTCGCCAATGAATACATACTTCAAATTATCGGACAAAGATTTCAATTCTAACTCGGGGGCCTGTAAAATAGATGGCAAAAGCTTTTTATGTGAAAGTACTAAATCAACAAAAACATTATCATAGGAACAATTTGCAAAGCTTGCAAAGCCAATGCTGATTCGTGCATATTTTGGGGAACATATATGTGCCTTTCCATCTCTTAAATCTCAGTAAAATCATAGCCATAGCTCAAAGTCACGCTTAATCCATCCTCGCAATCAAAATCAAAAACTTGTGTGCAGTTGCACACACTTATCAACTTGGTCATAGCATGTGATAGAATAAACATTGCTATAAGGATATTTCATTGCATCATAAAAATTAAATTCAATCTTTTCATCTCCTACTTCCATGGACAAAGTATCATTACCATAATCATAGCCATAGCTCAAAGGCAATGCTGATTCGTGCATATTTTAGGGAACATATATGTGCCTTTCCATCTCTTCTATCTCAGTAAAATCATAGCCATAGCTCAAAGTCACGCTTAATCCATCCTCGCAATCAAAATCAAAAACTTGTTGCACACATTTATCAACTTGGTCATAGTATGTGATAGAATAAACATTGCTATAAGGATATTTCATTGCATCATAAAAATTAAATTCAATCTTTTCATCTCCTACTTCCATGGACAAAGTATCCTTACCACAATCAATTTTTGTATTGGTAGTTTTCAAGAATGGTCTCCCAAACAATATATGAGTGTTGTTTGATGAATCACAAGAATCATGTTCCATATCAAGAATATAAAAGTCACATGGAATAACCAAACTATCAATCTTGACTAGGACATCTTCTATCACACCAAGTGGATAAACAAAACTACGATCTGCAAGTTGTATTACAATACTAGTTTTATTCAAAGACTCAAGAATAAAAAAATCATAAATATGCTTAGGCATAACATTAATAGATTCACCTAAATCACATAAGGCGCTTTTAAAACTAGCATTACCAATAATACATGGGATAGTAAACACACCTGGGTTTTTTTTGCTTCAAAGACGTATTCTTTTGAACAACAACAGATACAACTTCACCCATACTTACCATTTTGTGGCCTTTTAGCTTGTAGGCTCTCTTGGTGGTACACAATTCCTTCAAGAATTTGGCATACTTGGGAATTTGCTTGATAGCATCAGTTAAAGGAATGTTGAGTTCTACTTTCTTGAAAACCTCTAAAAACGTTTTGTCTTTATCCTCTTTCTTAGACTTAGAAGAACTCACAGGAAAGGGTGGAATTGTTTTAAAACTAGAATTCATTGAGTGAGGACTTACCTTTGGAGTGTTGGTCGTGGTTTCAATTTGTGAAGGAGGAGGATGTTTCTTCTTTATATTTAATTCGGTTTCTATCTCCTCTTCTTCCTCCATCTCAATTTGTTTCGACCTTTGCTTTTCAAGTTCTTTCCCACTTCGCAACATGATCGCACTAACATTCTCTTTTGGATTCAATGCTTGGGAGGGTAATTTTCCATTCATTTGTGTTTTCAATTTCTCTATACTAGAAGCTATTTGCCCCATTTGCTTCTCTAAGTTGTGAATACTTGACCTTGTTTCCTGTTGAAAAGACATGACATTTTGTTGCAATGTCATTGTATTAGAATCCAAAATTTTCATCATCTAACGAAGATCATCACTGGATGACGACCCCATAACATTGGAGTTTGTGAATGGAGGTGGCTGCTGTCTCGCTTGATAATTCTGTTGGGACTGAAATCTATGGGGATGGAACTGTCGGCCTTGATTACCTTGTTGAGGCGGGTTCCCATAGCTTAAGTTGGGATGATCTCTCCATCCGGGATTATACATGCTGGAAAAGGGATCATACTTATGCTGGGGCTGTCCATTGAATGCTCCATCAACTGCATTAGCTTGTTCAATGTAATCTTTTTGCATTGTTGGGCACATATCCGAAGCATGTCCTTATAAGGAGCATATGCTACAAACTTTCACCTACTGTATATTTCCACAAGCCAAAGAACACATAAGAGAAGTAAGATCATTAACTTTATTCTCAAGGTTAGAAATACTTACCTCATTTACTCGTTTGCCTGAGAAGTCTCCACATGTGCCAAATTGTTTCGAGTTGGTTGCCATATTTGAGATTAATTGGCGTGCTACCTCAGGTGTCTTATCTACCAATGCCCCTCTACTTGTCGCATCAATGATACTGCGGTCAGTAGGCATCGATCCTTCATAGAAATATTGAATGAGCAGTTAATCGGATATCTAATGATGAGGGCATTGAATGCATAGTTGCTCAAATCTTTCCCAATACTCGGAGAGTGTCTCCCCATGAGACTGTCAAATCCCATATATTTCTTTCCTTATGTTGGCAAATCGAGAGGCTGGGAAATACTTCTCAAGAAAAATCTTCTTCATGCCATTCCAAGTTCCAATGGAACCTGGGAGAATAGAGAAAAGTCATGCCTTTGATGTCCCTTTTAGAGAGAAAGGGAAAGCTTTCAACTTAACCTGTTCTTCATCAATTCCATTTGGTTTCATACCAACACAAACCATATGGAACTCCTTGAGATGAGTATGAGGATCTTCTCCTACAAGTCTATTGAATGTTGGTAGCAAATGTATAAAACCGGACTTGAGCTCGAAGTTGACATTGTTGTCGATGTTTATGCATAATGATTGATTTTTCATATTAGGAGTAGGAAGCTCCTTAAGTGTCTGTTGTCGTGTAATAACCATAGTGTTGACGCGAGCTTCCTTTCATAACCCATGTAAAGTGTTTTCTATTTCAAGATCTACCTGCACTTGACTCTGATTAGTAGAACGGGTTATAGGCATAAATCGTCAAGGAAACTCAAAAGAAACCAGCCACATAAGAGATTGAAAACAATCTAAATTGAACAAAAATCCTACGCTAGAAAACTAAAAGTGCCTAAAAACCCTAGAAAACAGTGGAATTTGGCCTCGATAGGGTGGGGCTAGTAGCTATAAGCACTAGTCCTGTTCAGAACGTTGTTTCCCTTTAGAAAACAAAAGGCCGATACCTAATTCCACTAAAAAATTGGTTTTGAACAGTAACTGTACCATACTGTACAGTACTGCCGCAAGAAAAAATCTCTTTTTTTTCTCAACAAAAGAAATAACAATCACAACAAATAAAAATCACAGCACAAGAAACAACTAAAATCATCTCCCCAACAACGACGCCAAAATTTGTTGCGATGTCATGAGCGCACAAATTAATTATCCTAACTTAAAACACAACACACAAGATAGTATAGAGCAAGCAAGGGGTCAATCCCACGAGGAAGGTTCAAATCAGATTTTTATGCTACATGATATGCAATTTGGGGGGTGGACGTTATCTACGCTAAAGCAAAAGAAAATAGAAATAAAATCAAAAAATTATCAAGAGAACAAACCTTAGTCGCAAGTAAACATCCACCTACAGAAATCAGAACTGGTCATAGAAACGAAACGTCAATTTATACTTTGAATATCTATCTTTTCTTATGTTGATTAGTTAACATATTCCTTTATATAACTAATCCTAACCATCAAATAATCACAGTGTCTGCACTAGTAATTTAATTTAATGGCAGCCTTAAGAACTAGATGAGTTGATTAATCTAGAAAACATGATTGTTCGCAGTCCATGTTTGCTTTGATCAATCGAATGCTCTCCCTAAAATTACTAATCTGGATCCGCCATAATTATTAATCTCAGTTGCTTCACAAGTTTATATACCACAACTCCGGTTTTGAAAGCAAACTTAGCAATAAATTATTCATAATAATAACTTAGAGTCCGCTCTAGCAATTAAAATAAGCAATCATAGGAAATAAGCATAGGAGAACAAACATATTCATTTATAATATAAACTGAAAAGAAAAGGTGGAATAAATCTCACAGTTCTTGAAATCCGAAGGTTTCTATATCCTTGCAACCAAGAAAAAGAGTTTAACCTTGCATATTTGTTGAACAACTAATCAAAAAGAAAGAAGAAAACATGATTTCAGGTTTGTGGAGGAGAAGGGGCATTTTTTTCTCATTTGGCTGGCTGCCCTCCTTCTCTTCTCTCATTCTTTTTATATCCTAGAAAACCCTAGTCTCTATTTTACAAAATAATCCTCTTAAGTAGATAGTTTACATTTAAGTACTTCAATAATTAGTTTATATGAAATCTCCGAGCTTTGACTTAGAGGAGCTAAATTACTAAAATAAAAACTTGAATGTTGGTTTGGATGCTTTGGGACATAATTTGCTGGCAGAATTCATTTGTCATCTTAGAAAAATCACATTTCCCTCATATGAGATCATTTTTGGCTAAACATTTGGTACGTGGATAGGTCTTTGAGTCAGAAATCCAACAAAATTGAGTTTGCATCTAATGAACTTCTGTAGCTCAAGATATTCAAGTTAGAATGACCAAAGGTCAACACTGGCAGATTGCGAGATTTGACTTTTAAGGCTGCGATTTCCATGCTCTTCATTATTTTATTTTCTTGCCTTAGATTTCCAAAAAGGTATGGATGTTAGCTTTTTAATGTCATTAGAATCACTTCATTTCGACCTCTAGAGCTCACATTCAGCACAAAAACATCAACTGAAGGTCAAATCTACCAATTACCTCCAATTTACTCTTTTTTGCATCTTTCATCGTGCATTCAAAACATAAAACAAAGAATATCAAGACATTTTATATATATAACAAAGGCAAAACACTAGTTAATATAGGTGAAACTATCAAATAATATGGTTGCATCATTCTCTGAGTTCCTTAGAAATGTTCACGCTTATTTTTATTCTTGTTAACTTCAATTATATAAAAATTAGGATTTAATTAAAAAAATTTGAACAAAGGGGGATTGCTATTACACGCAAGTCGTATCCGCTGTTATTGTGTTTAGTGCATCTCCACAATGAATTCTTGGCATAGCCTACTTTAATGTTTATTGTTTAGTGATTTCTTTGGAAACGTACGCCCGACTTTCTCTGTTAGTTTTTATTATTTTCTATCCTCAATGTTAGAAAAAGTATTTCACACAATGAGCTCATGCGAGCGTTCAATAAGAGCCTGGATCATCCGGTGGAAGGCGGGCGCATTGGTCTTGAAAATGTTACATGAGTTCCTTGGAGATGTCCACACTTATTTTTATTCTTTTTATCTTCAATTATATGAAAGTTAGGATTTAATAAAAAAAAAATCAAACATAGAGGGATTGTTATTACATGCAAGTCGTAGCCAAAGTTAGTGTGTTTAGTGCATCTAGATAATAAGTTCATGGCAGGGCCTCCTTTAGTGTTTATTGTTTAGTAATTTATTTGGAAAAGTACACCTGACTTTCTCTGTTAGTTTTTATTCTTTTTCTATCCTCAATGTTAGAAAAATTATTTTACACAATGAGCTCATGTGGGCGTTTCATGAGCTTGGATCATTTGGTGGATGTCGTGCGCACTAGTCTTGAATATGTTCCCTGAGTTCCTTGGAAATATCCACTCTTATTTTTATTCGTTTTATCTTCAATTATATGAAAATTAGGATTTAATAATAATAAAAAAACTCGAACACAAGGGGATTTCTATTACACGCAAGTCGTAGCCGATGTTAGTGTGTTTAGTGCATCTACACAATTAGTTCATGGTAGTCTACTTTTGTGTTTATTGTTTTGTTAATTTTTTTTTTTTTTGCAAACATACAACCTACTTTCTCTTACTTTTTATTCTTTTCTATCCTCAATGTTAGAAAAATTATTTTATACAATGAGCTTACGCGGGCATTTCATGAGCCTGGATCATCCAGCGGATGTAGTGTGCACTGGTCTTGAATATGTTCCTTGAGTTCCTTGGAAATGTTCACTCTTATTTTTATTCTTTTTATCTTTAATTCTATGAAAATTAGGATTTTAAAAAAAAATCAAACATAGGGGGATTGTTATTTCACGCAAGTCGTAGCCGATGTTATTTCATGACAAGGCCTCCTTTAATGTTTATTGTTTAGTGATTTCTATGGAAACATTCACCCTACTTTCTTTGTTAGTCTTTATTCTTTCTATTTTAAATTTTACAAAAATTATTTTACTCAATGAGCTCATGTTAGTTTTGACCAATGAGCGTTTAATGAGCTTGGATCATCCAGTATATGTCATGCGCGCTGGTTTTTAATATGTTTCCTAAGTATTTTGGAAATATTCACACTTATTTTTTATTCTTTTTACCTTTAATTTAGTCCATTTGTTGGTTCAGTGGATCGAAAACTTATGCATACTCTCGTGGCAACACCAATATATTAAGAGTTTGAGAATTCAAATGAAACCTTTGAAATTTGGCAAATTCATTTAAATGCTCGTTTTATACATTGTTGATAGCTAGTAAAACAGACCACGTTAAATTATGTGATGTCATGGTAACAATGTTTTTCAAAGTAATTTTTATATTAAAAATATATTTAAATATTTTTTTAAAAAAATAATTTTGACATTAATATATAAAAACAATTAAAAAATACTAAAAAAATTAATTTTAAAAAAACATTTTTTTAAAATATAAAATGAACACTCAATAGATTTAACCGAGATCATTTACAACTAAATTTTATTGGGAAGTTGAGGATAATAATCAAGATTATTTTTTAAAATATTTTTTGATTATAAAAATAGATTATAAATATATCAAAATGATATATATATATATATATATATATATATATATATATATAATCAGATTTTTATTGAGGTTTTTAAAGCTTTAGAGTCCAAACACATTAGCTTCTGAAACTTTAAAGAAAATGAGAGGCACCCTGTCTCTGTGTCAGAGGAGTTCACAATTGCTACTTAGAGGAAGAAGAAGAGCAACGAAAGAGACCTACACTCTCATCCCCTCAATTTCTTATTGCACAAACATTGACAATAACACCATCGATGGGCCACAAAGTCCAAGGGTCAAGATTTTCGATCGGGAACTCAAACGAAAACAGGTAAAAATCCAGTCTTTCTCTGTAAATTTATGATTTGAACATTTTGGTATTGTGGTATTTTTGTTTTTGTGTTTTTTGCTTGTTTTCAAATTCGATATTGTATATCTGCTTCT
>Ga0307515_10026265_pt1 | contig 10031 bp, 12 predicted proteins | sample 17_EM_MG_FD_194513 | JGI IMG/M metagenome (GOLD analysis project Ga0307515, IMG submission 194513) | Populus trichocarpa ectomycorrhiza microbial communities from riparian zone in the Pacific Northwest, United States - 17_EM | ecosystem: Host-associated > Plants > Roots > Unclassified | place...
GTATCTCATCTGCGGCATTGTTTCCGTTATTTTGTCCGACGTTCAACTTAAACAACTTAGGATCAGCATACATGATTACATGTAATCCCCGCGCGAGATTCTTCAAGTAGACACTGCAAGTTAATCTACATCGTCCGTGATGGAAGTCCTGGCTGGTATGAAATAACATTGTTCTTTGGCTGGGTTGAGTCCGTCATTCTCGTTCGCGGTGGAAAGCATTAGGGGTACGAACGCTGATCCATGAAAAAGCGTGTTCATAAAACGTAGGCTATCCAGAAGTGTCCCCGTCCGTAAATCAGTATTGCACCGGCGGCTGATCCGAGACGACTCACCCATCCAACCGAGAAACGGCGCAATACCGAAGAAGTTGAAAGAGCACTTCGAAGTGACCGCAGAATTGAAATTGCCACTCGAAGCTGGGGAGGTATTGGTTGGTCCCGGAATGGAGCCTGAGAAGCCGCTTCCAAGGGCGGTTCGTGAGCTGGCTACGTAGTCGCTGCGACATTTGGGGGAACCAGCGGCGTCTCGGTAACATTCGTAATTCTCCGCTAGAAAGGAACGAGCATGTAAAGAGCGGATGGTTGAGATGTGGAAGACAGGGATTATAAAGAGGGAGAGGCCTACGGCAGCAAAAGTTTTCTCCCGGGCAAGGAGAGTATCCAGTGGAGGTACACGACGAGCAGGACCTTCCGTCCCTGCAACAGCCCTTGACTCCGTTCACAACATCGCAATGGTAGCTAAGAGCCGGACCTAAGTCAAACATGAGTAGGGACTATAGAAACGTACTCACCCAGGATTGCAGCATCCCCCACCTAAACCGCGAGTATAAACACTTTATACAAGTGGGACAGGGGGCGGGGGAAACCTACCCGTGCAGCAAGTCTGACTGGATGTACAACACGAGTTCCCTTCACATCCACGCTCGCTCGTGCGACAACAACCATTACCATAGCACCACCTTCCATTCGCACAGCATTCTGCAAAGAAACCCCATTCAGGGACTTCCAGGTATCAGTGAAAAGGCTAAAGAACATACTGCGACCACCACAGCAAGCGCCTCCAATGTGGCAGCATCTTCAATCGTAGTCAGCTCCAGGCCAACTGAAGCAACATTGGACCCACCCTCCATCATTGCAAGCAGCGTAATTATTGGGACAGCTATTCTGACGAATACCCAAAAGCCCACGGATCACCTTCGGATTGTCAACTACTCCTTCCGCGTCTTCGTCAGCAGGTCGGCCAACAAGAGGCTGTAGAGTGTTGTCTGGGTCTTTGGCGGCAAGGATTTCTGGAGGAGCAAAGTCTTGACCGGCAACAAAGACCGCCTGAATTCCAATCACGAGGAGAATGGATAAGAAACGAGGCAACATCGAGACGTAAGCGCCAGGGGAGATGTTAAAAGTGTGGGGGAGGAAGAGGAACACTGAGGGGCAGCAGGATCGACGAAAGAACCGAAAAGTGCCAGAGAGCCTTGCGGATTAAAAGGCCCTCTCAAACACCCAGGTCCACAAGACAGACATATTACCGTTACTTCGTTCCGACGCCGCCCAGCACAGCCAAATACGAGGCAGGCCTTTGGCCTGAATTATTAGACAGCGGGTGTACCTGAACGCGCAATCGATGTCGAATGCAGATCCTCGAGTTTGATGGAATCGACCAGCCCAGTACGTGAGTCTCGAGTTCCCGATCCCACTCCCCGGTGCGAGTGCTTGGAAAAAGCCCGGAAGTCGAAGCACCGAATGGCACTAGATGGGAAGTGTTTGTGCGAGAAGTGAACATACAACGAGAGCCTTAAGCAACCCACCCGAGATACTAACAAAGCGTCAGCAGACCCGCGTTGAGTTGGGTCGCTGATCCGCTGGTGCCAAGCACGACCGGGCGCGGGCACGAACTCCATTTGTCGCTTCCCCGTCAACCACAAAAGTAGGTACCGCCAGCAATACGAATTCGTTCCAACAGGGCAGCAAGGATTGTACTTGTCACCTCCCAGAGAATGCGTGTTCTTGTAACAACTGCGAGCTCGACCTCTCAACTGCCCCATGGGCCCGAGAGGGTTTCAGGGAAGCGTCCTTTAGAAAGAAAGGTATCGTTGGCGGGGGATGTTTTAAGCGAACAGAGGATTGATCCATGATCCGTGATCACAAGATTCCAAATGCGGATGGTAAGTCCCAAGCAGTTAGGGGTCGGGGCGCCTTGGCGACATCTTGGCAAAAAAAATCGGAGCGCTGACATATCCGTTAGGCCCAGGGAATGGAATCGCGTACCATGGCCGCCCGCTGGGCGGATTTCGTTGGGCAGAAAAAAGGTGAAGACATCTGGAGATTCGAGGCTTCGAGAAAGGGAACACTAAACTCTTGTGATACTGGCTTGGCGTGAATTACATGCGTATACGTGCCGCGGTGGCATGGGACCGTACCTTCTCTGTATCTTCCCGTCACACCAATTCTATCGCACAGCTTCCAGTGGGGGGTGGTCAACCGGGCTCGGCCCACAAATGCGTGCCTTTGTTGATGCAGGGTCGAACGCAAACCGGCCCTCGCCGATTTTCAAAGAATACCCAGGGTACGTACCGAAATGTTCCTGACGTCTTCTGAATCCTGATCAAGTGTTTGACACCTGTCAGTTACTCTTCTGATACGTCGGCGAGGTCTTGATATTTCGGTCTCTCTCTTGAGGTGTTGGGGTAGCTCTTAGTGAATACGGGACTCAAGTTGAAGTGGATCGTGACTGTATCAGGAACATCGGAAGACACAGGCAGAAATCTTCGACCCGGCAGACGTGAGGTACGAACGTCGGCCGTCCCAACACCTCGCCCCGCAGTGCTTGCCGTATCTCGAAAGGGCGAGAGCGACTCGCGACATACAACCGATTATCTATAAGAACCTAACAGCGGCCAGTCAGCAAATTTACAGAATTCCAGTCAGTGCTTACCTGCAGTCGCCGAGTGGAACACTATAGGTGTGCCCATTTGTGCAGCAAGTTCATCGCTCGTTGGAGAGTACTGGTCGGCATGGGCGGCCACATTTAAAGCGTGACACCTGGTCCTACACTGCGCTGGGACAGGGTGAGGAACCAGGAGGCGGAGCCTGAGATGGTGGCCACGTCTACAATCTTGCACCAGAATGGGAATGTGGTAGAGGAGATGGTGTAGGAAGAACCAGCTGATCTCAAATGCACTCGAGAACCGCACGCATCGCGGATAAAACCTATAAGACACAACCATGAAATGAAATCAGCACCCATAAATGCGAAACTTGCCCGGGTGTCCATGGAGGAAAATTGTCTGATGGCCAAAATCGAGACTTGCAGTCCTCCCGGTGGAACGTGGATTTTATGGCCGATGTTCCTTTCTTGAATTCTCGAATATGCCACGAAGATGTCAAGTAGTACGCGCCAGACATCACACTGCCCTGACAACGAGATCGGACAGCTACGCCAGGTAGGATGAGATGAAAGGGCCTGCCAGCACAAAGCCCATTTTGTTTCGCTGCATTCAACCAGCAGTGATCTAGAAGGGTCACACGATTCAGACGAAAGGAGATAAGTACCTGGCGTGCGTAATTCACCCTGACTGGATTACGTGGGATTATCCTCTTCATTAGCCGTGCGGATTAGTGGTAACCATCTCGTGGGTTCCCTGAGACCGGAAGGGGAGAACTCCAGGGGGGGAACGGTTAACGTAAAGATGCAAGAGAATTACAGCCTGGGGGGAGACATGTCCAACACTCCAACTAAATTCACCAGTTATGACACCACTCAGGGTATCCAAGACGATGGGTTGTAGACAATCCGCCGTTCCCACGTAGGGCAGGATTCCTTGTTCTCAAGGGAGGGGAGTTCAGGTGACCGCGGAAATGCTCGTGTGGCTTTGTCGACGCCGCGGCTCGTAACTCCCATCATGGGATAAGGACATAAATAAAGCAGACAATTTGTCCCCTGGTGACGACGTCGACGACAATGGAAACGGAGATCGCAAAGTTCCGTTTGGTCTGCCAGGGATCCCCGTCTGGAGAGGCCGAGGGCCCCATCATCCCGTATCCAATTTCCGGATTGGCCGATGGGGGCGCGCAAACTTGAAGCGAGGCCACATCCGACCGTACACAACTCATGATCACTCCTGGCGAACCCAGGTTGGACAGAACTCCGAACGAATACACGAGTAATATTAGTACACACGGATCCCTCCACAGGAGTCTACGTGGTAGAGTCAACGACGGTGAACCGCCCCGCTGCACATGAATGAGGGGGTAGTAATGGCATGCAAACCTGATGCATGGGTGTAAGTAAAAAGATCAAAAACTGGTCGAGAAGGTCCGGACTTTGGCTCCTAAAATACGGGACGAACCCAAGTTAATGGAAGCAAGTACAGAAAGTGAAAATTGATGAGGATCGTGGGGCCCGTGGGGGAAAGAGAAAGGCCGAAGTCGCCTGAAAGGGAAAAAGAAACGACTCGCATGAAGAGGGTTGTACAGATGGGATTTAGACACAGTCTTTAGATCCTCCCAAAGCTATCCGGTCGCGGATGTATATCCCGGCCAGCTCCCCCAATGGTTTCCCGACTGACCGATGCGGCGAATTGAATCGTCCTCTGAGTACCATTGACGGTCCTAACGAGAGTTGGTTTCCGTTGCGGTACCATGTTGATGCTAGCACCGGTCCCTGAGTCGAAACTCGGACGGTCTTGATGCAAAGTGACCGCGTCAACAGGCGTTGGGGTACGCTTCGAAGACATGGTGCTCATCCGCATTGTTCTGGCGGTCGCACTAACAACCGGGTCTTTCCTTGCGAGGGTGATCACCGCTTGAGAGTACGAGTTCATCGTTGTAGCGGTTGCCTGGGTAATCAAGCTGGGAGTCTCCTTCCTCGGGCGAGTTTCCTTGGATGGAGCTTGGACGTAGGCTTCTGGAGGAGGCTGGATCCAAGACCTTTTTGTTTCGCGAGTGAAGATGGTGCTTTTCGGGCCATCTCCGTTTATGCGAGAGGCGTAGCTCATGATCCGGGAGTCGGAGTTGACCTTAATTGTAGACAAAGCCTTCTCGCCACCCTTGTTAAAGGCCCGGATGATCGCTGCGCTGGTTGCTCCGACAGGGGGTAACGCTGTCTTAATGGGGGTCTTGGAATCATTCGTCGACGTCTCGAACGTGAGAGTGTGTACAGAGGGTTTGTTCGAGTCAGCAGTGTATGGCCGGATTTGCATCGGGCCACCTTCGTCGCTCTCCGTAGATCCCTTTCGTGTCTTTTCTATGTCCAAAAAGTTGAAGTCGGACGGCGCTGGCGAGCCGCCACGGACGTAAGTTGGATCGTTCGTGAAGAAGGAACCCGGGAAGCCACTTGAGCTCAGATCGGCCTCCACCCTCACTGTTGTTGAACGTCGTCAGAGGTACTTCGAATCGCGACGTGAAAGAAGACGGCATGAAACTTACAGAAGTGCCCCAAACCCCTCCCAAAGTGCAAGCGACAGATAACCGCCACGATCGCAGTCGCAATCACGAACAAGTAGCTGGTTATAGAAACACAGGCGAAGAACGACCAGGTCCTGAAAATATATCGATAGGTGGTGCTTGCGAACATCATTGGCCAAAGGGAAAGGAGGAATACATGGAGCACTCCAAAGAGAATGAAAGCCCATTTGATCTCTCTGAAGATGGCCCACCAGCCCTGTCGGATGGCTCAGCAAAGCACGTGAGGAAAAGAGGGAGGATCGTACAGATACAACCCATGGTACGATGATCTGGAACCCCCTCGTAAGTCCAATGAACTGTGGGAGAGCCAGGAACTGGAGAACTTACCGCAGCGAGGACAAAGAACGTGGTTTGGTATGCCCGGATGTGTAGAGCAAGGGCGGAGATTGCAGTGGAAGAGACGCGATCAATCCACATCCCAACCGCCAGGATGGTGAAAAACGCTGCCAGCTGTAGGAATGCCGAGAACGATAACGCGATCTGCCAACGCCGGGAACCGTTTGGGTCAGAGTGTCGTGTCTAGGGTACCAACGACCGCACCTTGTACATCCTGGTGATTGGCGGGGAAGCGCCAACGCGACTGAAGTTTTTCATCGCGTATTGCTACAGTGGATCGCGTTAGGCCATTTCTGCTTGCCAACAATCAATTACACCTACTCGGAACATGACCGCGGAAAGAGCTCCAAGCAAAATGAGGATGATCACGTTGGCTCCAAATAATGGTGCCTATCGACCGAATTGGAGTAAGGGACGCTGAAGCGTATGGCTCCGGACTCACTGCATGAGAAAGACGTTGATCCCACCAGTCTCCTAACAAATCTTTCCCTCCGCACGCGCCATCGACGACGAATTTGTAATAATCCTGTCGAAGGGTGATGGTACTTCTGATCCTGAATCCTGCCCAGCCAACGTCGAGCAAGTGGCTTGCGATGCAAACGGCGCTAGTGGGAAGGATTAGAACATACAATTGGGAATCAGGAGAGATTTTTCTAACAGATGGGGGATGGAGTCCTGTAGAACCTATCCGATGCAAGTCTGAGAAACAGGGATAATAATAAAAAGTAGTGTTTGCTCACTGTCAACAGGGACACAATCAGGAGCCAGAACTGGAAGCAGATTGTAGCGATATCTTCGGCCGCATTGTCTCGGAAACTATCATCATGTCAAGAGGAGCGGGTCCAAGTTAATTGTAGTCACCCACACGTCGTTAATCCACTGCAGCGATATAGCGCATCGTCCGGTGATGAAAGTTTCACCCCCGGGCAACTCAATGCTACGGATGCCGTCCAAATCAAAATCAGTCAAAGCCCTCGACTCCACATCGTTCAGAGGTGATAGTGGCGATACCCCCGCCGAGGCAACGACTATGCAGGTGACGTTGTTGTGTCCGGGGATTCCATCGCATATACTAAGGTTATCGCCTTCCAGCAGTGGCAGCCCAATCGGGACTTGTGCGAGCTCGAGACAAAGGTCGGTAGCATTCTTTGCCCGCTGGTTTTCTTTCAAGGTGATACCTTGTAGTGCAATTTGAACAATGAAGTGCACGACAACGAGAACAACCCAACCCTTGGAGAGGGGGCAAGCCATGATGTGCTGATACTGTGTGTGGAGCCAGTCAGTGAAATCGTGTCGTCGGGATGATTGTGACGTACCCCATTTATCGCTCGTTGTCGGATATGTGACAACAGCATTGTGCTAAGGTTTAAAAAGGAACGTGGTGCTCAGCGGGGTGGTGCAGAGTCAGGCTGAGACGGATAGGGTGGAGGGTGGATCGCTTTGACCGACGTCTAACGGGTTGCTTCGCTCTGAGCGAGAAAGAAGGACACCAGGCCGTTCCAAAGTTGTGGTGAGAAGGACAGAAAGGATTGAAGGCTGAACAACGAAAGTGCGTCGGATATAGGCGAGGCGCTGCGCGGTTAACCCCAGAGCATTTGCCGACGGAGGGAACGAAAGGGCTGGGTTTCTTGGACTGATATAACAGGAGCCTCCGGGGCGGTTTAAACAACGCTGGGGGTATAAATGTGCGTTCGAATGGGCCCGGGCCAGCCAGATATGAGAGGAAGTGAAAAAGAAAGGAAAGAAGAAAACAACTCGACGGATTATCACACCCGAGGTAACCATGTCGCTTGTTATGCGAAGGGCGAAGCTGGTCGCCCCGATCGAATTGAACGCGACAACGCCGATCTCCGCTCAATACCGCTCGCTACAGCGACCGACCTGGTCTCCAACGGCTGATGAGCCGATGTTGCAATGCGACGTTGACGTTCCGTTGGCATTCATTGCGCTCTAGGATCTGTCGCCAGTGGTCGCGTGCAGTCCCCGGTGTGGTCGGCGTCTTCATCCTTGTTGCCAAGTTACCAAGTGGGATATCACCAATGGACCAAAATATCTTCACCCACGTGTACTTTCTATCCCCAAGGCATCACCGCAGCCAGACCTGCGCATAATGGCACCGCATCGCCTTTGAAGAAGGCCAACGCAAAGGTTTTCCATCCCAGCCCAATACCATCCGTTTATTTGGGGCAAAATGTCCAAGAAACTTGGAAATGGAGAGGTACTAATCCTTGCTATCATCGGTGGGCAATAGGCTAATTCTATCGCGGTGGTGAACGCGGTGAAAATTGCTCATCGCTTGCTCACATAAGTTTTTGCTTTCAGAAGGCAGAGATGCACCCCATCTCTGATGGGATCCTTGATGCCGCCTTGTCTGATCTTTCGGGTGTTCAGTTCGGTTGCTTCCTTTGACACGATGCTCGTTTACGGCTCAGGGTCGAACTCTGTCGAGCTGCGTCCCGTGTGTCGAGTTGGCTGGAAAGAAAGGTGAGCAGCGTTGTGTTCGACCTGTAGCCTTCAGTAGCCACGCACGGTTAATATGCGGGTCCAGGAATAATGGTGTGTGGCTGGAATCAGGATCGGGCGGACGCGGAGGAAAAACCCTTCTCCGTCAGGCACCCTTGCCTTCTACCGCTGAAGCGACCATGGCAAGCGACGAGGGCCATTCCTATGATCACCCTCTTGCTCCTTCAATGGGTTCGTCAAGTTTTTCCCGACCCTCTCTGGGTGTATTCAGTTGTTCTTCTCGCCCAAACCCCCATCGAGTCCCCGCAATTCTATACAGACACACCCTTTGGGCTTATCGCCTCAGGAATGCAAGGGCCGTGACATGGCTTCACACCTTGTTCGACCTTGTTTACGGTACTTCGGGTAGTGCCTCGACACCTCCTGTCCTCCAAGTTCACCGTGACCCGTACCTGTTGACGAGCTTGCGTTATTTTTCAAGTCCGGGATGATTTCGTTGAACGCGCGCCTTCCCCTTCCTACTAAACCTCAGCACAGCAACCGACCGCTTTGCATCACAACAAAGCTGCTACGCTACCACTGGTACTAGTCTCCCAAGTTATGACCACTGTAGTTCTCAGTGCGGGGGTTTTCCTGGCGAGATATATACAACGCGTATATCTCCAGCCAGGTATGAAACAGCCCTATTGTGAGTTCAAATCCCTAGGCTCCTCGACAATCTCTCCCCCCTCAGCTTCACCGCTTTCCCTCGGGCGCGGTGAGGTCACGGGTGAACGCACCGCTGACCCCAGTGCCATGAGGAGTGGGGGTCTCTGACGAGCCTCCGGTCCAAGTTCCAAGGTCCCCATTCGAGCACCTTCGCTCACCCATTGTGAGGCGGGTCGGCCTCTGTATATTTGCGTCGCTTGGCTTTGAAATTCCTTCTCCCTCCCCGCTTCGCCTCACTAACGGCTTCCGTTGCCTCCTACCTTACACCACTCGCCGGCCACCTCTTATGCAGGTGGTAGTGGAGCTGGGCGGGGCCCGAGGACAGATTGCGACCCGCTCGACGACCGGGCCGATGAGGGGTATCCCAGTTCTTTCTTCGACAGGTTGGCTAAAGTGTTTCTTTCATATTTCAAATATCTGGATCGACCCTACCTGGAGAGCGGGATGTCATAACAACACCAGTCGCCGCCGTGACCCACACTAGGAGAACGGCCCCGGTGCAACGTCTGCACTGAGATCTCGTGAGCTTCCTTTAGAGGACCAACGGCCTGGTGGTATCTTCCAGGGGTGGTTTTATTCACACCGGGTGGTGGTGGGAGGGTACATACACCAAATTCACGCACCGAAACTTTAGATGGCCTCCGTGAGTTTTCGCATGAGAGGCTGAAAAGCTGGACGGGCGGAACAGCTCGGTCGGGAACAACCTTATTCAATAATTCCGCTTCTATAAACTTCATTCCGCGGTGATCTCACTTCTCTATCCAACATCTTTATATTCTTCTATCTTCTAGGGTTTTGGCGGGGGCGGGAGGGCAATGTACTCTTGGGGGACACATTTTGATTCATGAAACGCCCATTTTTGTTGGTGAACGGAACACTGGAATTCTTCCCACATACGGCTCCTTATACCCCCAGGACGTTTCCCCACACAACGAACCACGGCTCTCATCGGGGCGTTCCGGACGATTCTCATTCGATGTTCGCCCAGAAGGGAAGTGTAGAATTGTTTCCATCCCCCACCCCCGTCCGCGTTCTGATATGCCACCACGTGCGGTTTCTCGG
>Ga0307515_10026266_pt1 | contig 10031 bp, 11 predicted proteins | sample 17_EM_MG_FD_194513 | JGI IMG/M metagenome (GOLD analysis project Ga0307515, IMG submission 194513) | Populus trichocarpa ectomycorrhiza microbial communities from riparian zone in the Pacific Northwest, United States - 17_EM | ecosystem: Host-associated > Plants > Roots > Unclassified | place...
GACCCGCAAGCATGAGCAATCTCACCACTGCCGATGGGGCGCAATCTGTCCTCGATGCCAGCCGACGAAAGCTGCTGGTTGCCGGTGCGACTGCAGCCGCAGTCACCGGTCTTTCGGTCACATCTGCTGTCGCCAAGACGGCGACGCGGACAACCGCAACGTCACCTACCCCCAAAGGAGTCCGATCCATGAACACGATCAACACCAAGGACGGCATCCAAATCTTTTACAAGGACTGGGGCCCTCGGGACGCCCAGCCCATCGTGTTCCATCACGGCTGGCCGCTGTCCTCGGACGACTGGGACGCCCAGATGCTGTTCTTCCTGCAGCACGGCTATCGTGTCGTCGCGCATGACCGCCGCGGTCATGGCCGCTCTGCGCAGGTCTCCGAGGGTCATGACATGGACCACTACGCGGCAGACGCTGCGGCCGTCATGGAGCACCTGAACCTTCGCAATGCCGTGCACATCGGCCATTCCACCGGTGGCGGCGAGGTCGCGAGATACGTCGCGCGCTACGGCCAGCCACAGGGCCGGGTCGCCAAGGCGGTGCTGGTCAGTGCAGTGCCTCCGCTGATGCTGAAGACGCCTGCCAATCCCGGCGGTACGCCGATCGAAGTCTTCGACGGGTTCCGCGCGGCGCTCGCTGCCAATCGCTCCGAGTTCTTCGAAGCGGTGGCGGCCGGGCCGTTCTACGGCTTCAACCGCCCGGGTGTGAAACTCTCTCAGCCGGTTGTCCGCAACTGGTGGCGCCAGGGAATGACGGGCTCGGCCAAGGCGCACTACGACGGCATCAAGGCATTTTCGGAGACGGACCAGACCGACGACCTCAAGGCGATCAGCGTGCCCACGCTGGTGCTGCATGGCGAGGACGATCAGGTTGTTCCGATCGGCGATGCGGCGCTCCTGTCGGTCAAACTGCTGCGCAATGGCACGCTGAAAACCTACCCGGGCTACCCGCACGGGATGCTGACGGTCCATGCAGACGTGATCAACCCCGACCTGCTGGCCTTCGTCAAGGGCTGACGTCTGGAGCGCGCGTCGGCGGGCGCGACAGTCCCCGCGCCCACGAAATTGGGCGCGGACTGCCTCAGGCGTTCGCCGCGCGCACGCCGATGGCCCGGCTGGCGCAACCGTCGATGAGGCCTGTTCGCCGAGAGTGAGGAGGATGAAGTTCCAAGCCCAGGCGCCACCGCGACAATCGAGGGCAACATCCACGCCGTCCGCCTCCAGCATGTATTCGTTGCCGCGAACTGCCACTGCCCCGTTCTGCCCGTCGGAAGTCCGCGGCAGCATTGCCATCGATCTGCGCGCTGCATCCTGGAGCCGCTTCATGCGCATCGCCGGGCCCGGCCTGCTCGTGTCGGTCGGCTACATGGATCCAGGCAATTGGGCGACCGATATCGAAGCCGGCTCCAGGTACGGCTACGCGTTGCTCTGGGTAGTGCTCGCGTCGAGCCTCGCGGCGATCCTGCTGCAGACGCTCAGTCTGCGCCTGGGCCTCGTCGCCGGAAAAGACCTCGCGCGCGCTTGCCGAGACCGCTACGGTCCGAAGACAACCCGAATGCTGTGGCTGATGGCCGAGGTTGCGATCGTTGCCTGCGACCTTGCAGAAGTGCTGGGCAGTGCGCTCGCACTGCACCTGCTGTTTGGCGTCTCCTTGCTGGTCGGGATTGCCATCACGGCCTTCGACACGGTCATCGTGCTGGGTCTGCAGGGCAAGGGCTTTCGCCAGGTCGAAGCCATCGTGCTGGGCCTGATCGCGACGATCGGCGTGTGCTACGTGGCCGAGCTCGTGCTGGCGCAGCCGCAGTGGGGCAGCGTGCTTCGCGGCTTCGTGCCCACTGCAGCGATCACCCACGATCCGCAGATGCTCTACCTGGCCATCGGCATCCTCGGCGCGACCGTCATGCCGCACAACCTGTACCTGCACTCCTCGATCGTGCAGACCAGGCGATTCGGCAAGGATGATGCCAGCCGGCGCGACGGCGTTCGCCTCTCGACGATCGACACGATCGTCTCGCTTGCCATCGCGCTGCTCATCAACGCCGCGATCCTGACGCTCGCGGCCACGGCGTTCCATCGGACCGGTCACCAAGACGTCACCGAGATCCAGGACGCGTATCGGCTGCTGGATCCCCTCGTCGGCGGCGCGATGGCTTCCATCCTCTTCGGCATCGCACTGCTCGCGGCAGGACAGAGCTCGACCTTCACCGGCACCATCGCGGGCCAGATCGTGATGGAGGGATTTCTCGACCTCAAGATCCCGTGCTGGCAACGCCGCCTGCTGACCCGAGGCCTCGCGCTGATTCCGGCATTCGCGGGAATCGCCTGGCTCGGAGAAGCCGGCGTGGGCAAGCTGCTCGTTGCGAGCCAGGTCGTGCTGAGTTTTCAGCTTCCGTTCGCGATCTGGCCCCTGATCAAGTTCACGAGCGATCGTGCGCTGATGGGATCGTACGCAAACGCAGCAGCCATCAAGATCGCGGCGTGGGCGATCTTCGCGATCATCGCGGGCGCGAACCTCTGGCTTCTCGCCTCATCGCTGCGGTAGACACGGTGGGCGCTCCATTCCAGACTTTGAAAGTAGCCAGCAGCAGTCTTTCAGCCAAAAAGGTTCAGGGGTCGAGTTGCGGCTCCTGAAGCGGGATCGGCGAAGTCATCTGTCCCATCATGATCTGAACTTCCTCCCCCAGGAATGCGGTGAAGGCGCGTACCAGCGGCCGCACCATGTGCCGGTGCGGAAGGATGGCGTAGATCGTCTTCGGCCGCAGGGGGTGTTGCGGTAGCACCTCGACGAGTGCGCCCCGCGCCAGGTCCTCGCCGACGTGGAAACGGTAGAAGTTGCCAATGCCCGTGCCTGCCAGGCAGGCGCGCCGGAGTACTTCACCGTTGTCCGAGAGCAGCACAGCATTCGGCCGCACTGCCTTCCAAGCGTTGCGTTGCCGCAGGTACCAGGTCTCCGCCACTTCAGAGAAGCGCGGGCAAAGGCACCGCTGCCGCTCGAGGTCCCCCGGCGATTGCGGCAGGCCATGCGTCTTCAGGTAGGCAGGTGAAGCGCAGAGCACCTGTGGGCTCTCGGCCAGGACCATCCGCGCCTGCTTCGTCTGCGGCTCATCGCCGATGAAGACTGCCACATCGATGCGCTCGCGCACAAGGTCCGGCACGGCGCTGGTGACGTGCAGGTCTACCGTGGCGCTCGGATGGCGGGCGAGGAAGCGCTCCATGCTCGGCGCCACGACCGTGGAGGCAAAGGATGGCGGTGCGGTCACGCGCAGGTGCCCGCCCGCCGCCTGTTCGCCCGCGATCCCGGCAACCGCGCCTTCCAACTGCTCAAGGATGTCCACGCAACGGGCGTAGAAGGCTTCCCCGGCCTCGGTGACGCTGACGCGCCGCGTCGTTCGGTGCACCAAGGCGGCGCCCGTCGCGCGCTCCAGCAATTGGACGTGCTTGGTCACCGACGAAGGCGCCATCCGCAGCTGGCGCGCCGCGACAGAGAAGCTATGAGCGTCGACCAGGGCGACGAAGCAGCGCAGGGACAGCACGCTGGCTTGATTCAGGAGGTTGGGCATGGGGCGATTTCGCTCGATCACGAAAAAGTATGTTCGTTAATTTCCATCTTGTGTAGCGAAAAGCCGTCGCCGATCATCCTTTGAGCGATCAAGCAGCTGGACAACGGCACAAAGGAGTCACTTGTGGCGAGGCAACTCGAAGGTGCAGGCCCCCGCACCGGGCATGCGCAGGAGATCAGGTGAAGCGCAGCATCACCCTCACGTTCGACAACGGCCCGACGAGCGCGGTGACACCGCATGTACTCGACGTTCTCGAGCGGTATGGAATTGGTTCGACCTTCTTCGTCCTCGGTCAGAACCTGGAAGAGCCACAGGCGCAAGAGCTGATGCGAAGCGCGGCACGCCAAGGCCACTGGATCGGCAACCACACGTACACCCACTCGGTGCCACTCGGCATGACAACGGATCCTCGAGTCGTGGAACACGAGATCGCGCGGACGCAGGCACGGATCGCTGATGTCGCGCATCCCGACAAGTTCTTCCGGCCCTTCGGCAATGGCGGGGAACTAGGCTCTCATCTGCTCAGTCCGGGCGCCTTCGAATACCTGCATCGGAACGCCTTCACGTGCGTCCTCTGGAACTCAATTCCCCGCGACTGGGACGACCCCGACGGCTGGGTCGACACGGCGCTAAACCAATCGCGCGAACGTGATTGGACCTTGATCGTCCTGCATGACTACGAGACTGGCGCCATGCGGAACCTCGAGCGGTTCATCCGCGCCGCGCTCGACGACGGAGTCACCTTCCATCAAGCCTTCCCTCCGGACTGTCTGCCGATGGTCCGTGGTGTGCCTGTCCGCCCCATGGGCGCAATGATCTCGACCCTAACCCCGCCGCGTGAAAGGAGATAACGATGAGTACGGAGCAATTCGAAGAGGGTGGAGTGATCGTCACTCCCGAAGAAGCAATGCCCATCAAGCCCTTCGGGCTCGACATGCAGGTGCTGCTGAGCACCGAGGCCACGGGCGGAAAGCTCTCCGTGATCATGGCCAGCCACAAGCCCGGCGAAGGACCTCCGGATCACTTCCACTATGCGCAGGAGGAGTGCTTCTTCATCATCGAAGGCACCTACGAGCTGACCACCGGCAAGCTCACGCGCACCTTGGGGCCCGGCACGATCGTCTTTCTTCCCCGAGGAGTTTTGCACCGCTTCAAGAACGTCGGCACCACGACGGCCCGCATGCTCGACTGGAGCCTGCCTGGAGGCCAGGACCGCTACTTCCGTGAGATCTCTGAACTGTCTGGCTCGGGCTTTTCGGGCGAGAAGGTGGTGGAGATTAGCAAGAAGCACGACACGAACTTCCCAGCGCCCCATTGAATCGTCTCGCTATCCCGACGGAGTCCGAAATGATCGTAGAGCAACGCAGCTATCGCCTGCGGGCCGGCACGGTGCGCGACTACCTACGGACCTACGAGCACGAGGGCGGACTGGAACTCCAGAAGAAGCATCTCGGCCGGCTGGTCGGGTACTTCCACACCGAAATCGGTCCGCTCAACCAGATCGTTCACCTCTGGGCATATGAGAGCTTCGAAGACCGGGAAGTGCGTCGCGCAGCCCTGTCGGCGGACCCAGCCTGGCAGGCCTACGCCCCGAAGATCTTCCAGTACATCGAGACGCAGGAATCCACGCTCCTGAAGCCCGCGTCCTTCAGCCCTGGCTACTGAATCCTCTTCCCACACCGAAAGCCCTTCCATGCGATTTGTGACTTACCAGCACACCGGCATGCCCGCACCAGGCCTGGCGCTCCGTACGGCCACAGGCCTGCGTGCGCTCGATGGCTCGACCGGGCCGCACGTGCCTTCAGACTTGCTGGCCCTGATCAAGGCAGGCCCCGCCGCGCTGCGTGAGGCCGCGAAGCTGATTGAGCAGCACGGGCGGCCCCTCGCGTCCGCCGCCAGCGAGTACCTGCCGCCCGTGCTCTCCCCGGGAAAGATCATCTGCGTCGGGCTCAACTACCTCGACCACACCAAGGAGAGCAAGTTCGAGCAACCCGCGTACCCCACGGTCTTCCTGCGCGTGGCCTCTAGCTTCGTCGGCCATGAGCAGGCGATCATCCGGCCGTCGTGCTCGAGTCAGTTCGACTACGAAGGCGAAATGGTCGCCTTCATCGGTCAGCGGGGTCGGCACATTCCAAAGGAACGGGCGCTGGATCACGTCATCGGCTACTCCGTCGCCAACGAGGGGTCCGTGCGTGACTACCAGTTCAAGTCGCCCCAATGGACCGTGGGAAAGAACTTCGATCGATCAGGGTCGATCGGTCCCGCCTTCGTCTCGACCGACGAGGTGCCCGCCGGCGGTGCAGGGCTGAAGATCCAGACACGCGTCAATGGCGAAACCGTGCAGTCGGCGAACACCTCCGAGATGGTGTTCGACCTCGCGACCGTCATCTCTCTGATCAGCGAGGCGATGGTGCTCGAGCCCGGCGACGTCATCCTGACCGGCACGCCCGAAGGCGTGGGATTGGCGCGCAAACCGCAGCTCTTCCTCAAGGGCGGCGACCTTGTCGAGGTGGAAGTCGAAGGGATTGGTCTCCTCCGGAATCGCGTAGCTGAAGAGGCGAAGTGAGATGGCGGCACGGCCCGTGGTCAACCTTGTCGTCGGCAGCTTGCGGCGCGAGTCCGTCAACCGTCGGCTCGCGCTGGCGGAAGCAGTCGTCGAGTTTCGGGAGATCAATGCGCAAGCCGACGCCTTCCTCTTCGTCACGCCCGAGTACAACCGCTCCGTCCCTGGAGTGTTGAAAAACGCTATCGACCACGGATCTCGTCCCCTGCCGTCGCCAGATCCGTCGCGCCGCAATCCGCTCGCAAAAAGTTCTCACGAGGAAGATATGAGCCAAGCGTTCTCCCGTCGACGGGGACTCGTCGCCCTCACGCTCGCGCTTTTCAGCACAGGCGCGGCCGCCCAGACGGTGTGGCCGAGCAAGCCCATCAAGGTGGTGATCGGCCTTCCAGCCGGCATCGCGGCGGACGTCATCGCACGAATCTATACGGAGAAACTCTCCAAGTCTCTCGGTCAGGTGGTCATCGTGGAAAACAAGCCTGGCGCTACGGGCAACCTGGCGCAGGATGCCGTTGCGAAGGCATCGCCAGATGGATACACGCTTCTATACGCGGTCTCGAACTCGTTCGTCAGCAACCCGTACGCCTACAGCAGGCTGCCGTTCAACGTGGACAAGGACTTCGTTCCTGTCGCCCAGACGTTCCGCAACGGCCTCTACCTGGTCGCGGGCAAGGACCTGCCGGCCAAGTCGCTGCCCGACGTGATCAAGCTCGCGCGCGCCAATCCGGGGAAGTACAGCTATGCGTCATATGGCGTCGGCGGGTTTCCACACTTGGTGATGGAACTCATGCTGAGGCAAGAAGATATCGACATGCTGCATGTGCCCTACAAGGCCGGCGCCTTGACGGATGTGGTGGGAGGAACCGTGCCCATGGTGTGGGAGCCGGCTGCGAACGCGGTTCCCTACATCAAGGAGGGGCGCGTGCAAGCGCTTGCGGTCTGGGGATACGGGAAGAGGCACCCCGCACTCCCCAACGTTCCTCAGGTGTCCGAGGTCGTTCCTGGCACCGACGTCGCCAGCTTCCAGGGCTTCTGGGCCCCCGTAGGCACGCCTCGCACGATCGTCGCGCGACTGAACCAGGAAGTCACCAAGGCCAGTCAAGACCCGGAGCTCATCGAGAAGCTGAAGGCTGTTTACGCCGAGCCTTTGACGTCGACGCCCGAGGGGATGGCGTCGGAGATCCAGCGCGAGGCAGCGCGCTGGAAGGAGTTGATCAAGGCGAAGAACATCCGCCTGGACTGATCGCTTCAACGGCTCCATCACGCAGACATTGCCGTGCATCCCGAGGACATGGTCGACGCCGCTCTCGTGGGCTTCGACCGCGGCGAGCTCGTCACTATCCCGTCTCGGCGCGCTGATCTGCGCGACATGGTCCATGCCAATCTTTACAGACAGGAGTCGGGCCATGGACACGACAAGGCATGCACAGGCGTGCGTCCCATCGCAAGGTGCGCCATCGAATCGAGTGACTCACCAGGAAATATCGTGCTGAAAACCAGATCCATCCGAACGTTCGCAATCATGGCGGCCGCGGCGCTGCTCACGTTCGCCGAAGTGAAAGCCGAGGCCGCCGAGGTCTCGTACAAGTACGCAACCGTCGACAGCATCAAGATCTTCTACAGGGAAGCTGGAGATCCGGGCAAGCCTACGCTTCTGCTGCTGCACGGCTTTCCGTCGTCCTCGCACCAGTTTCGAGACCTGATCCCCTTGCTCGCCGACAACTTCCACGTCGTCGCGCCCGACTATCCGGGCATGGGCTACAGCGAAGCGCCTCCAGCCGATAGGTTCACGCCGACCTTCGACAACCTGACGGAGGTCATGACGGACTTCGTGGAGAAACTCGGCCAACTCGGCGACAGGCACCTCATCGTCTACATGACCGATTTCGGCGGCCCGGTCGGCATGCGGATGGCTGTCAGCCACCCCGGCTGGATTTCAGGGCTGGTGTTCCAGAACGCGAACATCTCGCTTGACGGCGTCGACCCGGCCCGGCTCAAGCGGAACCAGGAAAACGCGGCGGGCATCACGCCGGCACGACGCGCCGAAGCCGAGGCTCATGTCTCGATGGCAACGGCCCTGCTGCTCTACAAGCAAGGCACTCGCAACCCCGCCGCGCTGAACCCGGACGCATGGACGAACGACGAGCACGCCCTGCTGGACCCGCAGAGTCGCCGCATCATGACCGAGCTGCAATTGGACACGCCTGCGAACATCGCCTTGTTCCCGGCTTGGCAGGACTACATGCGAACGCACAAGCCGAAGTCGCTTGTCGTTTGGGGAAAAGGCGATCGCTTCTTCTTGCCGGCTGGCGCCGACGCCATCAAGAAACTCGTACCCGCCGCGGAGGTCCACAACTACGACACCGGCCACTTCGCGCTCGAGGAAGACCACGTCGACATCGCGAAGCAGATCAACCGGTTCTTTGCGCCGGCCGTCGCAAAGCAACCGCCCATGTAGTTCGCTCGGATCGATTCGTCGAGCCCACATTCCGCGGCCACCAGTCGGAGGCGGCAGCATCACACGGTGACGTTGTGCGGCTCCCGCCAATGGCAAGTTGTCTTCCCTTCTCATCAGCTAGGGGCGTACGCCCTCTTCTTGGACGGTACCTCATATGAAGCAACGCATCTCTTCTCCACTCTTCACAGTTGCGATCTCCGTCGCCAGCGTTATGGCGCACGCAGCACCGCTCCACCAGTTCGACGAACAGGACCGTCAGGAGGTCAAGGCGGTGTTTCTGCAGCAAGCCGCCGCCGCGACGGCACACGACATTGCGGCGTTCGAGCGCGTCTTCGCACCCACCCCAGCAGGCCAGCCGGACCCGGTCGCCTTCGTCGCTCGCGCCTATCAGTTTTGGGGAAAGCCCGCACTCATCGAACACTTCAAAGAAACCTTCAAAGGTGTTTGGAGATTCGAGCCGGACGCCGAGCGCGTCAAGGTCATTGCGTTGACTCCGGACACGGCCGAGATCTACGCCCCGACTCAAGTCACCTCCGGCACCTCGAGTGAGACGGCGAAGACAGTTCCCTTTCTCGTCTACGAAGTTGCGGTGCGCACACCGGAGGGATGGCGCATCGCGGCGATCGTTCCGGTACCAGCCCAGTAGAGTGAAGACGAGATCTACGGCAGGCACATCCCGAAAGGTACCCATCGTGATCGACCGCTCATGTTTAGGTTTATCCGATATCCGCCCGTGCATTGCTCCATGGCAGCGAGGAGACAAGGCCGGAGGGCGGATGTTGGATAAGCCCCAAGGGAGGAAGCCGCGACATGGTCCGCGGCGGGTCCGATGGGCGCTACGTCGCTATGGGGATTTGGGCGGCGGTGTCGTGCGCGGTGACGCGCGCGTGCAAGCTGGATTCGCGGAGCAACTCGGCGTGAGGTGCGCGGTGCCGTGGTGATGGCCGCGTCTGAGGTTGCAACGCGGCGTCGCAACCCGGGGTTCGGCGGCGACAGGCCATGTGCAGCCACGCCGACCCGTGAAGGCGAGTGGTCGGCAAGCGAGTGCTGTGTCGGTTGATGGGACGACTCATGATGCAGGCGGTGCGCGAATCCTCGGACTGCGCACCAGCGTCTCGACAACGATCAATGCGGCCCCGCAGTGCCGGCAGACGAAGCACTGCGCGCGGTCGTCGACATTGGCATCGTCGGCAGTGCCCCGCGACGGTGGCAATTGACCCAGCAGCTCGCGAGCCGCGGCGAGGCTCGCCTTGCGGTTGCCATTGGCCAGCAACCCATAGTGCCGAATGCGATGCAGGCCACTGGGCAGCGTGTGCAGCAGGAAGCGGCGCATGAACTCGTCGGCGCCGAGCGTCATCGCCTTGTGGCGCGTGTGTCCCTTGGCGCGGTAGTCCTTCCACCGGAAGGTCACACCGCGTTCGTCGAGTGCGAGCAAGCGGCTGTTG
>Ga0307515_10026267_pt1 | contig 10030 bp, 5 predicted proteins | sample 17_EM_MG_FD_194513 | JGI IMG/M metagenome (GOLD analysis project Ga0307515, IMG submission 194513) | Populus trichocarpa ectomycorrhiza microbial communities from riparian zone in the Pacific Northwest, United States - 17_EM | ecosystem: Host-associated > Plants > Roots > Unclassified | place...
AAAAAAGCATGGTTTTCAATTTACCCGATGAAAAGATTTGAAAGTGTTTAAAAATAGGGTGTGTTACAGTGAAAGTGAAGGAATTTGTATATTTGCTCATATTGATTGTGATTGTTGTCATTTGAATATTTTAAAACTTTAAATTTGGTTTATAATATTTGTATATTTGAATTGTGTTTGTGATTAAGAACTTTTAAAGACTTTAAATTATGATTTGTATTTTGAATTAATTAAAAGTCATAAAAAATGAAGGTTGGAATTTAAAATAGAAAAAAAAACAGAAAGAAAATATGTTGGCTTCGAACTTAGTCTGCTATAATTTGTTTTTGGGTAAACTTAGTCAATAATTACTAATATAGCTTGTTGTTGACCTAGTGATTCAGATTTTTTTTAGGTTAAACTCTAAATCAAGTATGAAAATTATGGATTTGGCTTATACATTAATTACTGGAAAAATAAAAATAGAGGGCAAATTTAATAATGATAAAATAGATAAAAAAAAGAAGAAAGAGATGCAAACTGTAAAAATTGTCAGTTTCTTTTCTAATGTAAAGCTAACTGAAAAGTTCTTGCCAGGAAACAGTGCTGCTGCACCACTTTTATGCCATTAGGTCAGCAATGTATCTTAGTGTTCATAACTTCTTCATCTTTGTTTCTTTTAGCAAGAAGTTACAGGAGAAAATGCAAGAAAATGACAAGTGTTTTGACTTTAATCTAATCAAAAGATTATATAAAGTTAAATACCTATTAAATCAAATATATTATCATCCTTAAAGCTAATTAGTGTTGTAAAAGAGTATTTGAATTTGAAAATTCAATAAGAGCTCTAAGGGCAATTATTTTTTTTTAAAAATCATTTAAATGATTGAAATAATTTCTGTAATACTTAACGTTTAATTCAGATTATATAATTGTCTTTGATGAAGTGAGAGATGACGATGTTGTCTTTTTATCAAGAGATACGTCGTAACGTAAATAACTGACCAAAATTCCTAGCAATTGCTTAACTTGGAGCAGCAAAATAGAATGTTCTTCTTTCTAGCCATTTTTGCACCATTTCTAAAACCCAACTGTATTGTAACGAAGAATTGACAGGCAAAGACGACAGGGGCCATCATATTTTGGATGACGAAACTGATCCTAGTCGTCGATGACAAAATTTACACTCTCCTTTCCCATAGCTGGGCTGCTCGAGAGGAATGCAATGGATGCTCGATTTTTTTCCCTTTTCCTTCAATTCCTTGAACATCCACAGAGACCAAACCTAGAGCATAGAGCCTACTTGTTGTGTACCTCAAATTCAAACTAGCCATGTTTTTTGGACGTTGAAGCCTTCAATGTGGGCCCCATACCATGTTGTTGGGAAATAAAAGATTCTTACCGTTTCGAATTTCCATACATGGTTATAGGAGACCCCACTGGAGACAATAATAAAAGCAGGGTGCACCGAGCTTTTTTCTTTTTTTCTCGTTTGGATGCTGCCTCTGCCTGCTTTTTCACGGCATGCATGGACCCAGTATTGTTGCCCTTTTCCATTTGAAATTCAAATTCAAACGGTTTACTTAGGAGGGGACTGGACTGGACTACATAAACACTAGTAAAGTAGTACATATAGATACAAAACCAAGGAGATCAAAAGTTTGGATCATTTTGAGGTTTCACCAACGCTACCCAAGTCATGGGGGACACAACTTGTGTCATGCAACCATTCTCTTACGCCGCAGGCATTTCTAATGACGCCAAAGAGGTCAGTTCATCAAACTGCATTCTGCACTTGCTATTGTTTTTGCAATAATTGGCTACTAATTAGTTATTGAAAGTAAGTGATGGGTTAGTGATTTCTGTCTCCTTTTGCTACCACCACCACTAAGGTTTCAGCTTTTGAAGTTAGTAGTAATTCTCCTTTTTATTTGTCCCAAGTTGAAAACTCAAGGGAAGAAATGAAAATCAAGTGAAAATCTGGTTACCAGTTACCACAGTATTGATTTAAGCACTGAATGAAACTGAAAAGTATAATCTTTTCGACTTCCAGTTCAGTTTTTCTGCAAAGGGTTTCTTCAAAAAGACTCACTTACTCTCTTGTCGTATAGCTTCATCATTGTTTGTTTCTGTGTTCTGATGGGATAAATCTTGATGATCTTCATACTATAGAAAAACTTGGTTTTCAGAATTCATGAAAATGAACTTTATGCCACAGGGGAACCCAATTCATGCGCTTGGACAGTCGATCTCGTTTGGGAGGTTCATGTCAGATTCCTTATCTTGGGAGAAATGGTCAAGCTTCTCTCATAACCGATATGTTGAAGAGGCTGAGAAATTCTCAAGACCTGGCTCAGTTGCGCAGAAAAAGGCTTTCTTTGAAGCACATTATAGGAATCTTGCTGCAAGAAAGGCAGCAGCTTTGCTTGAGCAAGCAAATGCAGAAGCAAACAATGTGCAGGAGCCTGAAAATGAGGGTGGAATTCATGATAAGACAACCCAAGATTCACTAACAGTGGCCACAAACTCCCAAGAAGCTGGTGATCGGGAAGAGGTACATGTGCAACAAGTAAATTGTGAAGCAAGTTTTGTTGCTGATGACAATACTCGTACCTCTAATGTTGATATGGAAAGATTTGAAAGCAGCAATGTGGAAGAAGTTGAACCATCGGCCGAAAACGAGATTCTTGTGGAGAATTGTGTTAAGAACGAGACTTTAAACCAGATTGTGAAGGTCGATAACAAGGAGGAGGTTAAAGAAATGGAGCTTAGTGTATCAAAACAAATGGAGAAACCTCTATTAAAGGTAATGACATCGTGTAGACAGCTCTATTTTTTATGTTCAAATTTCTGGTCATTAACTGAATTCCTTTGCTCATTAGCAGGATTTCATGTCTTGTAAAGATGATGCTGCATCAATGAGCAAGAAGAAACCAGCAGTCTCTTCCTCTAAGTCTTCGATTTATGATAAAGCATCTAAGCTGCCATCCACTCCAGCTAAACCTGCACCTTCAGTTCGTGCGAAAAAAGAAAACACTGCTACTCCAATCAGCAAGAAGTCTGCATTAGAGTCAGTGGAAAGAAGAAAACCAACTCCAAAATCAACTCATAAGTCGATGAACTTCACTCCTGCCAGAGAATTTAATAGAATCACTTCATCAATTATCAGGAAGATTGATAATTCTAGAGTTGGTTCTCATTCTAAGTCATCTAAAGATTGCCCAACTCCTTCAAGAACTCCAATGATGATGGTGCGTATCTCTTTGTCCTGCTACTTCTGAATTACACTCCGTTTCCCGAGTGACTCTCAACTTGGAATAACCAATCATGCATCCTAAAATGAGATTCGTTTTTTAATTCAGGTGTCTATTGCAGAATCAAAGCATCCTTTAGCCACCCCTCAGTCAGAAAAAAGAAGGTACCTTGTGAAACTCCGTTAGAATGACAAGAAAACTGGTGGTTTTTAATTATCTAACCAGTTATATATACTTGTGCTACGTACAAATTGCAGGGCAAAAACACCTCTTCACCCCTCGACATCAGGAAGCAAAACAGTTCGCTCAAAATGGCATTTCCTCCCAAAAGAGTAATAAGTTTGATACACCAACACAAACACATTACATAAATAGTTAATTTTACATATGATGTTGGCTACAGGTAACCTATTCTATGGGGAAATATATTCAAGTACCTGCATATGATGCAAGGAATAGAACACAAGAGAAAAAACCATTTACTTTCATGATGTCTTTCCATATCATATACAGCATCAATACAGCTTACTATATAGTTCAGTCTACTTATTTCAGACTTCCAGTCTTGGGAAAGAATCGCAGTGTCCAGTTCATGTATCTACAGCATCATTAGTTAGCTAAGAGGGGTTTTAATTTCGGCAGGCAATTTTACCAGTGTCGAAATTAAAATCCCTCTTAGCTAACTAATGATGTTGTAGATACTTCAAATATTCTGCAGTCACCCAAGTTGCATCAATTTCATAGAAGAAATTTGAGCACATCTGATTATTGTTTTTTCATGTCAGTTGTTCAATGTTTATGACTTCCAGCAGAAACAGATCTCAGTCCCCAAGTGCATCTATACCCTTCAGCTTCAGGACTGAAGAAAGAGCTGCAAGAAGAAAGGAGGCAAGTAGTAAAACTAAGAATATTTTTTTTTTTGAAGAAATTATTGTGCTTCTCTGGCCCATAATATTTGTTGTGGTTAAGCCTTCACTCATTTTTGTCTCCTCTATGCTTTCAGAAGCTGGAAGAAAAATTCAATGCCTATCAGGCACAAAAAGTGCAGCTACAAGTAACACTCAAGGTAAAATACCCCATTTAGCTTACCGAGAAATTACCTGGGATATTTGTAAGAAAAATAAAACATGTTTGATTTTCGTTTAAAAAATAATTTTAAAAATTTTAATTTATTTTTTAAAAATTAATATTTTTTATAATTTTAAATTATTTTGAAATGATTATGTCAAAAATAAATTAAAAAAAATAAAAAAATATTATTTTAAAGTATTTCCAAATAAAAAATACTTTTTAAAAAATTTCTATTATAATTTCAAACAATATCGCGAGGAAAACTGAGTCGAATAGAAAACGATTACTCAAATTTATAGTGATTAAGTTTCTTACATGACGTTCATTATATATTGAGCAGGAAAAAGCAGAAACAGAACTTAAAAGACTGCGACAAAGCCTTTGCTTCAAGGCCAGGCCGCTACCTGATTTTTATAAACAGAGAGTAGCACCAAACAATCAGATGGAAAAGGTAACACTGTCAGAATCCATTCTTAAATTCATATCCATAGCTTGTTATGTTTCTCAAAAGGACTGAATTTTCTTCTCCGTTTTCGGCGCACAGGTTCCACTGACTCATTCTGAATCACCTGAGCCTGGAAGAAAAATGACTCCCAGCAAGATACGGAGCGCCTCTCAACTTCCTCAATGGTCTTCACTCAAGAACAGTGGTTCCAAAGATGCAATGCAAAAGAAAAGTGATAACCCACGTTCTCTAGCTTCACGACTCAAAGCAAGTCCTCATGAGAATACATCTCCAAATATTCAGCATGAATGATGCGGTGGAGTTGTTGAGCTTGAGAAGGAAATGAGACTTCATTTCAAATCTAGCAAATTCATAAATGTGTGCAAAGTACTCTGAGATTACAGAGATCAGATAGTGTAAATTTAGTGTGTACCTTAACTATTAATTGCATAAATGTAGGCCACGCTGAACCTAAATTTTAAGCTTCAATTCAGATTCGTTAGGGGATACAACACTAAAATAATTACATCTAGATAGATTGTGAAAGACAGATTCAAGAATTAGCTTGTTGAGGGAATAGCAAGTGCAACACAGCAACCTTCACCAGTTCTTGTCATTTGGTATAGATAAAAACGATAACCAATCACTCAATAATAGCATCTCAAAAGTTGTGTAATCTTTCGAGTTAATCAGGCTTCATATTAAATGTAGTTAATCAGGATGATGGTGTACAGAACTAGTAAAATTCTCTACACGCCGCTTTTATCTACATCTAGTATTAGGAGCCATCAACAATTGTCAAGAGTTTCAGGTCAGAGAATTTATCGTCGGCTATGCCAGCAACTTTGCAGTAGTGTCTCAAAGCTGTGAGCATAAGTTGTCCAAAATTTAAACCCTTGTCTCTCTCCTCCACCTCTTCAAGATGTATTGGCTTGGGAGCATCTTGATGCTCTTGTAATCAAGAACTTTCAGTGCATGACTGCACAAAACTCCCATAGACTCACTCTTCATATAATCTCAGAAGAGCTGAAATTCACTGTATACTCTTGTTCTTGCCCATACACAGACTGACCCATTTGGAGTGTACTGATTAATCATTATATTGAGACAGGTTTCATATTCTTGCTGGAACAAATCAAATATATTAGGTGTGTGTGTGTATCCCTTGTCTGTTTCAAGAGAACCACTTCTGCCATTAGTCTAGGCAATCGTTGGTTCATATCATAATATATCATAATTACTTTCTAACACTTTGTATGCCACTCGTTCAATACTTTCCCAAAACGAAAGTATATCAAAATCAAACATTAAATGTATCTTCCATAAGCCATAGCCCATTTCTCTCTTTCACTGAATTTCTCACGCGGACATTCATTTTCCCACAGACCACAGGCATCCGACATAACATTCTATGCATTTACAAAATCCCCATCCTCCTCATGATCGAAAACGCAACTGCTTAAATCATTTACAAACGAACCTGAGCCCAAAAACACGTGGTTTAGCTGTTTAAGTGCATGTTCATACATGTGCCATACACATACTCTGTGATGCGTCTCTGGTAACACTGAATCAATTGCTTCTGCAATTACAGCATCTTGATATGTGAGGATTGTCTTCAGCTTCTTTCCAGCCATGGAAGATTCAACGCTTTCATCATATAAAAGGGAAGCACAAAAAACCACCATTTGCTTTGTGATGATTCACCCCAAGGAATGCCAAAAAGTCCGGCAATCTTTGTACAGTCTGTAGGTTATATCAAAGTACACTACATCACCATCATCCACCACCATTTTTTCTTCAGCCCAAAATTTTAGTGATCTCATCTTCAACTGCTTGCTTTGAAAATTTAGGCACTTCAACATAATCAAACATGGGTTCTGGTACCTCGACCCCATCACAAAAAAAACTGTGGGTTCAAAACGGGTATTTTGAGTGAAGTATTTATCTAATGGCTATGTGGATAGCCTAAAAGCCTGACTTGTAGCAAAGGGGTACACTCAACTACCAGGTTTTGATTTTACAGATACTTTTAGCCTTGTTGTCAAGGTATTTACAATTCTGGTTCTTTTATCTTTGGCAATTTTCAATAGTTGACTTCTTCATCAACTTGACATTAAGAATGCATTCCTTGATGGTTTTTTGCACGAAAAAGTATACAAGGAGAAACCACCCGGTTATATTGATTTCAAACACCCCTCACATGTGTGTAGGCCACGCAAAACACTTTATGGGTTTAAATAAGCTCCCCGAACTTAGTTTTATTGTTTTTGCTCTTTTCTAATGGATGTTGGGTTTTTTTAGTCATGCTGATTCATTATTATTTGTTTTTCCGCAGGGTGATAATTTAGTTTATTTATTATTGTATGTTGATTATATTGTTCTGACAAGCAACAATTAGATTCTTCTGGATGGCTTTATAGTATATTAACAAGGGAATTTTCCATCAAGAACATGGGATCCTTAAGCTAGTTTTTAGGCTTGGAAGCACATTAACATCCTACTGGTCTTTTTCTAAGTCAGATCAAATATGTACATTACATTATACAGCGTGCCCAGTTACTGGACTGCAAACCAGTAGGCAGTCCTATGGTCGTTGCTCATCATCTCTCTAGCACTGGTTTTGACTTTCATGATCACTCGTTATATCGGTCTCTTGCACCCGATATTGTTCATGTCGTCATTGTTGTTAGTTAGTTTATGCACAAGCCTTCACTTGATCATTTTCATGCTGTAAAAAGGATCATTCGTGACATTAAAGGGACTCTTCATCAGTTTGGTCTGTCTCTCACTCAATCAATCTTCTTTAATTATGAGCTCCTTCTTGCTTATTTCGATGTTGATTGGGCTGGATGCCCTCACACCACGAGACGATCTATTTATGGTTTAACAATCTTCTTTGGTGATAATCTTGTTTCTTAAAAATCTAAAAAGCAACCACAGTATCATGATCAAGTTATGAATTTGAATACCGAGCCATGACTCTCACTGCTGGTGAAATCAAGTGGCTCTGTCATCTTCTTCGTGATCTCTAAGTATCTCTTTCCTTGCCTCCGGTCATCATTTTTTATGATAATCAAATTAAGTTTATAGTGTGGTGATTTCACAACCTTTTCACTGATAATAAAACCTTTTAAAACCGCGTATCTATGATAACACTTACACGCGTGATCTTTTATTTCAAACTCCATGGCAACTCTGGGAATCACATATATTTATCCCTCATCACAGTAACAGCATCCCCTGACTTGGCAACATTCGGGCTCCGAGGTTCTTGATCATCATCATCTACATATATATAACTCATATTTGTTGACAGAATAAAATTTCAGACTCGCACATTCCTCACCATCATAGTTCAATTGACTATCGTGATCGATATATATTAGAATAAACATCTTTAGGATTCTGAAAATCATGCTTATTATTAACAACCAGTTGACTCTTATCCATTAATCTTCATACAAGAACATCAAATAAAAAATTAGTAAAGAAAAAAAATCATCCAATAAAAGTAATATAAACCCAAAAGAAAAACTCAAGCATTTAGAAAATCAAATCAGAAGATACTTAGTTCAGTTAATAACAGTAGAAAACGAATATGGGGTAGCTGAGCAAACCCCATTCAGTATACATTAAACCCATTTGAGATTTTAACATAAGAAAGTAAGTAAGGTTTATTAGACGTCCTAAATGATCAAAACCCAAGTCTTTAAAATGCAAAACGTTACTAAAAATAATGCTGCAATGATCACAATATCATTATAGGGAAAAATAGTTGTTGGGAGAACATGTCTCAAGAGACTCCTTATGTAATCGGATAGTATTTTTTGAATTTCCCCCCCAAAAATAACTAAGAAAAATAATAATTAAGTGAGATTAAGCTTACGGAATGGCTTTTGCCACGTGTGAGACCTTTTGTGTTGATTTGGCTCTCTTATTGGTTGTTAAAAAACATTTGGATTAGTACATGTTACTGTAACTTTGGAATATTCTCCTCAAGCTGAATAAGTTATGATGGCAGCAAAAGGAGAAAGAAAGATAAATAAAGGTTTATTATGAAAATATATAATGATGTAATTACGCTTAATTATAGTAAACGTACTCTTTACGCTAATAGCTGGAACAAATTTTAATTAATGAGTCTTGTCCGCTGTTTGAATGGGAGAAAACGAAAACATGATTGTATTAGAGAAATGATAAATACCAATTAAAAGAATTCAGTACATTCATGAGTTATTGGATTGTAATTTGAATTTGAAACTTTCCATTAATTTAATTATTTATGTGTATTTTTAAAGTCTATATATACACACACACACACACATACATATATATACTAGATAGGTTATTAACGTTATGTCGCGAGCCAATCTAAATTTTTTCAACATAAAAGAGATGTTAAGACGGCATAAACATTTCTAAAAAAACAAAAAAAACATCCGAGATTCGGGTCATTGTCACAACTATGTTTAATAAACTCAGTAATTAATTTAAATAACATGAATAAAAAAATACAATGACAATAAATAAACTGAAAAAAAAAACAACAAGAAAAAGGATGTTTAGATGATATCAATGTTTTTTAAAAAGCAAGAAAAATCAAATATCTAGGCTATTTATTTGACTAGGTTCAATAAGCTCAATTAATTTAATAATATGAATAAAAAATTTACAGTAAATACAGCAAAAAATAAATAACATTAATTAGCTTTAAAAAAATAAGTAGCCAATATACTCTAGAAAAAAAGAAAGAAAAGCTCATTGATTACTCATCATTGCTCTGCCATGAATACCACTTTACCACTAGAAAGAGCGAAGTGGTTCTAATATCACTATAAAAGGTTAGATGACGACACCGAAAGAGGCCGCATGCGTCAAAAGAGCAATGATCTAGACAATAAACCAAACAAAAAATTCATGAAATGAGCATCTCATGCTTATATTTAATCAATTAATTTAATTTAATAAATAAATAAAATTTCTCTAAAAAAACTAAATTTAGAAAATAGTGACAAATAAAAATACTCAAGATAACTTGGGTTATTTTCAAAATTAGTGAAAATTCAAAATTAGTGAAAATTCATTTAGAAAGCAAATAAAAAAAATAAAGAAGCCCAATCTTCAACTACATAAATATCAAAGGATGGAAATAAAAAAAAAACAATAGCTTAAAAAAAGGGGAAAAAACCCAATCAAACCGACAAAATATCCTAAACCTAGGTTAATCCCCCAAACTCTCAACTCGTGAAATCTTAGATCCGGACTCAATAAAAAAAGC
>Ga0307515_10026268_pt1 | contig 10030 bp, 1 predicted proteins | sample 17_EM_MG_FD_194513 | JGI IMG/M metagenome (GOLD analysis project Ga0307515, IMG submission 194513) | Populus trichocarpa ectomycorrhiza microbial communities from riparian zone in the Pacific Northwest, United States - 17_EM | ecosystem: Host-associated > Plants > Roots > Unclassified | place...
AACAGATCGGCATTCAGATGGACAAGAGAGAAATCGTTTTCTCCTCTTGCTGCTGCTTCTACTGCATCTGCCGCTATGGATAATTCTGATGTATTTATTTCTCCATCCATTTGTTTCTTTTAAGTTTGGCTTTCGCCGTTTTGCTCTCTCTATATATATGCACACATTCTTAACATCTTGTCATTCAAGGAATAGGATTCTTAAAATATCCGAATTGGAAGAGGTTTCTAAGTGCACTGCCTCTGCTTTTGGCGTCATACCGTTACTCACTGGGATTATATATTAAATAGAAACTGACGACAGCTATTAATCACGCAACCACCTGAGGATAAGTCCTTGGGTAATTGAATTGAAGTATGATTTTCATGCCTTCAACTAGAATTAATTAGTTAAATAAGGATTCGAAATACAAATCCTTTCTATCTAGGAAACCTTTTCCTATCTCAACACAACTGCTAGCATTAGTGCAAAAGTTTCTTTTTCCTGAGCTGCTGACTTGTGATATACTTGGTTAGACCCTATGTATAATGCAGAAAGCAGAAGGAATAGGATTACTGTTTGTTTGAAGATAAGTAAAAAAACATTCCTCAAATTAATTAACTTATTTACTCAGAATATAGTTTTTCAAATATTTACTATTTTTTATTTTGATTTTGACATTAATTATTCATACATGTTTTTAAATATTTGATTATATTAAATTCAAAACCAAACCCAATATATGTTCAAATTTTCAAATAAAAGGATATTTAAACAATATTTATGATTGGCTTCACCCAAAATGCAAACGATGAATTTATATGACCAACTCATATCAAATCAATTTTGAAATACACTGTCAAATCAATTTAATTTTGAAATATTTTGTATGTCGCTAGGAAGATGAAAATTGATTCTGTAGAGGGTTCCTATCTTGATCCACTTGATGATAAGGTAAGATCAGTGAGTGCTTCATCTTCTTCAAAGCTTTAGTGTTGATTTTTTATAACTTGTAGCTGGAGTTTGTTATAATCTGCTAGAGGATAATTTTGTGGAACTTACTTTTTCATTTTATATAGGTTCTTATCGGATCAGTTGCATTGGAAATGGCACATAGGATCTTCTACACCGTAAGTTGTCGTGATTTTGAGCATATTTTGCACCACATAGAATTCATATGCAATTAGTGCGTTAGTATATATGAATATATGTGGTCAATATATGGTAAACTATGTTATAATGTTGCCTTGTGAAGCCTGACTTATCGGACTGGTTGTATTGCAAGATGTTGCCCTCTTCGGTGGAGCAGTTTATCATAGAGCTAGTAGCTTGGGCTGGAAGGTCTGTTGGCCGACTTGGCATTGTCCCTATTTGTATTGTTTTTTGCTTTTATCTGGTTCTTTATTCCTCGGCCTAAAAATTTGCTTGATATTTCGAATGTCTTCTTCCAGTTGGTATGATTTCTTCCATCTTGATGGGACCCATCCAGTGAAGGTTGAACCTCTCCTCAAAAGTAAGGTATGGATCATAATTTTTCTATTTGATTACTGGTTTAAGGGTTTAGAGTTTAGAATGAGGAATATTTTGAAGCAAAAGATATGGTAAAGAATGAAGTATCGTGATTCTGTTGTCCTGTTAATTAAGAAACCTAGAGGTAGTTGCAATGTAGGAAATGTGTGGAGCTCTTGAAAGCTTGAAGGAAACTGGATGCTATAGGGGTGGAAATTAAGTCTGCCTGCTACGATAATTACCTTTCATTTATGTTAGAATACCTATGTTCATAATTGATGAATTAACGTGTTTTATGTTATTTTTTTCTAGAATTCATGTTTGATAAAAGAATCAAAGAAGACATTTTACAATTGCTAGTTATAGTCATGTTGAACTATCAGACATTAGACCTTGATCAGAGGAAAAATAATAAATTGCTTGAATCAAAAGATTAATCAATTATCCAACATATAAACCTTAATTTTAAGCTCCATGGATTTTGGGACTTCATTAATTGACGTTGTCTGTGGGAAACAAATCAAAAGGCCATTAATTATTCTTCATTAACTGGTTTTTTATATCCCTAATCATCATCAAAGGCGTATGATCAAGACACTTCTAAAATGGGACATGTCATGAACCTCCCTACAATTATTGGCATATCTACTCCATCAGAGCTTCAACAACTCTTCAATAGGTAGGAAAAGCTATGCAGTAATTGTTCACTCTAAGTTAAAGTACGATTTCTTCTACTTGCCAATGGACTTAGTAACACAATAAAACTTGGGCTATGCGTTTGCCAACTTCACAAATACAATTAAAACCTTGAGATTCTAGAAAGCTCTCAACAAGTACAAGTGGAAAGTTGGTTCAAACAGTTAAGCATGTTAAGTATCTTTGGCAATCATCCAAGAGAAATGAAAGAGTTTCCCTCACGCTTGACACTATGATCAAATGAAAATTCATAAGTTTTTGTATATGAATAACTTATTCAAAATATGTTTTCATTTTCTTCAGGTAATGCCTGGGGACCTCTCATCAACTAGTTAATGAAGGATTTGACTTGGGAAATAGCCCCACAACCTTCAAAGGATGGGATAGACCTAGTTTTCCTAGTATGATTGCATAATTTATCTTGGAAGTGATTGACCTAGTCACCCTAATACAATTGCACAACTATCTAAGGATGGGATAAGCCTCACAACCTTCCAAAGATTGGATGGACTTAGTCTTATTAGTGTGATTGCACAATTTACCTCGGAAGAGATCATCACGGTCTTGCTATTGAGATTGCACAATTTACCTTGGAAGAAATTGATTTAGTCACCCTAGTGTAACTCTCCAAGGATGAGATAGGCCTCATAACCTTCCAGGGATAGGATGAACCCAGTCTCCATGGTGCGATTGCATAATTTACCTTGGAAGGGATCAACATGGTCTTCCTAGAGCAATTGCACAACTCTCCAATGATGAGATGGATGATGCCTCAACAACGGGGATGGAAGTGATCTCCCTAAAACCCCATAACTTTCAAAAAAGTTTTGACTTTGTCCTCATAATACAATAACACCAATCTCCACATGATCTTAGCATCATCTCAATAATCTGTTGGAAATAAAAAGATATAATCACAACCTAAATTTCTTTTCGGTTCCAAGCAGGGGGCATATCCTACTAAGGTTAGACAAAATTCAAAGGTCAATTCCTACCAAAATTTGATAAATGTTTTTCTAAATATAGGCATTGGACCCATACAGATTTTCAATAATTTTCTAAAGGTTTTTAGACCCTACATGGAATTTTTATTATAAACGTTGGACCAATATAGATTGCCTAGGGAATTCCCTCAACTTTTTTCTAAGTATGGGTGTTAGAGCCATATAAAATTTCAAAACTTTTCTTAAGGGCCTTGAACCCCAGTGGAAATTTTACTATGGATGTTAGATCCGGGATGAAAAGAATCAAATTTATAAAATAAAACAAAATATATGTTACATGGAGAAACCCTATAGGAAAGAGGTTGTGTATATAAGGATTGGGGGGGAGGCTCAGATGTTTAGACTAGGATCTTCAGCTAGGTATTCTCCATGTTGGACAATTATAGCCCTCTGCAAAATCAGGCACTAGAATTGGATGGAAGAAAGCACTGAAGTCCACTTGCATTCTTCTAGATTGATTGAAGAAATACAAGTTGGATATGGTAAGAAAGATATTGTCTCTAATCATCTCTAACAAAGCTACAAACCCCCAAAAACATTCATGGAACTCCCCAAAGGAATTTCTCAATGCCTCCAACTGAGCTCGAGAACTCTAGGCTTTTTTTTAAGAAGTAAAAAGCTCAACCCTCAGACCATCTTAGGTGGTCTTCGCCTCAAGAATCCCCCGTTTTAGGATATCCACTTTATTATAAATAACTTGAAGCAGTTTATCATTGGAGCCTAACTGAAGAACAATGTCTTGTATTTATACCTTTAGTGATGAATAGTCCACCTTAAACCTCCTTAATTTGGCCTCCACAGTAGTTTTCTCCTTCTTTAGTCACTTGAAGGCAACCTAATTTGCCTTATTTTTTCTAATGACCTCTCTTATGTGGTTCTTCTTGGCCATTTAATGCCTCTTGGAATAAGCGCACATTATAAAAGTCTGCCAAAAACAAATGTTGGGAACAATGGTCATAACACCAATCTACAAAGAGGAATGATAAAGTTCACTACATTGAAGGCTATTTGTCCGATTAAGGCTAAATAGAGATAATAGCTCTTATCAGACATATCGAGATGTTTGATGTAACGGTAAGGATCTTCTCTAGCAGTCTCATCATTTATAGGCCAGTCTCTTTAAGGCTTAAACTCTCACCGACAATAGCCTTTATAAGCTACCTCTCCTCATCAATCAAGGTGGAGAAACTAAAGGAAGCTCAATAAAGACCGAGATCAGGAAAAGCATCCTCAAATTCAACTTCCTTAGGAACAACCCAAATAAAAGGCAAAGTTAGAAGTTGGGGTAAAGGAAATGCCACTATATGAGCCTTTATGGCTTAGGCTAGATCACCAATTTCTATAAAGGTGGAGAAATATGCCTTAGGCACGCAATCACTTTAGAGGGGGTTAGATTTGTTTGACCCCCAGGTAGGGGAGTGTGACTACCTCTAACTTTTGTTTCTGAGAGAGGTTGGGCTCCCACCATTGCATCCTCATAGATAAGGATTCCATCGATGATGATGATGATGATGGAGTTGTCATTCATCTCTTCTCTAGTCTTACCTCTACTCAAGATAAGAGACTAAGACCCTTTTAATGAAATCTCCTTTGCAAACCTTGTTGAAGTTTCTCCTTCTCCTTCAGCTGTTAGTCATGTCATAACCCAATTTTTTAATTTTTTAATTTTTTAATTTTTTAATTTTTATTTTATAAAATAAAAAAATTAGAATGGAAAAATTGGAATGAATGAAGAAAATTTGAGATTTGGGTCAAGACAACACAAATAGGAAATTTTTTAGGATCAACTAGGGAGGAATTGTAATTTTAGGGTTCAATTTTGTTAGAAATTGAAAGAATTGATAAGTTTGGAGACTTAATTAAACTTTGAATTGGTTTAATTAATGATATCAGGAGTTTAATTGAAGAATTAATAAGTTTGGGAACTTAATTGAGCTTTGAATTAGTTTAATTAATGAAATCAGAGACTTAATTAAATAAATATTAAAATTCAGAGCTGATTTAGGTCAAAAGCAAGTAGCCATGACGAAGGAAAAAAAACCTAGAATAGAGAAGGGAATAAAGGACATAGAGAAAGACGAGAAGAGAACAGGGGAACAAACGGGATAGAAAAAAAAAAGAGATGAAAAAATAAAGAAAAAGGTAGAGAAAAGAAACGCAGAGAGAACACGAGAAAGATAGCAGGAGAAGAAAACTCAAAGAAAAGAAAACTAAACAGAAGAGGAGAGGAGAAGCCAATAGCAGAAAGGCAAATCCTAGCCTTCTCCCAGAATCCCAACAATGAGCTTCATCCCAGGTAAGTTCTTCTCATTTCCCTCATCTTGCCATTTTTAATTAAGCATCTACTATGCAAAGCAAATATGAATTAATCCACGAATGCTCACTGCTACACGGTTTGGTCACTGGCTTGGGTCAATGACGAAGCTGGTCTATACGGCTAAGCTAAATCCAGCCCCTATAAAAAAATAAAATAAAATTATAATAAAAAAATAGTTTTCTTTTTTCTTTTAATCCAAATTTTAGGGTTTATTCACTAGTGCTAGAGTCAAAAATACTATACTTTTTGGGTTACATAATTTTACTAAAGCCAGGGTTGAAAATATTTGTAGTCGAGTATTCACTGACGTTAGAGTCAAGAATATCTTAGGCAAACCATGAAAATCATAATACAACAAACTTTTAGCAATTTAAGACAAACCAGCAATGTCGTTTGCCTCAGGTAGGACGCTAAAAGGGTGATAGTATCTTTCTTTTTTGCGTAATTAGTCATGTACCATAGAATCTTTGTTGACCAGTTAGGATTCCTAGTGATCATAATACTAAGTGGTGACTCATTAAATTAGACATTTTCCCTCAAAGAACAAGATGTCAGATTTCGGTCTTTTTTTATGAAAAATTTTTAATCAGTCATTGTGATGTCTGGGTGTGACAAATCCTCCAAAAAAACAAAGTTAATAGTGAACTTAGATGTAACAAAAATAAAAAAAGGGTAAGGAAGCTGCATACTTTACAATATAACCTAGTAGTGCCCTCTGTCCATCCTATTGACTTCGTACTCAGTTGAGGCCAATGTCAATATAACATATGTCTTCCCCTAATCCAAGCTTAGATGGGGTTTTATTGTTGACTTCAAAGGAAGGTACCCTCTAATAGTGGAAGCAACCCTAAATTTGTTGCATCCCATCTCTAGGGTTGACTAGCCTATTATACCTCACTATCAACCACCTCCTCCTTTATTTTTTTACATAAGCAGGTTTTCCCTGCAAAGTTCCTTTCATGGCTCTTATAGGTCTATTGGTAAAGTTAAATAACCAACACATGTCATTGTCACAATTGGTGCTAGCAACCAGATGATAACAGGTCCTAAAAACACTAATTATAGGCTCAATTATGACGAGCCTACGAAACTTATCAAAGGTGGATAAGATTATCCACTTGTTGGGGTGCAATTGGCTTGGACTCAATTGATAATACCTAAAAACCTCCTTCATAAATCCTTGTAGATGGAAAGTGTACCCTAATGCATACATGTAAAAATGAGTTGTAATTTCCAAATGACCTTAAGCAGAGCTTGAGGTCAATTAGTTGATATGCTCAGCCTCGGCAAGAATTTGAGTTGTGTACTCTCCTACTTGTCGAACATTAACAAACTTAATATTCTCCACACCTAAAATGCTAGGGGAATCATCCTCAAGGACCTGAGGCAACCTTCCTCTCCTCTGATGTTCTTTAATAACAATAGAAGAAGTATTTCTCCTCCAGAGAGAACTACTTTCCCCTACCAGAAATGGATGTTAGGGCTCCATCCCTTTTAGTTTTGGGGCCTAATCTAATAGACCCATATCCCTGTTGTTTCCCCTAGTTCCAGGTCGAAACCTAAACTCCTCATCAGAGGCAACAACATTTTTTTTTTCTAGAGACAAATCTGACTCTTTTTTTGTCAATTTTATGTTTAAAGTAGATAAGGAAAAAAAAAGCTTTTGGCATGAAATACCTAGAATGAGGGATTCTTCTTGGATTATAGCAAAATTGGTTTGAGGTTTTTTCAAATAGAGTAGTTTTTCAGAAATTACAGAAAGTGAAAGTAAAAGAAAATATAGAAGTAAGAATGACTATAGTTATAAAGAAAACATATTTTTGTCCTCATTGTTAGATGAATAATCTTTCATGTCATCTCAAATCTTCAAAAGTCCATTCAATTATTGTATTGAATGCACGCTAACGTTTTGTTTCCTAAAAGATACCTTTTTTTTTTAATAAAGATAGGTCATTTGATCATCCATTTCAAATAAAAATGAGACACATTGCCACAAAGAATCTCAACAATTCTATAAAGACAAATCTCATGAGGAAGTTAAAAAATCCCTCGTTAATGGGACATAAAATTCTCAAGTAAAACGACTTTTTTAAAGCTAGTAACCTTTCAAAATCTTTGCGTAATAAATATGCAAAGACTTGGGGAGCTACTGATGGAAAAACATGTTTTATGTTATTTTTTCATAGAATCCATATTCAACAAAAGGACTAAAGGCAGGGTGATGACCCAACATCCCTGAGCTTAGCTACGCATTAAGCCCATGTATATGTGGATCTAACATCTTGCCAAACCCAGCATCCATAGGCTCATCTATGCACAAAGCCTAGGTACATGTAGGACTAGTAGACTGTCAAACCTAATATCCTTAGACTTAACATCTCACTAAGCCTAGATGGATGTAAAATTGATAATCTTTATAGGTTTTCTATTGGGTCACGAGACTCCGTTTATTTTTGTCGTGACCTATAACATAAATAGTTAAGGTCAAAGATACTCATCTCTTTATATCCCTAGGTGTATAAAAGTCTTCAAAATGACTTGTTACTTTATCCCTCATTAATGACGTGTAAATGATATTTATCCTACATTAATTATGTGTAAGAGATATTTATCCATCTTTAAATGTTATCAAGGTAAGTTGACACTCAAACCCCTTCTTTCCATAAAAGGATAAGGTTTATGTTATCAACTTCATATGCAACCAGTGATATCTAGTTGAAGTCAAACGATAGACATAAAAGGATTTGTCAGCATCCTTTCAAGAATCAATCAATCAATCTTATATGCAGAAGATAAGATAAGTGACATGAGAAATAAAGGCAGAACTAAGGGTGCAACGCCCTCCAAAATTTAAATTAAAATAGTTTATAATGTTAATAAAATATTTATTTTATTTTATAACATATCCCTTTCTAGTTAAAAAAAATACATTTTTTTAATCATTTTCAAATATTTTTATACAAAATATGATTTGAACATTTCATAATATGATTATAGAGAACAAAGAAAAAAATAGATATTCTTGTTAAATGCCTTTTATATTCTAATTTTTCTTCGATTTCTTTTTTATAAAATTAGCATAGTAAATTAAAAATATAGAGGAAATAGCACAATTTGAAAAAGAGAATTATTGAAATAGCATAGTTTTTGTGCATATCACGATTCAGAACTGCGACATCATAAGTTGTCGTGGTTCTGAACCACGACTTCCTTAAATGTCGTGATTGTGAATCGCAACGAGCGAGAAATTTAATCATATTATCTCAGTTTCGAGGTGCTAACCTATTCTGGCGCAATTGGATCTTTTCTAGGATCTAAATATGTTCAACTAATCTATAAAAACATTTATTAGATCATTTACATAGTTTTATTGGGTCAAATCCACCTATATATATATATATATATATATATATTTCCACCCAAATGTTTAGAACTTTCAATTTCTACGCTTCATTAATGGTTGAAAATAGACAAACATTGTAAGCAATTCCTTTAAATAAAGCAATTCAATGTAGGGTGTAACTGTTTTGGTGGTTATCCTGACTCCATAACATATAAAAGAGTCACGTGTTATAAACATAATGTTTATTTAATGTTCATTTTTCAATCGCTACTTCTTTGTATGTTACATTTTGGAACAATGATAAACATAAACTATATTATTTTACTAATACTTTTTATAATTGTATTATTTTGCCAAAAGTTAAAATTTTATATGCTAATAGCTTAATTGTTCCTTTCTCTTTTGTAAAATATCCATAATGCTTAATTTTGGATTCTCAGGGTCGAATTGAAGATTAGAGGATACTTAAAATAATTACTTAATATCCATTTAAAAAAAACCAAGTATGGATAAGGATAATATATTGCTTTTTAAAATATTTTTTTAGTTAGAAATATATTAAAATAATATTTTTATATATTTTTTAAAATAATTTTTGACATCAGTATATCAAAACGATCTAAAAATATTAAAACACTAATTTTAAATAAAAAATAATTTTTTTTTAAAAAAATATTTTTAAAATAAAAAAAACAAATATGATCACACGTAGACATTTTATTGTAGCTTCACCAACCAATTTTCTTCTCTTTTTTGAGTCCTCAATTCTTTTTTGTTCCTCAATTCTTTTTTCAAACACTGACTTAAATGGCTAAAATATTGGTCAATTTGTCAAAATATTTGAAGGAAAAAACAATTTAAAAGAAAAGAAACCAAAGGTTTTTTTTTTTAATTTGGATTGAATTTCAGTTTTTAAACCCATTTTTTGGGTTTTCAGTGTTATTAGGTGGTTTCAAAGACTTTAATAATGTTTTTTAGTTATTTTTAAGTAAAAATAATTGAAAATAAATTTTTAAATCAAAAAATTATTTCATCTAAATTTCCAGCCATCATAGACAAATAAAAAATTTAGATTTTTTTCTCAACTTAGATTTTTATCCTTCGATAAATTTTAGTATGAGCGGAGCGCGGGACAGTAACCTCGTAATAACCCTTTAAATTTTAAAATTAAAAAAAAAAAAC
>Ga0307515_10026269_pt1 | contig 10030 bp, 1 predicted proteins | sample 17_EM_MG_FD_194513 | JGI IMG/M metagenome (GOLD analysis project Ga0307515, IMG submission 194513) | Populus trichocarpa ectomycorrhiza microbial communities from riparian zone in the Pacific Northwest, United States - 17_EM | ecosystem: Host-associated > Plants > Roots > Unclassified | place...
TGGCATTTATTCCTAGAAGTAGACGGACGGAGAATAGTACCCTATTGCTTACTACTTAAAGACTATAATAGATGCTAAGCTAAACTACCTAATCCACAATAAAGAAATGTTGGCTATTATCTCTAGCTTTTAGCACTGGCGAGTATAGCTAAAAGGGACCCTTAAGCCTATTTAGGTAGTTTCGGATTATAAGGCCCTGGAATACTTTATAATAACTAAGGCCCTTACGGCCCGGCAAGCGCGCTAGGTAGATATTTTATCCTAGTTTAACTTTCTAATTATATATAGGCTAGGCGCCACTAACTATATAGACGCTCTTATAAGACATAAACAGGATTTAAATAACTAGATAGCTATAAAGATCTTATTATAAACCCAAACGCTACTATAACTAGAGCACCTTAACCCCTAGATATAGGAAGAACTAAGTACTAAATCTTTAAGCGCTGAGATATATCTCATTAACCCTATGGAATTTAACCTTATTAATAAACTACTGTAAGAAAACCGTATAGACTCTTCTCTATAGGAATACCGCGAAAAGGCAAAGGATGTTACTAGCCTATAGTCCCTTAAAAATGGACTACTTAAGCACTAAGAACGGCTAATAGTAGTAGAGGAACGGAACTTATAAACCCGGCTTATTACCAAAGCACATACCTAGGTCTCTACGGCCTACCCTAGAAAAAATAAGACCTATAAGATTATTAGTGACCGTTACTACTAGCCTGGAATAGTTATAGATATTAACCGTTATATACAGAACTGCAATAACTGCCGTAGGTTTATAATTCTACGAGATAAAACCCTAGGATTATTAAAACCCCTCCTAATACCTGACCGCCCCTAGTAGTATATCTCTATAGACTTTTATAAGCTACCTATAGACCGCGACGGATATAATATGGTTATAATTTTAGTTAACTGCTTTGGTAAGCGCCCGTTCTTAATCCCCTGTTATAAGAATATTAATGCTAAGGAGGCGGCCCGACTATATATTTACTATGTTTACTATATTTACGGACCACTAGATACTATAGTATCCGATTATAGCCCGTAATTTATATCGGCCTTCTAGAACGAGTTTACCTAGATTCTAGGTATTAGGCTAAAGCTCTTTATAGTATACTACCCCCAGATAGACGGCTAGACGGAGATTGTAAATTAATATTTAGATTAGAGATTCTGGCTTTTTGTTAACTACTTCTAGAATAACTAGGGCAAACTACTACCCCTAATAGACTACGCCCAGGCGACCCTACCCTATAACTTTATGGGATTTGCACCTATCTAACTAGAAATAGGGTATTTACCCTAAATAAGCTTTAACTAGGATAGACCAGAAGGACTACGGACTGTACGCGAGAAACTGTCTTATGAGGAAGCCTAGCAGTACGCTAAGCGCTTAGAAGAAGCCTAGACGGTAGCCTATATAAATCTAGAAAAGGCCTAGAAATTAATGGAATAGTAGGCAAATAAGTATAGGCGCGAACCCGACTTTACCGTAGGCAATATAGTTTGGGTTATAATAAAGAACTAGAAGACGGAACGGCCTAGCCGTAAGCTAGACTATTAAATAGCGGGACTGTATAAGGTCCTTAAGAAGATAGGTAACTTATATAAAGTAAAGCTCCCGGATTTGATTAAGGTTTACCCCGTTTTCTCGCCGGATAAGCTACAAAAAGCTATAAACGACCTATTGCCTAGATAAAAGAACGAACCTCCCCTACCAATTTAAGTTAATAGCGACAATGAATGGGAAATTAAAGAAGTACTGGCCTGTAAACTAGTAAGGAAAACGCTAAAGTACCGCGTTAGTTAGAAAGGCTATAACCTAGATCCTACCTAGTACCCTATATAGAACTTTATTGGCAGTCCCTATAAGCTTTAAGAATTCTATAACCGCTACTCTAATAAACTAGGACCCCTAAAGTACCTAGACAAGTAAATAGAGTGCTAGTATAGCAAAGATAATAAGCTACCGGAAGAATATAAAGATAAGAACGCCCTATAAGCATAATACGGACTACAAAGCCTAAAGGTAGGCTTTTGCGGAGGGGGGGGTAATGTTACGGCACTGGCAGAACTTAGCAGAACTTGGTTGGCAGAACTTAGTAGAACTTCGCGGTTACGTGACTAGAGGATTATATAAAAGAACCCTACTGCGACCGGCGCTGCTCTTCTTCTCCTTTCCTTTCTCTAGCTTTAGATCCTCGTTTATAGACTACTAATCGTACAGGCTTGCGCGTCCCTCTTGCCGTGCTCGTGCCTTGATTGACTAAGTCGCTAACAATTAGTACAGTTATTACCCTACTTGTTTTTCCAATAGGATCTACCTCTAGAGTTTTCTCTTAACTTCTTAAAGTATTCCCGTAAAGGTGCTGGATAAGTATTAGGTTAACTCTAGAAGTCTTTCCTATTATTTAAGGCCCCTAGTTTTAACTATTTTAAAGTTCTCTTTAAAAACGGCTTCTTTAAAGGTTAGGTTTACCCTATATTACTACTAAAGTACCCGCGCTTTTAGTAACCCCTTAGCTTCCTATTAAAAGAGGTTAGTTCTTTACTATATCTTTAACGTTTAGAACCACTTATTTAAAATCTATATATATAGTAATCCGTAATAGGGCTCCTACGTACTTTATTTCGTTATAAATTGCTAGCTTAATTCTAGCCTAGATAAACCCAATCTTCTCCTTTTTATAAATGCTACTATTCTTATTTTTAAAGGGTTCTAAATCTATCTATTAAGCATAAGTTTCTATAAAGTTTATAAACTGGCGGAAGTTATAGCGGTTAAGCTATATCCTATTCTAGAATAGCTCTATATTATTATATTATATAATATATAGATCTTAAGTCCATTTCTTTAAAAAGGGTTATAGCTGTAGCTATATAGTAATTTACTCTTTATTAAGCTAATTAAGTGCGATCTAGTTTAGTAATTAGTTTTTAATCTTACTAATAATCTAGCGTATACACTCTTTAATATTATCTTATATTATTAGCATTTTAAAGAAGTTATTTACCTTACGAACCCAATCGTCTAACTACTAGGCGTTAGGTCTATAGCGGAGTTCTAAACTACTAGAGGCCTTAGCCAGTTAGTCTATATCCTTTTTCTATTTATAGCGTAGGTAGCTCTTTAAGTCTTTTATACCTCCTTAGGTAGGTACTAAGTAGCTTTTAAAAAGCCCTTAGCCTTAGCTAAGTTATAAAAGAATTTACCTAGCTTAGATTAAACCCTACTAGATATAGATTTGCCCTTAAAGGGTTCTAATATATTTATTAATAGCTTCCTCCTATATAGCTTCTAAGAGACTTATAATAGCTTCCCAATATCTATCTTAAAGAAGATTAGTATAGGGCTCTTAACCTTCTAAACTTAGGCCTAGGGAAGCTCCTGCTATAAAGGTAGTATTAGTACTAGTGGCTAGTATAGGCTTCCCAATAAGGCTTGGGTCTTAAGTTAGTAGTTAGTTTAGATTACCTAAAGGGGTAGGCCCGCTTAGCTTATAAGTAGTCTATATACTACTACTATACTAATTATAGGCCGGTGGTTTTCCGAGAGGGTTCTAGTTAGTTCCCTAGTTAGACGCGTTAGTATATTCCTCTAGCATTTCTAGCTTAGGGGAAGATCTTAAAGTTATTTCTAGCGCTTAATCTTTTAATTAGCCTAAGTAGGGCTAAAGGGGTTCTAGCTACTTTTTAGTAGTATTATAACCGTTATAGAGGGTGTTTATATTTTCCTTAGCGTTGCTAATAATTATAGGTATACGAAAGTCTTTAAGCTCCTAGAGCATCTAGGTATTAGGGCTCGTTTAGCTATCTTACCTAGAGGGTTATATTATTGTAATCTCTCGCTATTAGAAGGACCTTCCTGCCTTTATGTAATGGCTTTCTATAAGGTATCCGTAGAGTTTCTATTTAGGTTATTATAAAATTTTAAAGGAGGATAGTAGTTATAAATAAAAGATATAAATTAATAATCTAGTCCTTAAAGCCGACTACCCTTCTAAAAAAAAGTAGGAAGGATTTAAATATAAGGGGATCTTATAGATAGGGGACTATAAGGACACAATTAGAATAGGATAAATTAGTAAGAGAGACGAATTCTTAAGGAGGTAAGGCCTCTAGAATTGTGGAGACTATATACTATAGGTACGTGCCTTTAGTACGTAACCGGCGACTATCTAAGGGGCGTCTAGGGGTTGTCCTAAGGGCAACCTAAGGTGTCCGCAATAATATCCCTTACACTATTCCCTAAACCTAACTCTATAAAGCCTATACTGCAATTGCGCTTTATATATAATAATTTACCGCTATTACTTACGCAATCTTTTACGAGCTTTATAGTATTAAGCAATTGCTTTATATAATAGATTTTATTAAAAAGGTCCTTAGCGGTTCTTATTTATTAGGCGAAGTTCTATTAAAAGAGCTCTGCTTATAGATAGGCTAGAAGATATAAGAACTAAAGGTCTACTTATTATTTAGGATTAATAAAAGGGGTATATAAGAAGAGGTCTTTTAAGCTATATATATATAGGCTAGAAAGACATTAAACCTTTAGTTCTCCTTTATAATAGCCGTATAGTATATTATAGTATTATTAAAGCGTCTTATTATAGGGTTCCTAATCTAGTCTTAAACTATAGTTTTAAACTTATTCTATAGTAAAGAACTCTTATCCTTAGTACTTAACTAGTAATAAACTAGTTAGGTAATTATCTTCTCTTTTATAAGACCTTTAATAGCCTAGCGCGTGCGTCGCTTATAGTTATAGTTAGCGTTATTAACCTTAAATTAGTTCTTAACTGCGGCAATTTACTAGTTAAAATGCTATTAAGTAGTACCACTAATATTAGGTAGTAACTTCTTAACTAGGGCGTTAATATTTATTTAATGCATGCGTTTACTACGTAACTTATACTCTTTACTAAAGAGGTAATAAAAGGGCTTTGTTAAATTAATAATACTTTATAAGTTGGCTATTTTCTTAACTAGCTTATCTAGCTCCTTTATATTAGCGGTATTAGGTAGAACGCTAGTAACCTTACTAAGCTCCTATTAGGCCTAAGTATATAAGTTAAACTAGTTTTTAGCGTTTATAGGTATTTAATTATTTTAAGGTTCTAAAGGTAGCTTAAATGCTACTAGTATACTTTTAGCGGTTTTATCTATACTAGGTCCTAAGGCGTTCTACAGTTATATTGCTAGCGCATTACTATTAGGTATAGGCGTTAGTTTTCTTTTTAAAGGTATTATAAAAAAATTAAACTAGCTACCCTCCTAAGGGGATTAGTAAGGATTTAAATATAAGGTAAAAATGTAAATAGGGTGTCCAATAATAGAATAATAGGTATATTGTATAGATAGAGACAAATCCTTAAGGAAAAAGGAGGAGTCTGTATGTGAGGTAGAAAGGGTTTTCCTTAGGTATGTATAGCGCACGTACCTTACAGGCGAGTCACCCCTAGGTTACCCTAGGGTCGCCTATACCTTATAGCTATATAACTATCTACTTAGGTTTTACCTAATATAATATAATTTATGCTATTAATTATAAGTAATATAACTAGTCTTTAAGCTAAATAGTAGGTCTTATATAGCTAGAGTCTTTTTCTCCCCTTTAGCCTATTTTAAAATAGATCTGCTTTATACTTTTATATAGGTAATATAAAGGAGTTCTTTAAAAGTAACCGCCTATTATAATTTGGTATCTAAATTTACTAATAAGTTTGCCGTACTTACCTAAGTAGAGATTTTTCTAGCTAATTAATAATATACAACTATAGTTCTAACCAACTATAGGAGGTTCTCGCAATATAGGGTTATTTTACCTATTTAATTCGGAAGTGTCTTTAACTATAAAGGGGGTAGAAGTGGTAGATCTATAACGGCTATAGGCTGGCGAAGAGCTTAATTAAGGAGTAGATTATAAATTTAATAAGGAGCAGAGGAAGAAGCTTTACTACTTAGCTAATAGGTAAAATATAGGGTGCGTTACATACTGCTATATTAATAAAATTATTAATATTATTAGTGGACGCGTCTAAATACGCGATAGGGATATTAGGGTTTCTATATAATTTAGTATAGATATCCTACGGCTTCCTAACCGAATTTTAGCCGAAGTCCCTTAAACTACCTAAAAGTCTACTAAAAAGCTTTAAAACACTACCTAATTAAGCTTTCCTTACCACCTATATAGCGAGCTAACAGCGCGCTGTATATATCTACGTTAACTAACTACTTATATTAGCGGCTAGCTATACAACGCTGCTTATTAGCCTTACTATCCTAGAAGTATATACTAGGCAGGCATTATTGCCGCAGTAATATAATTAATCTACTATATAATACTTTATTAAATAGTGGCGGTCTAAGGACAGTAATCCGTCGCGTTTAAGTACGGTAAAGACTAGTATAGTACTTTCCTAGTTAGTAATAGGATAACCCTTTAGCTAGGAAGCAGTATCTGCTTTCTATGGCGGACCTTAGCCGCTAATATGTGCAGGATCCCGGTTATAATAAAAAGGAGGGTAATAGGACTAAGGAAGCCGATTAGTAAGCCATACCTAAGCTTACGGCTATTCTTCTTAAATATCTTAGCCTCTAACTAATATATAAGGTTAAGGATTATATTATGGGATCTAGAGGTTTACTAACCGTTTATTATTAGAATTGGCTATCTTTCTCCATTAATTAGAATTGGTAAGGCTAGGGATTATTAGGTTAGACTTATATATTCTTTTTATAAAATATAATAACTATTTAACTTACTACTTAGAGGAATATTTAGTGGTTAGATTATAAGCCTTTAATCTAAACAAATATTAAATGTCCTAGTTAAGGTAATTGTTACTATAGGTTCTAGATCTTAAGCAAAAATCCTAAAGAATATGGCGAACAATATTAGAATTATAGGCGTAATCGCCTTTATCGCGAAAATGCTGGAGATCTCTTAGTATAGTAATGCTAGCGCGGGAAGACTTTAAGGCAGAATATTAAAACAGCCTACTTATATAAAAATTAGTCCGCTTTATACTTTGCAAATATGGCATCTTCTCTGCCTTATTAATGTTATGGCTTGCCTGCGTCGTCTATTGTGAGTTTTAATTAGCTAATCTGGAACTTAGGGAAGTCAGCTCTCTTGGCCTATAGAATTAAATAACTACTAACCAGTAATAATTAACTCTAGGATCTATTTTAGCTTCTTACGGTTAATAATAAAGCTTATTAAGGCAGGCAGTGCCTTAATAGTGCCTTAATAGGAGTTTTTCTTTCTCCTTTTTTTCCCTTTTAGGTAAGAGTGCGGTATACTATTTTCTCTAGGCTTTAGCATCCGCTATATAACATACCTTAAATCTAAGCCTACAGTAGTTTACTATATATTCTATTTTTAGAAATAATTAAGGGATATAAATACGCATAATACTATAGTCTAATAGGTCTTTCCGTGTTCCCATTAGGATCCGAAATAAATATTATTACCTTCCTTCTCTTTTTAACCCTCCTTTTCTCTTTCTACCTTACTACCAGCAGTACTAATAATTGGACCTCCGTTAACTAATTTAAAATCTACTATAACCTAGATCTATATGCCTAAAGCTACGTCCGCAATATAAATAAAAGAATATAGGATATTTAGCAAGGTATAAACTACTAGAGCTATAGCTACGTCTACTTAGAGAGTACTTAGGGTAAGAACTTCTTAAATAGGCTGTCTAATATAACGAACTACGCTATTAAGTTTTATAGCTAGCTTAATATGGTTAATAGCGCAATAAATATATTTAGAGATTTATGTCTAGTATTTACGCTAAACTTAATAATACAGTCCACTAAACCTAGTAGGTAATACTTTTTGGTTTAGTTTATAAGAGTAAGATCCTCCGCTAAACCGTAAACGCTAAATCCGTAGGTAATATTATAATAATTACCTTAGCCGGATACCTAAATATTACCACTTACGCCAAATTCGTCCTAAATAGCTGTCTTAGCGAAAACGGCACCCGTAATAAACCCTACTACGGTCCTATTAAGAAACCTACTAAGTAGGAAGAGTATAAAGGCGTTACTAACTAGCGCAACTATACTACTCCTAAGTATCTCTACTATGGTCTAAACTTTAACGTTATATTTAGGGTGGCGTATAACGCTAGAATCCAGTTCTACGCGATACGGCCATTAATAGCATTGTTACTAAACCCTAAGGTTAATAATATAATAAATATTATTATTACGGATTATATAAGTTATAGGTACCTACCCCGGAATTTTATATATTAGTATAGTGGTAAGCCGCCTGGCTTAAAGGAAAATAAAGGTAAGTTATTTATTAGGAAATTACCAGTTCTATTAATAATTTTTATATAGAAATACTAGTGAATTCTAGAGTTTAGATTAGCTTAATAGCAGCGGGACTAGTTATAGCGCTTATTACCCTCTAGGTATTATAGAGGATATATATATTGGCAAATAATGCGCCTAATAATGCCGGTAAGTAGGAGTAATACTTTATCGCTATTAGATTAGCGTTAGGTAATATAGATACTAACTAGCGTTATAGATATATTTATAGTAGAGTAAGAGGACCTTAACCTAATATATCCGTTATAAACACTATATATCCTAGGATATATAGTATATTGTTTAGAGAGGGATAGGTGGACTTTATACTTTATTTAATAAACTGCTAATATAATTAAGAAAGAGTACCTATAGGGGCTATATAGGCACTAGAACTTATTTATATAGCTAGCCCGTTCTATATAATATACACTATACCTTTAGCTTCTCTATCTATAGTTAGATAAGTAAATTAGCTAAATAAATATAAGCGTGAGTTTTTAGGGCTTACCTAACTAGCGTGGTTTTTAATAAGCAAAAATCCAGCTAATAAAATATCGGCAAGTGTTAATATTTGCAGTGCTAATATTTAATATTTATAACACTTTTAATAAAATAGTTCTAATAGTAACGTATTTATTTTAAAAATAAAAGATTATATTAAGAATTGGTATATATTAGCAAGTTTTTAAATTAAATTATATAATTGGTTATTATATAATTACGCGCCTTTATATAGTATTTTAAGATTAATTTTAAACGTTACTCTACGTCACTTTACCTTAGTAGTAGTAGTAGCAGTAGTAGTATAACGAAGCCTTATTGGAAATACTACGATAGACTTATTAATGGGCTAGGTATATAGGTTAAAGAATAGTTAATAACGATAATATAACTAGTAGAGTAGTTACCTAATAAATTAACTCTAATTATATTCTAAGATTTACTATAAAGAAGAGAACTATCTAAGTAGGGACTGTAGTCCTTTAAATATATAATACTGCACCTAAGAAATATACTAGGTATATTAGTACGTTAGTACGTTAGTACGTCTTATATTTCTATATTCCTATATTTTTATATTTTAAACTTATAACATAACTAGCTATATAACTTAGTTACCCCTTATTTTATAACTTAATTAGTTTTAGTATTTCCTATACTATCTTAACTAAGCTATTTATATCTCTTCTTAGTAGCCGTATTACTGCTAATATAAGGTCTGTAACACTATCCCCCTCCTTTTTATTTTTGTCCTTAAAGATATCTTCTATCTCTAAGTTATTTATTAAAGGTATAGTATTTCTATCTTTAATTTAATAACCTTTATTATTCTTAATATCTAATTATTATAACTAGCTAGTACCTATTATTCTTTTATTTAGTAAAAGATAAAATGGTGACCACGTATTAGGAAATAGAGGCTTCCTTTATAAATAAGGTACCCTTACTTATTAACCTCGGCTAAGCTAAGACTGCCCCTTAACCTGTCACGGGACGGGGGCAGTGGCTACAAAGCGTATGTATTTGAGGAGTCTACAAGACGTTGCGCGATCGATTGTAAGGGTCGAGGGCGTAAGGAGGTGATATACCTACGCGTAGCTGACATAAGCTGTACGCGAGGTGTACGCGAGAGCACGGGGCTCTCCTATAGAGGCCCCTGCGGTGGGGTTCCGTA
>Ga0307515_10026270_pt1 | contig 10030 bp, 6 predicted proteins | sample 17_EM_MG_FD_194513 | JGI IMG/M metagenome (GOLD analysis project Ga0307515, IMG submission 194513) | Populus trichocarpa ectomycorrhiza microbial communities from riparian zone in the Pacific Northwest, United States - 17_EM | ecosystem: Host-associated > Plants > Roots > Unclassified | place...
GACGCTCGCGGCGACGCCTCCCGCGATGGCCGCGCCGATCGCAGGTCCGGAGCGGACGCGTTCGGGCAGGCGCGTGACGCCGAGGCCGATGAGCCCGGCGAGCGCGACGGCGGTGAGGACCTCGAAACCGGGCAGCAGGCGGTATACGCCGGTGGTGAGCGTGGCGAGCAGGAGGAGGACCGCGCCCGCGGCGGCGACGTGCCTGGTCGTCTCGCGCTGCGCGGTCGGCTGGGTCGCCTCGATCGCCGCGGCGGCGAGGGCCAGCCCGAGGGGCACCGCCGCGACGGCGACGTAGAGCTCGGCGCCGTCGAGGATCTGGCTGATGGACACCGCCGACGTGGCCAGTCCGGCCGCGGCACCGGCGAAGGGCAGCGAGGTCAGCGCTCCCGGTGCCGGGCGGGCGATGGCGACGCCCAGCGCGGCCAGGGAGGCGAGGGTGAGGGCGAGGCCGGCGGTGTAGGGCCGCTGGAGCCCTGCCGTGTCGGCCCACAGCGCGACCGCTCCGGGCATCGCCCACAGTGCGGCGGTGAGGCCGAGCACGCCGGGCAGGGCGTGCGCCGAACCCTTGCGGGAGGCGAAGAGGGCGGCGCCGACGACGACCACTGTGGACAGAGACGCGGCGATCCCGACGCGTTCCTGGGACGACAGGGCGATCGCGAAGAAGTAGACGACGGCGGCGCCGCCGAGCCGGACGCGCGACTCGCTCGCCGAACCCCACCGGGCGGCGAAGGCACCGGCGGTCGCCGCCATGATCAGCAGCGGGACAGAGACGCGCAAGTCGAGGCCGAAGGCGCCGGGCACGGTCAGCAGGATCGCCGCGATCGCCGTGACGGCGACGTTGTGGCGCCACCGGTGCTTCGGCGCGGCGAACTCGCCCGCCGCGAGGAGCGCGAACAGGACCGGGGTCAGCCACGGGTACGGGTCCGCCTTGACCCGGCTCCACTCGATGAGGTCACCGGCGTCCAGCGCGAGGCCCATCGCCGCGACTCCGCGCATGACCGCCGCCACGCCGAGGATGCCCGTCGCGAGCCAGCCGACCACGAGCGGGCCGAGTCGGTACGACGCGGGCAGCCGCCGCGCGATGCCGGTGACGACCACGACCGCCAGCGCGGGGATCAGGTTGAACTGATACGCGTAGTTGACGGTCAGATACGTGACGGTGGCGAGGATCGAGGCGGCCGACAGCCCGCCGGAGACCGTCGCGGCGATCCGGTCGCGTCCGGTCACGGCGGCCGTCGTGGCCAGCAGCGTGACCGCGCACAGCAGCACCAGCGCGATGGTCGTCGTCCGCTGGTCCAGCGCCACGAGCGAGGCGAACAGCCCCAGCACCGGCACGGCGTAGAGCGGCACACGCAGGTCGCTCACACGGTGGTAGAGCAGGCCGAACACGGCCGCGCCGATCGCCGTCCCGGCCACGAACACCACCGCGTCGACGTCGTCGACGAGCCCGAGGAGCCACAGCGCGACACCGTCGAGGACGACCAGCAGCAGACCGACCGCGCTGACCGTCTCGGCGGTCGCGGTGAGCCCGCGTTTCTTGAGCCAGAAGGGAAGCAGCAGCGTGATGACCGTGATCGTGCCGAGGATCGCCGCGCGACCGCCGGTGCCGAAGGTCACCCACGCGACGGTCGTGAAGCTGATCGCCGCGACCGCCGCGAGGATGGCACCGAGCACGAGCAGCGTGTTCTGGACGGCCTTGCCGGAGGTCTCCCGGCGCGGCTTGGGCGCGGGAGCGGGCTGCGGGATGTAGGCGCCGGGCGGTGGCCGCAGGTACGGGTTCGGCGCGACCTGTTGCGGCGCCTGGGGCCTGGGCGCCTGCGGGACCGGGCCGGGCAGCTCCCACGACGGCGTGGCGGCGGGTGTCGGCGAAGGAGGTGGAGGCAGTGGAGGAGCGGGCACTGCGGCGGGCGGCGGTGGCGCCGGCTGACTCCGCAGCTCCTGCGAGCGCGCCGAGAGCCGCGCCAGGATCCGCGAACGCTTCGCCGTCAGGAGGACCTGCGTCTCCTCCGACGAACGCATCTGCTCCCGCAGGCGCACGAGGGACTGCGCGTTATGCCGCAGGGTGGCATCGACGCTGGACAATTCCGTCAGCAGCGGCTCGGCCGCGCGGCCACAAGTGGCGCAGCGCTCCGGGCTCGACGGCGCACCGCACCTCGGGCAGGGATACATGCTCACCGATGCAGCATGACGCCCGCACGCCACGTGGGCCGTCCTCCTCCGCCGAACGGCGCCCGAACGTGGCCGATTCGAGACCTTTGTCCGACCGGGCAACCGATCCCGGGCAAGCGGCGTCAATGCTGGCAGACCACAGAAGGGAAACCGGATGGAGACCGATCTCCCCGCCGCCCAGTTCGAGGAGTTCGTTCGCTCGCGCACACCGGCGCTCATGCGCACCGCTTTCCTGCTGACCGGTGACCAGCACCTCGCCGAAGACCTCGTCCAGTCGGCGCTCGCCCGTACCCACCGCGCCTGGCGGCGGATCCGCGAGGAGCAGAACGCCGAGGCCTATACCCGCAAGATCATGTATCACCTCCGGGTGAGCTGGTGGCGCAGGAAGAGGGTGAAGGAGCAGCACGCCGACGTCATGCCCGAAGCGCCGGTGTCGGGAGGCGACTCCACCGAGGACTCCGTCCGGCGGATCGCCGTGTGGGAGGCGATGATGCGCCTGACCCCGCGCCAGCGCGCGGTCCTCGTCCTGCGCTTCTACGAGGATCGCAGCGTCACCGATACCGCCGAGCTGCTCGGCTGTAGCGAGGGCGCCATCAAAAGCCAGACGTCGAAGGCCCTGAACCTCTTGCGCACCAAGGTCCCCGAGCTCCGGGAACTCCGATTCTTCGCCGAAGGGAGTGTGGCGTGACCAACCCGCTGAAAGACGACTTCGCCAGTTTCGCCGAGCACGCCGTCGCCCCCGACATGCACGCCAAGGTCCTCGCCGAGTCGCGCAGGCTGGGCATCCGGCGGGCGGTCGTGAGCGGAGCCGCCGCGCTGGCGGTGCTGGTCGGCGGTGTCACCGGCGCCTTCGCCGTCGTCGGGTCGCCGAACGGCCCCGACACCGGTCCGGACGTCCCGGCCGCCAGCTCGCCCTCCAACAGCATCGAACCCCCGCCGGAGAAGGGAAGCGATGTCGTCGGCCCGCTGAGCGGGACCTTCTACTACATCGACGCCGAGGGCGAGGCGGGCGCGACCAGGGTCCTGTCCTGGACACCCGGCCAGGGCGATCCGACGGTCGTGCTGGAAGGCGACGACACCCTGCGCAGCACCGCCACGGTCTCGCCCGACGGCCGCTACATCGCCTGGCGGGAGCCCACCCCCGACGGCCTCGACGCGAGCCTCAAGCTGAAGGATCTGTCGACCGGGGCGGTGACCACGCTCATGGACGAGTTCCGGTACCTCCCGTGCGCCGAACCGGAGTGGACGCCCGACAGCGCGAGCCTGCTCGTCGGCCGTCTCCCGCTGGGGGAGTACAACGGCGTGACGGCGGCCTATGTGGACGTCGCCGAACCGCAGACCTTCCGCGAATCGGTGGAGATCCGCGGCTGCCACCCGCGCTTCATCGCCGAAGGCGAGCACGCCGGCGAGATCCTCTACTGGTCCGATTCCGACCTGGTGGCCATCCTGCCGCAGGGTGGGGAGTCCACTCTGGACACGTCCGGGATCCAGAGCGCCGTCATGGAGTTCGTCGACCGGGTCCCCTCCAGTCTCGTGTCGGTCGGCGACGACGGCTCGAAGGCCTGCCTCAGCACGGATCTGGAGACCGTCGACCGGGTGCTGCCCTGCGACGCGGTGATCGGCCTGCCCGGCGCGGACGTCTTCATGGCCGCCGAGGACTTCGCCACGAGCTTCCTGCTGGCCGGCGACGCCGTGATCAGCCGCTCCGGAGGCGTCATGACGGTCTTCGACGCGGCGGGCACCGAACTGGGCGCCATCACCGAACCTCCGCTCGGCGACGGCGCCGAGCTGCTGTCCTATGTCGACTGACGCGATGTCCGCTTTGGCGGGTGTTGTCCCTTGGGGCAACCCCGCCGGCGGCAGCGGCGTCATGGTCGGTGTCAGAACACATTCCTGAATTGGGGGAGCACGTGGAAGAGCAGAGCGGGAAGGGGGGCGGCTTCGGCCGCGTCCTGTGGTCGGTACTGGCCGTGATCGCGCTCGTGGCGGTCGCCGGCGGCGTCCTGTACGTCGACAACGGGGGTGACGACCACTCCGGCCAGGGCGGGGACGGGTCTTCGGAGACGCCGGGCACGAGCACCGACGAGGTCGCCTCCTCGGGGACGCTCGCGACGATCACCGGGACCTTCTACTACATCGAGTACGGGGACGACGGCAGCGAGCTGTGGTCCTGGAAGCCCGGCCAGCAGCCGAAGTCGGAGTACAAGTCGAAGAACAGGCTCGTCTCCGACGCCAGCGTCTCGCCCGACGGCCGCTACCTCGCCTTCCTGGTCGCCGGAAGCGAGTACCCGAAGAACAACCTGGTCGTCCGCGATCTCAAGAACAAGACCGACCGCACGATCGCCAAGGACCTCGTCCAGGGCGGCGAGTACTGCATGGACGCCCTCTGGGCGCCCGACGGACGCCCGATGATCCTGACCCAGACGCGGATCAACACCGCGGGGCTGCCGGTCCTGCGCTGGTTCGACACCGAGGCCGGGACCAAGTCGCGGGAGATCCCGGTCCACGGCTGCTTCGCACGACCGGTGGCCCGCGGCGACGACGGCTACGACCTCTACTACACCGACGTCGACGACGAGGACTTCACCCGGGAGGTCTTCAAGCAGACGCCCGACGGCACGGCCACCCCGACCGGGCTCGGCCCGGCGGTCGAGGATTCCCTCGGTGAGCCGCTGCTCGGCCTGGGCTCGGTGAGCGCGGGCGCGAAGCAGGCGTGCGTGCTGGTCGGGAACCCGTCCGGTCCCACCGGCCGGATCCTGAACTGCAAGACCGTCCTCGACGTCAACGCCAAGACGGTCGTCTACTCGCCCGACGGCGGGTTCAAGGGGCCGGTGCTGTTCCTCGGCGGCGGGCAGATCCTCGGTCGCTTCAGCGGTTTCGTGACGCTGATGGCCGCCGACGGCACCGAACTGGCCCGCGCCAATGAGCCCACCACGGTCAAGGCCTTCCACATGTTGACCTACGTTCCTTAGACCGCAACGGATGCGGCCCACCACCGGGCAGGTGGTGGGCCGCATCCGTGTGTCTAGCCGTGGGCGGGGCGCCCCATGCCGCGGTACTTCCAGCCGGCGCCGGTCCACAGGACCGGGTCGAGGCTGTTGGTGCCGTCGATGACGCGGGCGTGGTTGACCAGTCCGGTCAGGGCGGCGGGGTCGGTGTGGCGGAACTCCTCCCAGGCGGTCAGGACGCAGACCAGGTCGGCGCCTTCGACGGCCTCGGGGATGTTCTTGGCGTAGACCGCGTCGGGGACGACGTCCTTGGCGGTGGCCATGCCCTCGGGGTCGTAGGCGGTGACGGTCGCGCCGGCGCGCATGAGCTTGCGGGCGATCGACAGGGCCGGGGAGTCGCGGACGTCGTCGCTGTTGGCCTTGAAGGTGACGCCGAGCAGCGCGATCCGCAGCCCCGACAGGTCCGGCCCGGCCGGCCCCGACGCGCGCCCGCACATCTCGGAGGCCATCTGGACGACCTTCGTGCGGCGGCGGGCGTTGACGCGGTCGACCTCGCCGAGGAAGCGCAGGGAGTCGCCGACGCCGAGTTCCTCGGCCCGGGCGACGAACGCGCGGATGTCCTTGGGCAGGCAGCCGCCGCCGAAGCCGACGCCCGCGCGCAGGAACTTCGGGCCGATGCGGTCGTCGTAGCCGATCGCGCGGGCCAGCAGCGTCACGTCGCCGCCGGTGGTGTCGCAGAGGTCGGCCATCGCGTTGATGAATGAGATCTTGGTGGCCAGGAACGCGTTGGCGGCGACCTTGACCAGCTCGGCGGTGGCGAAGTCGCAGGCCACGACGGGCACCTGGCGGTCCTCGGCCGCGGCGAGCTCGAACACTCCCTTGTGGACGGCGTAGAGCATGTCGCGCGCCCAGTCGCTGTTCACGCCGAAGACGACCCGGTTGGGGCGCAGCACGTCCTCGACGGCGAAGCCCTCCTGCAAGAACTCCGGCGACCACGCCACCTCGATTCCGGCCTCGGGCGGGGCGTGGCGGGCGACGAGCTCCTCGACCCAGGTCGCGGTGCCGACCGGGACCGTCGACTTGCCGACGATCAGGGCCTTGCGCGACAAATGGGGCGCGAGTTCGGTGACGCACGACTCGACGTAGGAGAGGTCGGCGGCGTCGGAGTCCGGCCGCTGCGGCGTGCCGACGCAGATGAAGTGCACGTCGGCGAACTCGGCGATCTCCTCGACCGAGGTCGTGAACCGCAGCCGCCCGGCGTCGATGTTGCGCTTGAGCAGCGCCTCCAGTCCGGGCTCGTGGAACGGCAGGACGCCCTGGGAGAGCTTCGCCACCTTCTCGACGCTGACGTCCATCCCGACGACCTCGTAGCCGAGCTCGGCGAAGCAGGCGGCGTACGTGGAGCCCAGGTAGCCGCAGCCCACGAAAGCCAGCCGTGGGCGCAGGGCCCCGGAGGGTGGCGTGATGAGGTTGGACGATGACGGTCCGTTGACCTGGACGCTCACTTGAGCGGACCCCCTACTGGCGAGTAACGCGGTCGACGAGAATATGGTTCGTAACTGCCGTACTGCTACGTCTAGGTATCCTCACAGCCGAAGCGAGCACGCGGTGTCCTGACAGTTGACGGCGGGTGAAGGGCGAGGTAAATGGTGTTCGACGCGTACCGGTTGCCAGAGGAGCACGAGGCCATCCGCGCGGCCGCGCGCGAGGTCTGCGACGCCGAGGTGGCCCCCCGCGCCGCCGAAGCCGACGACACGGCGACCTTCCCGCAGGCTTCCTACGAGGCCCTGCGGTCGGCCGATCTGCACGCACCGCACGTACCCGAAGAGTACGGCGGAGCGGGCATCGACGCACTCGGCACGGCCATCGTCATCGAGGAGGTGGCACGCGCCTGCGCCTCGTCGTCGCTGATCCCGGCGGTGAACAAGCTGGGGTCGCTGCCGCTCCTGCTCGCCGGGTCGGAGGAGCTCAAGCGCACCTACCTGCCGCCCGTCGCCGCGGGCGAGGCGATGTTCTCCTACTGCCTGTCGGAGCCCGAGGCCGGCTCGGACGCGGCCTCGCTGAAGACGAAGGCCGTCCGCGACGGCGACGACTACGTCGTCAACGGCGCCAAGCGGTGGATCACCAACGCCGGCGACTCGAAGTACTACACGGTCTTCGCCGTCACCGATCCGTCGGCGCGCAGCCGCGGCATCAGCGCCTTCGTCGTCGAGAAGGACGACGAGGGCGTCAGCTTCGGAGCGCCCGAACGCAAACTCGGCATCAAGGGCTCGCCGACCCGCGAGGTCTTCTTCGACAACGTCCGGATCCCCGCCTCCCGCCTCATCGGCAACGAGGGTGAAGGCTTCAAGACCGCGATGCGCACCCTCGACCACACCCGCGTGACCATCGCCGCCCAGGCCCTCGGCATCGCCCAGGGTGCCCTCGACTGCGCCGCCGCCTACGTCCAGGAGCGCCAGCAGTTCGGCCGCGCCATCGCCGAGTTCCAGGGCGTCCAGTTCATGCTCGCCGACATGGCCATGAAGCTCGCCGCCGCGCGCCAGCTCACCTACGCGGCAGCCGCCAAGTCGGAACGCGAAGACGACGACCTGACCTTCTTCGGCGCCTCCGCCAAGTGCTTCGCCTCGGACGTGGCCATGGAGGTCACGACGGACGCCGTGCAGCTGCTGGGTGGATACGGGTACACGAAGGACTTCCCGGTCGAGCGGATGATGCGGGACGCGAAGATCACCCAGATCTACGAAGGTACGAACCAGGTGCAGCGGATCGTGATCGCGCGGCAGGTGCTGGCGAACGTGGGGTCGGTGTTCGACTAGCTGCGAAAACAGCCCCCGCCGAGGGTCTCGGCGGGGGCTGTTCGCTGCTCTCGTTCAGGCTGCTTCGGTAACGGCGAGATGGGGCTGTTCGGTCTCTGTTCGGTGGGATTCCTGGCGGGCCCGGAACAGTCGTCCGTCGATCGCTTCGATCGCCCTAGCGTGGGAGCCGGGGAGCATGTGGATATATGTACGGAGAGTGAAGGCCGGGTCGGCGTGGCCAAGGAACTCCGCGAGGTCCTTGATGGACACGCCGTTGGCCAGAAGCACGCTGGCGTAGAGGTGCCGCAGGGCGTGCATCCCGTCCCGTCGATCGTTGACGTACCGGCGACGCCCGCGCTTGTCCTTGGCCGGTTCAGGCGCACGTCCGGCTGCAACGAGCGCGGGACGCCAGATGAGTTCGTTGTAGAGGCGGGCGCGCAGGTGCCTGTCGTCGGTGCGCCACCGGAACAGGATGCGGTGGGTGCGAGGTTGCCCGGTAACCTTTTCCCAGGGGAGCGAGTACGGACGAGGCTTGTAGGCCTGGATATGTTGTTTGGCTGCGGCGATGACCCATTCAGGGAGCGGTACGACTCGCTCGCGATCGTTCTTCGGAAGTGCGAACACGTACTCCGAGCCGAGCTTCTTGACTTGGCGGCGCACATGGAGCACTTTCTCTTCAAAGTCGAAGTCCTCCTCGGAAACGCCGAATATCTCGCCTTGTCGCAGTCCGCATCCGGCAGCCAAGATCGGGACTAGCTTGTACTCGTCCGGATGGGCATCGAGAACGCCATAAAAGACAAGGTCGGGCCACGGAACGATCTTTTCGTTGAGCGGCTTTGGAAGTTTCACGACTTCCGAGCGCGAAGGGTTCTTGCGGATAATCTCGTCGGCGACGGCAAGGTCGAAAATAGCGAGCGTGATGTGATGTGCGTTAGTTACGAGAGAGAGGCTGTGGGTGCCGGCGAGTGAGCTGATGAACTTCTGTACGGACGAGGGCTTGATCGCGTTGATCGGGCGCCGCTCGAAGATCGGGAGCACGTGCAGCCGAAGGATCGACTCGTAGACGATGTAGGAAGACGGGTCGACTACCAGTGAGGACCTCCAGCGCTCGGCGATTTTGCCGAACAGGATGGTGCCCGCCTTCGGATCGATGTAGTCGCCACGGTTGACGTCGGAGTCCATGGCGTTCGCATAGTCCTTCGCCTCTTCCTTTTTGGCGAATGCCTTGGACTGCTCCCTGCCTTCCGGGTTAAGCCAACAAGCTTGCCAGCGCTTTCCTGCGGCGTAGCGTGGCGTGCGAATACGCACCGTCTCGCCGTCAGAGTTCTTTCGGCTGGCGTGCCACAAGTCTCTCACGTAGGCCATGGATCCTCCCCAATGATCCTGCTGGAGCGGTAATGGTAGTGATCATCGAACAACCAAGCAACGGGGACAAAATGGGCGAAGCGGGATCCGAGCGCAGGTGATTAGATTTTGACCCCACGCGTGAGAAGAAAAGAGATCGGCTCCGTGGCATTTGGCGAGTAGGCCGGATAGCCAGTGTGCGTCTCGAAATGAAGGTGAGGTCCGGATGAGTTCCCAGACGAACCGACGTACCCGATAACCTGCCCTGGAGTCACGGCTTGGCCGACCGTGACATCGGGTTGTTTGCCCATGTGGCAGTAGCGGGTGACGGAGGCGTCGGTGTGGAGGATCTCGACGTACCACCCGCAGCCGAGAATGCTTGGTGATCCGTCGACGTCGCAGGAGTAGGCGGCGCCGTCGGGGGTTGAGGCGTTGCACATCATGGTGACGACGACGCCGACTGCGGCGGCGCGGATGGGGGTACCGCGTGCGGCGCACAGGTCGACGCCGTCGTGTGTCGGGCGCTCGGCTGTGCGGTAGCCGGAGCAGTTGGGAGATCCGGGGACCGGGCTGGTCCAGCCGGCCGCCGAGACCGGACCGGCAGCACTGGAGCAGCCTGCGGTCAGAGTGGTGACGACGGTGGTGGCGAGTGGTTCCCATTTGGCGTAGGCGTCGGGGTAGGCCGAGACCTGGACGGCTTGGGCGGCGACGGTCAAGGGCGCGGTGTCCCAGCCGGGGATGGTGACGAGCTTGTCGTAGAAGCGGCTGGCCGCG
>Ga0307515_10026272_pt1 | contig 10029 bp, 5 predicted proteins | sample 17_EM_MG_FD_194513 | JGI IMG/M metagenome (GOLD analysis project Ga0307515, IMG submission 194513) | Populus trichocarpa ectomycorrhiza microbial communities from riparian zone in the Pacific Northwest, United States - 17_EM | ecosystem: Host-associated > Plants > Roots > Unclassified | place...
CTCTTCTCTAACCCGGTCTTTTCTCTGGAAAGGAACCTCAACATCTCATGGCATTTTTAAGGTGGCTTGGCATAAGGTAATAAAGAGTAAATCTTCTGGTGGTCTCGGGCTGGGATCCATCCACAACAAAAATCTAGCTCTGCTATTTAAATGGCTATGGAATCTGGATGATGGAGTGGCAGGAGGCTGGCAAGAACACATTCTTCTAAAATACCGACCTCACTTTATTAATGGTATCCCTGCGTTTACAGGTTCTTTATCTCCAACTTGGCATGGCATTGTTTCAGCGATCTTCTCAACACAAAACATAACCAATCTTTTACATGCAAATGTCGGGTTCAATGTGGGTGATGGGAGGAACATCCGATTTTGGACTGACTCTTAGCTTGGCTCTGCAACCACTCTCCAGCTCTTATTCCCCAGACTGTATAACATCTCCCTGCAGCAAAACACCAGCCTTGCAGATATATATAATTTGACAGATACATCTTTCAACCTATCCTGGAGAAGACCCCTCCGGCCTCGTGAAAACTGTATGAGGGAGAGCTTGATCGCAGAGGTGCAGCGTGGTCTCATTTTCTCAGATGGTGCAGACTGCAAGTTATGGAAATTCCACAGCTCTGGCATGTACTCAGCTCAATCAGGCTGCCTCCTCTTTGATAGTCTATCAGCCACTGAAAATAATCACTCCCTTGTTCTACTATGGAATGGTTATGCCCCTCCAAAAGTGGATGTGTTCATATGGCTTATTCTTTATGGCAGTTTGAGTACACGGAGTTTTTTAGCTGAGAGGAGAATCATTAATTATGAGGAATCTCACTGCCCATTCTGCTGCAAGGAAACTGAGACAATCAATCATCTTTTCCATTGGTGTCCTATAACATGGTATCTTTGGGGTGGTTTCTTGAACTGGTTTGGGTGCTCAGGTTGTCTGCACAAAGACCCAAATCAAAACCTACAGGAATGGTCCGGTTTGATTAATGAAAATTTTCAGCGACGTGCTATTACCCTCCTCTGTAAAGGTCTGTACTGGTCAATTTGGATAGCGCTCAACCACCTAATCTTCGAATCCAAGGCTCTGGATTGGGATATGATTTTTTATCTCACCTTACACCGTTTGGCCTTCTGGTTGAAGTCTTCAGTTAGAAATTTCAGCTATACAAGCTCAGATCTTTTTAGAAATCCTGAATGTATTATGAACTGGACTAATTAATTAGGTCCCTCGTCGCTTTGGTCTTCTCTTTTCTTTTATATTCCCATTGTATTTTATCTTTCGTTCAGTTCCTCCTACTTGATAAGGCTGTTTAATATATAATTCTCTCGTTTACTATAAAAAAAAAAAAAACTTGACCTTTAAGATTCTAATCTAGGCCTTTTTGGGTGGTCTTGTTATGTCAAGGTCTCGAGGAGGCTTCCTTTTTAAAAGCAAATTAAAATTACGTGCACAAAATAGGAGGGGAAAAACACACACACAGACACACTTAACCTTTCGAAAATGAGAGCGAGAGTAACAGTGATGGCAGCTGCAAACATCAAGCGGTAGGCAACAATGATATCCGTACTCATTCCAGATTTTTGCACCATGCTAGAAAAGAAAATCACCGCTGCATATCCAATCTGAACAGCCACCGCTAGCGTGGTTTGCCCCAAGCCAGCCAAACTTTCAAAAATATACCTCTTCTTTAACATTATTGAAATAACGGTGGGCTGTGCAAATTTTAAGTTTAAAAGGTTTTCATTTGATATGGTGTGTTAGAAAATAATAAAAATCATATCCTAAAACCTCACCTAACAACTTAAGCTTTTGAGTTGAATTTGACATGATATCAGAACCTTGATGACTAAGAGGTCACGAGTTCGAATCTCATCTTTCCTATTTATTTGATAAAAATTAAACACAAAGTAATGTGAGTCTGTGTAAATTTCAAGCCCAAAAGGCTTTCACTTGAGGAGGTGTGTTAAATAATAACATAAATCATATACTGAGACTTCATCTAACAGCTTAAATGAATATTAAGTTCAAGGAAAAAGAGAAAGTTAAAGGAGATTTGTGGTTTCCATTGTTGGAGATCTCTTGTCATCACAACCAACTACAAATACTTTTTCTCCATAGGAAAATGACAAAGCCTAACTTACCTAAAAGCTCAATCAATAAATTTTAGGATAGTCACAAAAACCCTCGTTGATTTAAATTTGATATTTCCTTTATACTTTATATTCTAAATCAAACAAAAAAATTATAATAAAATGCTTTATTAAGAATATAAATTGTTATTAAATATATAAACTAAGAATTGAAAGTATAATTTACAAAAATATAGAGAAAAAATAAAATTCAGATCAAACTAGAGAAATTTTTTTATAATTATTCTATGAATTTATATAGCAATATATGTTTTGATTTAGTAAATGTCACAACTCTTATATCTCTAATAGGAACGGCAATGGTTGGAATTTGGATATAAAGGGAGTGTTCACTCAGCTTGAATATATATATATATATATATATATATATATGCGAGAGACAAATATTGTTTGGTATCAAACAATGGAAAACTGATAAGCCCAGCAGAAGGTAACACGACAATGATGCCTGGAGATTGTAGAGTTACCCCTATACGAGGGCAAACAATTCGGTCGAAACTACGAAAGTAAAGGTGAAATAAAAAATAATGCCGGATATGATATATTTTTCTTTTAGACGGCTTGAGAACAAATGAAATCATTTATATAACTTTAAGTAGTTGAAATAATGGTTTAAAAGTTTTTTTTTAATTATTGTTGCTTCTTAATTTTTAATTTAATTTTTGATAAAATTTTGAAAAATAACAAAAAATAACAAAAATAAAACAACAAAAATCTAAAAAATTATGTTTTTGGTGTCTTTGTGTCACTTGTGGCCTTTTTTTTCCTATGTGTTCAGTTTTCAACACGCTTTTTAAATCGATGTTTAAGTTAATTTTTTTTAAAACATTCAAAATACCAAAAATAAAAAAAATCAAAATTTATATGGGATGAAATATGAAAAGAAAAAAGTTGAGGGATCAATTTATTTTTTAAATTGTTTGATCATCGAGTTTGTTTTTGGATCAAACAATTAAAAATAACAAACTTTTTGTTATTTATAGATAGATTGTAGATAGATTGTGGTTAGACTTAAATGGTGGGGAGAAATCTAGGAGGCAAAACAAAATCTAAACCTAAAAACAGTTGCCCCGCTCCTTTTTTTTCTTTCTTTCTTTTAAGTAGGCTTCGTGAATGTTTAGAAATGTTATATCACTTGTTTTTTAATGTAATTTTTTTTAAAATATATTAAAATAATATTTTTTTAGTTTTAAAAAATTATTTTTAATATTAACATATCAAAATAATTTGAAAACAATAAAAATATATTAATTTAAAATAAAAAATTAATTGTTTTTAAAATATTTTTAGAACACAAAAACAAACATGCATTCATCCCTCACATAAGCCCCACTAACCACATCTTTGACAGCTTTAAAGTGTGTTTGAAAACGCGGTTGTATGTGTTCTCTTAAATTTTGAATTTTTTGCTTAAAATGAATTTTTATATATATATATTTTTAGATAATTTTAATGTAATAATATCAAAAATAAAATTTTAAAAATAATTTTTTTATTTTAATATATTTCTAAATAAAATACACTAAATCTTGCAACCATTACAATATCAAACACACCGATGAAAATCAGAGCCTTTCCCCCCAGGTCTTCCCCAGAAATCTCCTGGCCAACCTTCTCTGGCCACTGGCCATCACTTTCCTCTTCTCCAGACCCATCCCACAGACTGGCCTCCACCGAACCAGGACAGCCCCCATTTTCCTCTCATCTAGAACCTTCAACCTTCACCCCCAGGTCTCCCTCATCAACACCGAACCAACCCCCTCTCGGCCAGCCACCTTTGTTTCCTCTCCATAGACATCATCAGATCTTCTTCTCCGTGGTCAGTTTGCGTTTTTTATCAAAAAAACAACACAGACAGATCTGTTCAACCCCCATCAACAGCCGATTCCTTCGCCACTAGCCGCAGCAGCGTCGTCTTCACCGGAGATCCAGCCCCTCTCTTAGCCTCCATGAACTGACCCCACCTTCTCCTTCAACAACCATCAGCCAAGAGAAGGACAACCACCATAGCTTGCCCCAACCGTGAGCAGCATCAATCACGCCAGAGGAACAAAGCCAATGGCAGCAGTTTCTCTTCCACAACCATCGTCTCCAATAAGTCCTCTCCACACCGGCAGGAACCGCTAGCCTCCACCATCAACAACGAAGCCCAGCTCCAGATTGAAAGATCTGTGTGGAGAGTAAAAGAGAGAAGCAGATCCACGCGCCGTCGCTGATGAAAACAAGAAAACCGGTGGATTGGGCACGTCTTCTTCTTCTCTTCCTTCTTGTGCCGGCGGTGGCACCGTCACCTGCAAAAGGAACAAAACGCAAATTTCTGTGTTATTTTAAATTTTTATTAGTATTTTTTATAGTAATACACAAATTATTAATAATTTTTTTCTAATAAATTATTTGGATATATAAACTTATAATAAATTTTTAAACTTTGGATTTATTCCTATGAATAAATATCAAATTATAAATTACAGATAAACTATAAGCCAAAAAATCATTAAAATTCTTAGATCATATCAAACTATAAAATAACTTACTTCAGATAGGGTTTAGGATATACGAAGAGTGTTAATAATTTTCTTGATCACAATTAATTTTTACTCTTAAATCTCTTATAAGATTAATATATTTAAATTTTTTAAATGATCCTGAACCAAACATAAATAACGATTTCAAACAATCCCTTATACTCGTCCACATGCTTATTATAAATCACAAATATTAAATTGATATCAAGTACATGCATCACTAAGATAATTTGAGAAAAATCTAGTCTCCATTGATCCACAAACTATATTAAAAGTAGTGATTGATAAATTTATTTTTATAATAAGAGAATTTAAAATGTAGGATAATTATTTTTTAAAGTATTTTTTATTTAAAAATATATTAAAATAATATTTTTTTTATTTTTTAAATTTATTTTTAATATCAACATCTTAAAATAATTTTAAAAATTTTAAAAAGAATTAAAAAAATATTTTTAAAACGAAAAAATAAAAACACTATATAACTATGTTTTAAACCAAGAAATAATTATTGTCGATAATAAACTTGGAAGAGAGCAAACGAAACCAATTTTGTGGATTAAAGGATTACCCTTACACATGGGCAAAAGAATTTGATAGAGACAAGTTTGTCGTGAGGGGGGGAGCAGCTCTTGCACCACAGGAAGCTCATTCAAACTTGTCACCCATGTGTGTTTATCGGAGGATTCTTTTCTGGTTCAAGAACTTGGAGACCGAGGGCTTCCTGATAAGCTTTGTAGGTGCTAAATGTCGTACTCACCAGAATGTCCATAGATCCCAGTTTTTTTCCCACCACTTGTCTGAATATCCTCTGCAAAGAATTCCTTGATGCCTTCTTCCAATCAATACTTTCATTCTCTCCAGCACTTCTTCTGCTGACTTTTCCTGTGCTTCTCCAACGCTCAGGATAACTTTACCCATCAACTCGAATAGCCGTGTTGATTGTCAGCATCGATAATTCTAGTCTTGGCTAGCAATGAAAATTACAAATTCACTCTTTTGCATAATTACACTGGACAATAATTAAAAAGTTAGGGTTATGTGTGAATGATAAGTCGACCTTCAGGATTCTTATTTTTAATTTTAAACTATTGATTTTATTTTATTTTTGTTAAATTGAGGAAACAAAACATGTATTTTAATGACTTTACAATAACAAAATGCACTAACAAATTTGAAAATCTAGATTAAAGTTGAACATATCTTTTGTTGTCGAATTTTAGATGAGAAATCGATGCTAACACCAAAACATAAGAAGAAAAGGTAAATTTATATTTGATTTTATCTTAAACCATGGATATTTGTTTGGATTTTCCTTCTAGATTTGTGTTTGATAAAGAGTATAAGAAAGAAAAGAAGGTTAGCACGAAAAGAAAGAGTGAGTAAGTTGTGTGCTAATAATTACCTTTCATGCTTTTAATATATATAGAGGCATTATTTTCATTTTGTTTATTTCAAAATCTCCTTTAACTCAAGTTGCAAAGTGAAAAAAAGACTAAATCATAAGACGCTAAGAGTAATTTTCTTGAAAATCAAATAAGAAAGAGAAAAAAAGGGTCGTCAAAACCAAATTAAAGATTTATTAATCACACACATCGTCCAGGAATGAAGGGGTCACTGAGACGATTTGAACGTTACACTCGAAGTTGGTATTTGGCCGCCGAGTAACATCTCACATGCCGCTCGAAGAGCGTGACAACCATTCGCACATTAACACATGCAATGCAAGTGACAATCACTTTTTTAGTAATATTTATATTTATAAAATAATAAAATTGCTCCTCTGTCAACCTTATAATAACAAAACAAAAAAACCTGAATAAAAATACAAAATGCCCCTTGTTGTAAATGAAAGAAAACTCTACTTTTAATAGTATTTAAGTTATTTTAATATCCTGCTTTTAAAAGATTTTGATTCTAAAAGCATTATAATTATTTTATTGTGCATTATAAATGTAAAAATATTGAACTGCCCCATTTAAATTTGACACCAACTAATGAATCCTTACGAAATTATCGAATTACCTTCAATAACTAGTTATCTGGTTCTAAGTTAGAAGTAAATTAGATGTTTCATCGTGAATTGCTACAATAAAAACAATTGTGTCTTTTAGAATTTCTTACCGTAAAGCATAAAAAAGACATGTCTATAAATTATAGGGGTAACATTAAGAAATCTACAGCTATAAAAGTAGGAATATTGATGAATCTGCAAGGATAAAAACGTATTTTACCCTTTTATAAAAAGAGAGGGAATTAATAGAGCCCTTCAAAGCTGCATTTATTTGCAGGATTGGCCATTAAAAGTATTAATAAATACAAGAGGGGTGCTCAAAACCAGCATATGTGACGTGGAAGGTGTTGACATATTTATGTACTAGATAGTTCCAGGCTTAAAAACAGAGTCATATTCTAAAATTAGATTCATTGTTTTGTCTATTTTAGTTATTTTTTTATTTACCTTAAGATTTTAATTAGTTTTTTTATTTATTTATCTTTAGACTCTTTTAATTGGATCGGTTTTAGGATTTTTATATAAATAGTTAAAGTATTTTTTATTATTCGGACTATTATTTCAAGCTTTTATAAAATATATATTAAAGAATTTTCTTTATTCTTGTACGATGTTAAGATGTGAGCTTAGAGGTTTACAACCCTGGTTTTTCTCTTCACTGTACGAGATTAGGTCTCCAATTGAAGGATTCAGACAAAATTAAGAGCTCAAAATCATTCCACAACCATTTTCCCGATTTATTATTTTCATAGTAACAACAACAGAAGTGTGAAAATAAATAGAATGGTTATCCCCGAACAGCATCCACTTGGTCCCAAAACTTATAAAACCAGTGCAATTCTTCTTGTTTAATCTAAGGATACATGTTTTAGACCACCACTAGTTTTCTCTGCATGCTATGTCATGGGTTTGATTATTTTTAAAAAATTAAAAATTTTATTTAGATCTTAATAAATTATTTGGTATTATTATTATACTTGATTCTGGGATTAATTTTGAATTCTCTTGACTCTCAATCTAATTTTAATTTAAAATTAACTATGTAAAAGTTGTCATAGCATAATTTAGTTGATGAGTCATCCTTTAATTTTAATTAAATTCCACCTAATTTGTATGTATTTGATATATTATATTATCCCAACCTAGTTGGATGATTATATTATTAAATTTATGATTAGCTCGATCGATGTAGTTTAAGTTTTTTTTTTTTTTTAGTTTAACTGTGGGTGTTCAGGCCAATTTACGCGCACTTCGACTAATCTCACGGGCCCTGAAGTTAACGACCATGTAAGCCTCCAATGGTCATCATATGAGCAACCACAGGGCTCGAACCTGAGACCACAGAGGGAGCAAACCTCTTGATCTCAAGCTCTTACCACTGGACCACCACCTAGATGATTAATGTAGTTTAAGTTTAATAGTATTTGTAGGAGGCCTGAAATTTTACCTTTACTAATCCTAAAAAAAAATACATGATCAAAACAGTTAACACTTTCCAGATGTGCTAGAGAGGTTCCTCGAGCTCCTGTAGAATAAGCTCAACTCTTCAATGCTGAACCTCTTGATATCTACCCAGTCAACAGGAACTTAAGGAAATCTACGTTAAATGGACATCATAAATTGGCCAAGACAAGATTGTAGTCCCAAGGCAAACCATCACTTGTCAAGTTCCTTAAAAGAGAAATCCCACATTACTAAAGCGTTAATTTCAGCAAATGAAGAGCTGCTATGAACATTTTCAAAACACGCAGCGGCGGTGAACACAGAGCGGCGAGCTATTCCTTCACCTTTTACTAAAGAAAACCGTGTGCTCGCCGCTGCGGCAAATGCCAACTTTTGAAGGGTTTTCCCATGGTGAGCCCAGCAGAGCAAGTTCAACGCCTAAGTAATTTCTTTAGGACGTTGAATATTAGTAGTAAAATTAATTTCCTTGGGCATGATTGATTGAGATAGCAAGCAAATAAAACCTTTTGCCTTAAAGATATGAGGTGCTTGTGTGGTTCAAAATTTAAGTTCATAGACCATCTTCCATGCGTTCTTCACCTCTGATTGTGCTAATAAATATAATATAAATATAAATATAAATTGTACATGAATTGATGAATGGAATTTCATTATCGAAGAGGGAGAAGGGAAAAATAATAGGAGCCAAACCCTCCTTACAAAGCTTAACAAAATCGAACACAGATCATAGCAAGTCCTAACTACAACACAAACCATGGAAGTGAGGCTGGGTACTAGTAAGATTACATGCAAAATTTCCTTTAAGTTAATACTTGACTGTTAAAAAAAATAGATAGGCTCAAGAATGTTACTAGCAGTGATCAGACATCCAGCATTTCTTTCCTTTCAAATGAAGGACAAAGAAGAGCAGCAAGCAATTTTAAGAAGTGTAGAAAGGAAAGATTTCTTTTGCAGATTAATGTTCGCCCACCTGAATTATCATTATTGAACCGAGCCCATTCTACTTCTCGACTTCTTCTCCTTGACTTCGCTGATGCGGTAGCTATGGAGAGACGACCATCTCTAGCGAGGAAGACTAATTAGGATTTAGGACATGCGTGGTGGTGGGTGAGGGATAATAATGGGTTTGTAGTGGGTGTTTGTTATTGTGGTTGCGGGTGAGGTTCACCTGCAATCACAACTTTTAGTGTTTGGTAAAATTAAAAGAGCAGTATTTTTTGTCATGGAACCCACTGATAACTGTGATGTGCCACAGGTTTTTGAGATGCAGCAAAATAGTGGAGCATGGCTCCACTGTTCAGTGAACAGTGGAGCCATGCTCCACTGTAGCACTGTTCACGTATTAACGTGAACAATATTTTTTTTTAATTTCAAAAAATAATGCAAGTGAATTAAATTAATTCACTCACACTGTTCACATGAATTTTTTTTTAAAAAAAAAATCAGTGCAATTAATTGATTTCACTCGCACTATTCACGTGAACGTGAACAATATTTTTTTTTGTTTGTTAAAAAAAATAGTTTAAGGTGAATTAAATTTACTCGTATTGTAATCTCAATTTTATTCCTGATAATATTTTACCTAATTTTATTGCACGCTCAAAAAATCATGAAAACTATCGTTCTTGTCGAATGAATTTTGTACGTAATGAAATTGTAAATTTTTTTTTAAAAAAATTGAGTTTTACTCGAAAAACTAGTATTTAATATTATTTATAACACTACATAAATTAGAAGGATATCGCATGATAACATAGCATTTGTGAAATTTGATCGCAATTCCAATTATGTTCTTGCCGGGTCCGACCCAGTTAAAAAAATTCAGTTTTTATTTTTATTTTAATTGTGTTTTATTCAAAAAATTAGAAGGATATCGTTTGA
>Ga0307515_10026273_pt1 | contig 10029 bp, 14 predicted proteins | sample 17_EM_MG_FD_194513 | JGI IMG/M metagenome (GOLD analysis project Ga0307515, IMG submission 194513) | Populus trichocarpa ectomycorrhiza microbial communities from riparian zone in the Pacific Northwest, United States - 17_EM | ecosystem: Host-associated > Plants > Roots > Unclassified | place...
AAAGACAGCCAAAACAACGTGAATGATAAACTGTGCCAAATTCAATGATTGCATATTGTGGATACAGCCATGGCAAAATGAGCGTCAACGGAGCGTCAATGATTCTTGGTCATGCGTCCTGGGAAATCACACCTCTGATAAGTTGTCGTTACTCATAAAGGTATTTTTGGCTGCCTTTATAGGCAAAACAGATTTCAATACCCTCCCTGCCCCATGATGAAAATGAGCGTAAACGGAGCGTCAACGATGTGTGGTCATGCGTTCTGGGAAATCACACCTCCGATAGGTTGTAGTCAGTCATAAACGTATTTTTGGGGGCCTTTATAGGCAAAACTGATTGCAATACCCTCCCTGCCCCATCATGAAAATGAGCGTCAACGGAGCGTCAACGAGTTTTGGTCATGAGTCCTGGGAAATCACACCTCCGATAGGCTGCAGTCATTCATAAAGGAATTTTTTGCTGCCTTTATAGGCAAAACGGAATGCAATACCCTCCATGCCCCATCATGAATATGAGTGTCAACGGAGCATCAACAATTGTTGGTCATGTATCATGGGTAATCTGGGGGGTGACAGGTTGCACATTGCCATAAACTGAGTATTGGCTGCCATTATAGGCAAAAGTGAAAGTGAAACGCTTCCTGCCCCATCTTCAAAATGAGCGTCAACAGAGTATCAATGATTGTTGGCCTTCCATCATGGTTAATGACAGCACGATGTGGAGGTTATTGTCTATATACATCGTTTTGACTGTCATCATATGCTAAAAGGCTCAAGAATGCTTAGTGGTAGCTCTGTAAATGAAATAAGTTGTTACTGTCCCGGAGGATGTAGCTAGAATATCCCGTACATATCTGAATATAAAGGCTGCCATATCCTTCTTTATGGATGCTTTTGATCAAGCACCACTCATATTACCGAAGATGCAAGACCAAATCTCGTGACGCCCTGCTGACGCTCTGTTGACGCTCTGTTGACGCTCTGTTGACACTCTATTGACGCTCATTTTCAGGATGTGGTTGGGTGCGTGAGTATCCGTGTTTTGCACATCAAGGCGGCTATTACGCCAAAAATGAACCCTGACATACCAATGTCAATACTTTACGATTAGCAGTAGCATATCTGAATGCGACCATAAATATGAAACCCGAAACGCAGAACCGGAGATTCGACCCGACGGGTCTAGCCAAACCCAGCGAAACCCGCGGGTGGACGGGTATGGGTCCAGGTTTGGCCCGCCAAGAGTCAGCGGGTCTGGTGTTTGGCTGGGTTTGGAACCGAACCGACCCGTTTTTGCGGTCCAAACCCGGACCGCTGGCGTGTTACCCGCACCCATTGCTAACACTAAGCAGAGAGTAGCCCAGAAGGAATGAACACAGTAGTGAAGGTTATCAGGTGGGTTTTGGAACAAGAGGCGTTGTTGTATGCAAGTCACAGGATGTGGAGCTAGTTCAGGATGCTTGCGGTGTGTTCACTGCGGGAAGAACAGAGAATGGAGGTGTAGGCAGGAGGATGGGATATATATACTTGTATTCCTGCGATTACTTGGTTCAACTTGGTCTGTTGGTGTACAAACACAAAATGGGCCAGCCATCATCTTCCACAACCACCAGGCACCGAATGAATGATAAGCCTCGAGACGAGATTGAGAACTTGCGGAGAGGAATCTCTACTCCGCCGGGCAGTGCTTTTGCTTCACACACCTTGTTTGCCGCTCAGACCTCGTGCATCTCGGAGCACACTGAGTAGTTCTCAGGTTGTGGCAACTGTGCAACCATCCAACACGCCCAGCAACATTCCTAGCAGTGGAAATGGCACATGCAACTGATGTGATAGGATAGAGAATCACTGATTGTTCGCATTGCGAGGCATTTAGCTCTGCCAAAGGGGGATTTGGACCGGGTAGCTGAACATATACCCAATCTATGGTTCGAAGTATTGTGCGAAGAACGAGTGCAACACTATGGTAACCGTGCAAAGAAGGCATCTACACCCTTCAAGTGGTGCAAATAGACCTTCAGACGTTGCTGTAACAGTGAATATCAATGCTGAGTTCAATCTGATGGCACTTAACCCAATATTGAAAGCATTTCAAAGGATGTTGTCCCCAAGTATTGTCACGGTTTAGAGTCTAATGTGTTCAACAGTGTGCCACCCATTGTTGTCGAATCCCTCCCTGGTCGTTCAAATAGGAGTCTAACTCGCCTAACATTGCATATCCATGGAGATGAAATCACTCCTTCATTCTTAATGTTGAACATGAACATCAGACTATGCCTTCCCAAAGCCCTCACCCTGGCAGCACTCAGGTGGTACGAAATATTCCAAGTCTTGCTAATTGTCAGAATATCTAAAAAGCATCGGTCTTTGGGGAATACTCAACTTCCACCTGCTCAGAGATGGGTTTCAGTACTGGCTGGCGAGAGGGATTCCTCTCCACGACAGAGTTCCACAGCCTATACAATGCAACGTCTGATCCACACGCTCTCATGTTCGCCGAACAAATCTCGCGTTGCAGTGATCACTTATCATGTGACATCCACCCCATCCACTACATTGCAATGGTCAATCAATACAGCCACCACCACACCGGGTACGAGCAGTCAGAGCCCACGAGCACCCTGAAGAACCTCACAGACAGGCTCAACTCCTCGTGTTTTATCCCACCCCATATCTGGCATTGCTAGCACTCCCACCCCACTCGGTGGTCTTGATAACCTGTGTACCCCCATCCCTAATGCAGAACCCCGCGCGATAATTTCAAATCCACTGTGAACCCGAGCTACTGACAGGCTGAACAGATAGAGGCAGTGGCGATTGCAACCGCAGGCAGTGTCTACACCTCGATTGAAGGTCTCGGGCAGTCGCAACATCCACCGATTTGGTCACTCTGACATGAGCCAACTTGTATTTGCATCAGGCAGACTCCTGGAGCTCTACATGAGGAACAGACGGCCATGTATGAGTGCAAGCGACTTGGAGACAGTAAATTATGCAATGGGATGGGTTCCGAAAGCATTATCTGAAGCCCCACACTGGCAGAAGATCGAGACGTACTGGAACACCACTATGCAGCAAAACAACATTTGGTCCATAGCATTTGCGGCACACACAGAGGAGATCTTGAAAGAGGTATGCTGAACCAATGGCCCACGTTGGATATTACATGCTAAACCTAGAACCAGGTTCTAGCCCAAGTTGAGATGGTTAAATCCCATTTGATTCAATCAACAAGGGACAACATAGCAAAGCTTTAGGATCTACACCACTTTGAATCCGACACAGAGCATTTGGATTCCATTGCTTCCCTTCTGGCAGACAGTAAGTATCTTTTTTCTGTGGCAGAGCTTGTGGCAGATGGTGTATGCGGTCAATAACCAACGCGGAGAGAGTCGAAAACTGCTAACAAATCGCAAGTGTCAAGTTTACTTCCTGACATAAACAACCCCGTGGTATATCTGCATCAAATTATATCATCGGGTGAATAACCACGGTAAATATGCTGATGGATTCTACAATTCCATGATGGATGACAGGGATGGTCATATACCCTCGCCACTGATCATATATACCTGCACCGCGTTGCGCCATGCTGCCCTGGAGTTAGAAATGAACGAAGGTGTCCGTCCGAAAGATTTCAAGTCAAAGGTGAAAGTGGGCAGACCGGATCGCTCGAACTACTTCAACTACGAAAATGACGGTGGTATGAACGCATCCGGCTCCGTTGCACCCGGTCGCAAGTTATTACTCTCTCCTCGGGTTGCAGCCAAGTATACATTCTTTATGACTACCTGGAACAAACTCCCGGAGAGCTTCCAACAGAGGGTGTATAAAAACACTCTTGCTATAGTCAAGCATCAGATTCAACAGGCAGAGAACCCAACACCTGCCGTGGTCATCAGCATGGAAGCAGCGCATGTTGACAATGCTATTCTTCTTGACTATGTGACCTCCAAAATAATGCTTGAGAAGCCTGAGATCCGAAGCACTGACCTAAATATTCCGATGGATAGTAATTGCAAGGATGATGAACCGCATGTCGGGATACCAGGGCGCAGCGGGCATTACAAAGAAGATGGTGACGAAAATGACGAGTGGGATGCCATCCCCACCGCCAGCAGTGACAACGGGCCACGAATGCCCTTTGGATGATTGACCTGGGACCCAGTGATGTCAACTGGTATGAGGGCAAGAATGGTGACGATGCAGATGCGGATGAGCAGGAAGCAGCATCGCAAGCCAATGATGGATCAACACAGAATGTGGAGGATCGAAGGCATGGTACTAGAGAGTGTGAAGATTCGACTGTATATTTCAGACCAGCAAAATTCGATAATGGCGAAGCAAATACAACGGCAAGCGATGTATTCGAAGCGAAGACTGTATTGTAATATGTGACAACATCTCAAAGCTAAACATGTATGGGGAGAGTGCGGCATCCAATATATAGCAATAGCGGAGATGTGAACTGTGGAACTCGGCCGGAGATAGGCATAAATCTCGCCAGGCGCTGTGTAAATGGCTTCATGATAACTGCATCCCCTGCAAAGAGTGTGACACATGTGTTGTTCTGATGGTGCATATACGTCACCACATTTCCAGTGCTGAGTAAATGTGGTACTGATGCAACGCGACCCTTCGCCTGGGTGACACGATGCGTGTGATTTCCTGTCAGAGGGTACAAGGTTCTGGAAGAGCTGTCGAAGTCGTCCCGAACACCCGCCTGTTTCTGATTGAAACTAGGGTTGTTGATCATTAAGCTCTGGCCCAAAATCGTGTGGTAAACTCTTTGCTGCAATCGGTGGTGATATTGACTGGTACACCGGGTTTGCAGATCTGGTGTTAGAAATACAGTCGGGCTAGCTCTGGGGAGTCAATGTCCTTTCTGCAGGGGAGGTAAGTTGCGATGTTAGACATATGGTTGACGATTACCAGGATCCCGGTGTATCCCAATGCTGTTGACTCAAGCAAGTGGGTCACGAAATCCATGTTTAGTCCATCGCAGGGATGGGAATGCGGTGCCAGTGGCCTGTTCAGACCATCGAGTGTGTGACACGGTGCATTGATTCGGTTGCACAAGTCGCACCCGGCAACGTACTTCTGTATCACTGCCTCCATCGCAGGCCAATACAAATCTTGTGATGGAAGCGTGGATGTCTTGAGAGCTCCCAAGTAAGCGGATTCGGGGTTGTCATTATGAAGGCTGGTCACTGCACTGCCGAGTACCTCGGGCACATATATCCTCCTCTGATAGGTCAGAGCTCCATCAATTGATCTCCATTGACTCTGATCTGCGATTGAATCATCGACCAATGTTGGCCGTATGTTTGTGGCTCAAAAGTCGGTGTACTGGGCTGGGTTGATTTCTGGAGGTAGGTCATCATATGATTCATCAATGGTGGTTGCTGCTATGGTGGCCAGGAGCCTTGCCATCATATTTTCATAATCGATATCATACTCGGGTCTTCTCGATGGTCTGTCCACTGCCTGCGTCTTGCCTTCCAGGTGTTCGATAATCAAGTCATACGAAGCAAGGATCTCTGCCCATGTTGCCTGTCGCCAGGAGAGCACCATTGACGTTTGGAAATATTCGAGGTTCTTATGGTCACATTGAATAAGGACATTATGATTCGCTCCCATGAGGTAGTGACACCATTGCTTCATAGTCTCCACGATGGCCAAGACTTCCCCGTTTTACATGTCATAGTTCTGTTTGGCACCTGAGGATTTTCAAGAGTTGAACTTGACAGGTCTGAGAATCTCAAAACTGTCATACTGGTTGAGAATGCCGGCTAGGGCGAAGCCTCTGGCATTGGTCTGCAGAATAATCAGCTCAGCCTGTTCGAAATGCTTGACAATGAGTGGATCTGTCAAGGGCCCTTTTAACTTCCGCAATGCGAGTTTTGCAACCTGAATTCATTACCATTTGACCAGTTTAGACATCCTGGAATTCTTAGCTTTCTTCAGAAGGTCTGATTTTGGCATTGTCACATTTGCATATTTCCTGCTGATCCGCCAGTGAAAGTTCGTAAATCCAAGAAGCACCTGCACCTCCCAAACGGACTCCGGGGTTGGCCAGTCCCCCATGATTGGGATGTGGTTCGATCCCATGCCAATCCCATCAAGGCAGATAACAAATTCGGAAAAACCGACCTCCTAGACTCCGAAACAGCACTTTTGGGCATTTCCAGAGTGACCACATTCTCATAGTCGTTCCAGTACTTTGCATACCTGCTCTTCGGGCTCCTCCTCATTGGTTGAGTAGTTCAGTATATTGTCAAGGCAGCACACCGCGAAGTCATCAATGGAAGGCCAGAAGAAGTCGTCCATATAGGCTTGGACAGAAGCTGGTGCATTCGTCAACCCGAACAGCATGATTTCGTACTCAGACTGCCCATACCAAGTGCGGAACGCAGTTTTGTACTCGTCGCCTTGCTTGATTCGGATGAGGTGACAGGCGTTGCTGAGGTCCAGTTTCGTGAGGATCCAGGCTCCTCGCAACCGTCGGAAAATCTCTGGGATCAGTGGGAGAGGGTATTGGTTCTTCACAGTGGCTTCATTGAGATCTCGATATTCCACACACAGCTGCAGTCTGCCGCCGGTCATCATTGCAAACAAGATCGGTGCTGCCACAGGCGATGAAAACCGCTGCACGAATCTATTGGCTAAGTTAATTTTGATGTAGGCCCAGGGGGTGTTCAACTTGACTTCCGAAAGGTTGCAGATTCAGACATATGGTATATTGAAGCCTGGTTCGAGGTTAATTGTGTGGTCAATTGGTCGGTGCGGTGTGAGAGTCTCTCCCATATATCTGCTGAACACGTCCACATGCAACAGCAGAATGTAAATCAGTCCGGAAGCAACATGCAATCCTCCCGGACTGTAACGGCACGTATGTCTGCGTCCGGCCTCATAGGTATACGTATGGTAATTATAGGAATATGGTTGCAAACGTGGATGCGACTGATAGTATATGTAGATGTATAGGTAAAATTATCGCTAGAGATCTAAGGCTCGTGGCGAGCCGACTATATAGAATGGCCATTACCCGGCCAGGGTCATGTGCCGCCGTGACATTATCCCTCTCGTCAGGTGCAGACCTCCTGGGCTGCATAACTTTACAAGAGATGAGGGAAGGAAGCATTAAACGAGCATGCCGCGTACGTACTCGTACAAACTCGAAACTCTCGCTACCGATTGACACCGTACAGTAGCCTTTCGGTGGATCCGGTGCACGGGGAAACTCCACGTCCACTTGGCTGTGATCCGGAGGTGGTAAAAACCCGTGCCGACGCCATTTGTACTGGGCCGAGATCCAAGGCAGCAAAGAGGTATGAAATGGAGAAGAGAAGGAAAGGGAAACAAGGAATAAAACAATCATCCTACGTACGCAATCGTACAAACCCATAAGTGCCACAACCGATCAGTACTGCTCGGCGTGACGTTTCAGCGGATCCGGCGCACAGGGAAACTCCACCTCCCGGTGACTGATATCCGGAGGTGGTACAACCCGTTCCGACGCCATTTATACCGGGCCGAGATCCAAAGAAGTGATGAAGAATCGAGAAGAGAAGAGAAGCAAAGAGAAGAGAAGAAACAGAAGGTAGAAACACCCAACTGATAACTTTCCTCCTGTCCCGAGTTCCAAAACGATTGACCCATTTCCTGCGCTCCCGAGCCTCGAATCTCAATTGCTCCTTGTCTCCACTTCCGAACTCATACAACGTCCGACCAGCCATCCAGTTCCGCACTGGTAGCCTGTGTATCTTGGCATAGGTCATTGTCAAAATTCTTTAGGGTGGTAGGGCTTCCGCTGACGACTTGGCATCGATGGGAGCTTCCGCTGCCGGCATCAGTCGTGGCCATCAATCGTATACAGCAATTTCGCGTAGTCTCATTCGTAGACACCTAACATGTAAGTTTCTCTATGATGGTTATACTTCCCAAGTTCAAGCACGCTAGCGCTGTCTGAGCTTTGTGCACTGCTTCCGCATGTTCTCTAGAGTATATCTTGCAACCGGTAGTCATCGGTACTTGGTGTGGTGGGAAAACGGCGCCCACCAGTACAAATCCACGCAATTGAGTGCGTACGTGACTGGGTTAGGGTTATTGCAGCTCTACATCAGGCCATCGACATCATCTCTTTCCTTCTTTTGAAAATTCGTTGCTCCGTCAACGACTTCTCCATCATATCCATTGTCGATTGCCATCGTGGCTCGGTAGCAGTGTAACATGTATCTCCGAAATGATATTGGGATACATTGGTAATTCGATACGTAATTCAGTTCGGCTTTCGCTTCATCTGCAGACTATCTTCCTTCGGCTTCGGTCGTCCTTCTGCGTCGCCCGCTGTCCACTGTCTATCCTGACTTGCTCTGCCTGTTGACTTACTATTGTATGAGACGTCCCAATGCGCTCAATCTTAACGTCATTGCAACGGCTATGCCTCATCGTGACTTTTTCTGCCTATTGACTTACTGTCGAATGAGGCGTCCCAATGCACCCAATCTCGGCGTGATTTGCACCGGCGCCATGTCTTGACTTTGGGCAATGATGTCAGCTTTCGCTCCTGGCATCGTCATAGCCTTCGGTTCTCATATGTGACTCGCTGGTGTCCATTTGAGCGTAGTAGAATGCGCCAATTGCATCAGGCGTGGGCGGTATATCATTGATCCCGATCTAACACGTAAGCTTTACACTGGGGGGTCATACTCACCGCAATAGTAGTGCGCTTCTGCTCTCGGAAAGCCGCTTCTCATATGCGGATTCCGGCATCTCTTGATTTGGCATTTGGTAGGGTCTCGGTGGCCCGCTTCTCCCTGTGGCCATCTCCATAGGGATTTGGTAGGCCTCTGGTAATGTGGTTTGGCATTCAGTTCGGTATGCCGTTCGGCGATAGGTTTTTGATCCTTCGGTACGCCATTCGGTAAGCATCTCAGTCAGCGGCTTGGTATGGTAAGGCTCTGGGTAATCCTCTCGATCTGCGTGTGAAGTCCTTTGGCAGTGATATCCGTCGCTGTGAGATCTCCGTGATCATTTCTTTGTCGTTCTGACGGATGACTCTTGTGATGCCTTTCGGTACGCAATTCAGCACGCTCGGTGGTCATAGTCAATTGTGTTTGGGACCAATTCGTTAGTCATGTCGCAGTCGGTTGGTATCTCATTCGGAACTGCTTCGGTTCCCATATTTGCTCTCGTTCGGCATAGATCAGGCTCGCTTGACTTATCGTCTCTCTGGTGCATTTGCAGGTCTACTGGACGTCCGTCGGATGCTAGGTGAACTTATCATCTTAGATTGCAGGGTGCGGTTGCTGACTCTTCTCCGGGTTTGCTTGTCGATTCATCTGTAGGTGTGTTTGCCATCACATCACTTGACTTGGTTGACTTATCATCGTTCTCTGAGTCCACTAGTCGATTCATGTCCACGTGCACTTGCCGCTGATAGCCTTCTCAATTGGTGAATGGATCTTAAGGTGCATCGTTCCTGCACTTCCGGGACAGTAATTGATTGCTGTAGGGGTTGTTTGAGATTCCGGTATGGTCATCCCCCTCTTTTGAAAGTCGTTGCTCCGCCGGCGACTAATCTCATATGGCTTTGTCGGGATCATCGATTTGCAGTTGTCAATTGTCATTGTAGTTGTGTAGCTCGGGATTGCCAAGTCTGAGTCGGGATCTTATTCAGGATTATCCTCGGTAATGTGACTTCGAAACAGGTATGGCATTGTATTCTGGATTGTAATCGTCATTGCAGCAGCAAAAAGTGGAAAAGGTATTCTGAGCATTCTGAGCATTTTGAAGGTTTTGGACGTCAAGTTCGCATTTAGTCGATTTTGTCGGGTCCAGTTATACGAATCGTACTCAGCGATATTGCATCCACAATATGACGGGATTTTCAAACTTGGTATAGTGTTCCAAAATAGGTATAGCCTAGTTGGATACATTTCTTAATTAATTAAAGTCAGCTACTTTTATTTTTGAAAAATGTAATGAACATAGAATACTTTGCTGAGTCATGACATGAAACTTGAC